>Ga0194132_10004886_pt1 | contig 22398 bp, 20 predicted proteins | sample TA2KigOf80mmetaG_FD_148612 | JGI IMG/M metagenome (GOLD analysis project Ga0194132, IMG submission 148612) | Freshwater microbial communities from Lake Tanganyika, Tanzania - TA2015054 Kigoma Offshore 80m | ecosystem: Environmental > Aquatic > Freshwater > Lake | place: Tanzania: Lake... | reverse complement strand
GTGCCCCGCAGCGACGCGGCGCCGTCGGCGCGTCGTCACCGACCGGCGGCGCTCGACGCGACCGCGGCGCCGCTCATCGGGTAGCCGCGCTGCTTCCACACCAGCACGCCCTCGTCGAGCACCGCGGTGTGCGGATAGCCGCGCCGGCGCAGCGCCGTCACGACCTCGCCCGACGCGTGGTGCGGGCACGCGCAGTACGCGATCACCCAGGTGCCGTCGTTCGGGATGCGGTCGACCGCGGCGGTCTCGTAGTACGGCACGGAGATCGCGCCGGTGATGCGCTCGCGCTCCCAGTCGGACGGCACGCGCGCATCGACGAGGATCATGCGGCGGCCCTCGTCGAGGGCGCGCTTCACCTCGTCGACGGGGACGTAGGTCTGGTCGCGCAGCGTGAACTCCGGCGCCGCACCGTCCGGGTTGACGACCATGGGCCCCTCCGCGGCACCGCCGCGCGGGCGCACCAGCGCCGGCGGCGGCCCGCTCGACCAGCTGCGCAGGTACGCGACGACGTCGGCGATCTCCTCGGGATCGAGCTCACCGGCGTACGCCTTCATCGGCGTGCCGTCGCGGCCGCGCGCGATGCCGTCGTACAGGAAGGCGTCGCTCGCGAGGCCGAGGAAGGTCTGGTTCGCGAGGTGGATCGCGTCGGCGCGCCGGCTGCGGTCGCCGTGGCAGGAGGCGCACGACGACGAGTAGATCGCGGCCCCCTTGCGCGCGCTGCCCGGAGCGTGCGGCTGCGGCGCCACGTACGCCGGGCCGCGGCTGCGCAGGAAGGCGACGACGTCGGCGATCTCCTGGTCCGAGAGCGGGCCGCCCGCCTGCTTCGCGTAGGCCGCCATCGCGGTGTCGGGGCGGCCGAGAGCGATGCTGTTCACCATGAACGCATCGTCCGCGGACGAGAGCCACTGCGGCGTGACCAGCGACGGGGCGTTGTCGGCGGCGTAGCCCTGCGCCGTCGCGCCGTGGCAGAGCGCGCAGTACTTCTCGTAGAGTGCCGCGCCCGCCGCCGCGCGGCTCGACCCGTCGGACGGGGGCGGGTCCGCGAACACCGGCGCTGGCGCGAGCAAGCGCAGCGCGAGCGCCAGCGGAATCAGCGACGAGCGGACGACCGGGCACAACCTCGGGGACATCGCCGGATCATGCATCGCTTGCGCCGCATCGCCAAGCGCCAAGCCGTGGCGCGACGTGCCGGCACCTCAGCGGCGCGCGAGCGGCCGGGTCGTGCAGCGGCGCGCGCGCGCGCACCAGGCACGTGCCTGGCGTCCCGCGACGTCCACCAGCGTCCCCATCGCGGCGTTCGCGTCGACCAGGTGCAGCCCCCACTCCGGCGTGATGTCGGCGCCGGTGATGTCGTCGATGCGCGGATCCGACGGATCGCCGTTCACGTCGATCGCGAGGTACGAGAAGCCGCTCGCGTCGACCTTGCACTCGGCATCGAGGAAGCCGGGCAACGTGACGAACGGCGTCGCGATCTCGACACCGAGCGCGGGATCGAGCCAGTCGACCTCGCGCGCGGGAAAGATGGGCAGCGACCTGCCGACCGTCGGGAAGTACGTCGCGAGCGTGCCCTTGCCGCCGCCCAGAGCGGCCGGGTTGGTGCACGCCGCCTGCAGCCCCGGACCGCGCGACACCCCGAAGTACGAGTTCGGCGGCGGCGGCTCGTCGGAGCGGAAGCTCGAGTAGCTGATCACGCAGCCGGTCTGCGTCACCGAGCGGCACAGCGGCAGGTTCGCGAAATCCCCGCCGACGTCGGCGCCGACCGGCGCCTGAACGCTGGTGCCGAGCAGCATCGCCGACACGAGAAGCGTGCGCAGCTCCGGCCGCGGGTCGATCTCGTTGCGCAGAAGCGCCGTGAGGTGTCCGGCGCCCTGCGAGTGACCGATCAGGATCACGCCGCGCCCCTGGTTGTGGTTCGCGACGTAGTGCTGCCACGCGTCGACGACGTCGGCGTAGGCGAGCGCCGGATCGCTCGGGATGTCGACACCGCCCAGGCGCGCGGTGAGCGCGGTGAGCGTGACCTGGCGATACACGGGCGCGAACACGCGGCACACGGAGCCGAGACGCGCCGCCTGCTGGCGAACGACGTACAGCTCCTCGTTCTCGCCGGGGACCAGGTCGCTGTTGCCGCCGGGATCGGTCGAGATCGTCGGGTAGACGTAGAAGCAGTCGACCTTCGGGCTCGCGGCGGCGCGCCAGCGCTCGAGGCGCGTCGTGCCGTTGGCGCGCACGATCGTCGCGTCGAGGTCGCGGTCGCAGACGTCGCCCGGGCGGTCGCCGCGGCACAGCCAGCGGGCGGGATCGGCGTAGATGCCGCTCCGGTAGCCTGGGTACGGGTTCTCCGCGGCGGCAGACCGGGTCGGCGCCACCGCGTGCGCGACGGTTGAGAGCAGCGCCGCGACGGCGAGAGCCGCGGGGGGCGTTCGGAGAAGGCTTCGCATGCGCGCGACCTTAGTTCCGTCCCGTGCGCCGGGGCAAGCACCTTCCCGGTCGCACCTTCCCGGTCGCCTTCCCGGTCGCCTTCCCGGTCGCCTTCCCGGTCGCCTTCCCGGTCGCCTTCGCGGTAGCGCCTTCCCGGTCGCCTTCGCGGCAGGCGCCACCGCTGCGCCGCTGCGCGCACGCACGACGCGCGACCACCACGCCCGCACGCAGGGCGCTCGCGCGACGTGCCCGGCGCTTGACGTGGCCGCACGCGCCCTCGATGTTCGCCGGCCATGACCGACCCCAGCCGTGACCGCTCGCTCCTCGTGCTGCGCGTCGTCGCCGTCCTGATCGGGCTGCGCGCGCTGATGAACCTCGGCAAGCCCTTCGGCACCGGCTCGGGCCTGGTGTTCTTCGGCTTCCACCTGACGGGCCCCGCGATGTGGGTGCTCGCACCCCTGCTGGGCGTCTACATGATCGTCTGGGTGAGCGGCGCCTACCGCCTGAAGGCGTGGGCCGTGCCGATGGGCATCGCCTACATCGTCCTGGTGGCAGCCAACCTGATCGGCTTCCCGCTCACGCACGGGCTGCGCGAGGGCATCACGATGCCGATGTACCTCGTCTACGCGTCGGTCGCGTTGGGCGCGCCGGCGCTCGTGCTCTGGCTTCTGATGCGCCTGCGGCGCTAGGGTGCGCGCCATGCCTCATCGCGTGATCGTCTGGGGAACGGGCAACGTCGGCGTGCCGGCGCTGCGCATCGTGCTTTCGAATCCGGCGCTCGAGCTCGCCGCCGTCGTGGTCTCGAATCCGACCAAGGTCGACAAGGACGCGGGCGAGCTGTGCGGACGCCCACCGACCGGCGTGCGCGCGACCAGCGACGTCGCGGCGGCGCTCGCGTCGGGCGCGGACGCGGTCGCCTACTGCGCGTCGGGCGACTTCCGCCCGACCGAGGCGATCGACGACATCGAGCGCTGTCTCCGCGCCGGGCTCAACGTGGTGTCGACGTCGGTCTACCCGCTCTACGACCCGACGTCCGCGCCGGACGAGCTGCGCGAGCGCATCGGGGCCGCGTGCGCCGCGGGCAACGCGTCGGTGTTCGTCTCGGGCGTCGACCCCGGCTTCGTCAACGACATCCTGCCCGTCCTGCTCGCGGGCTTCTGCGAGCGCGTCGACGAGATCCGCGCCTTCGAGCTGTTCAACTACTCGAGCTACGCCCAGGAGGAGGCGGTCCGGAACCTCGTCGGCATGGGCCAGCCGATGGACGCGACGCCGCCCATGCTGATCCCCGGCGTGCCGACCATGGTGTGGGGCGGCGCCATCCGCCTCATGGCGCGCGGGCTCGGGCTCGAGCTCGACGAGATCCGCGAGACGCTCGACAAGCGCGCGCTGCCGCGCACGGTGGAGACCAAGCTGGGCCGCTTCGAGGCGGGCACGATGGGCGCCTTCCGCCTCGAGATCCAGGGCATCGTGAAGGGGCGGCCGCTGCTGGTGGTCGACCATGTGACGCGCATCGTGAACGACATCGTTCCCGAGTGGCCGGTGCCGAAGGGCGACGGCGCGCACGGCGTCAAGCTCACCGGGCGCCCGAACCTCACCGTCACGTTCGACCCCGAGGACGAGGAAGGGAGCGCCGCGGGTGGCGGCAACACCACCGCCGCGGCGCGCATCGTCAACGCCATCCCGTTCGTGTGCACAGCACCGGCCGGGATGCTCGACGCGCTCGACGTCCCGCTCGCGACCGGCCGCGGCCTCGTGCGGTAGCGGGAGCTACTCGAGCATCGCGCGCAGCAGCCGCATCGCCGGCCGGTGGTCCTCCTCGACCAGGATGCCGCGCATGCCGAGGCGCTCGGCCGCGGACACGTTGCCGTGGAAATCGTCGAGGAACACCGCGCCCTGCGGCGCGACCCCGCCGAGGCGCTCGAGGGTGAGCTGGAAGATGCGCGGGTCGGGCTTGCGCACGCCGACGTGCGCCGAGTCGACCACCACGTCGAACAGCTCGTCCACCGGCAGCATCGAGCGCCAGCCGTCGCCGAACTCGCGCACGTTGTTGGTGACGATCGCGGTCTTGACGCCACGCGCCCGCGTGTCGCGCACCAGCTCGATCACGTCGTCGCGAACGTTCGCGCGGATCAGCGAGCCCAGCGCCTCGAAGAGGTCGATGCGGTGGTCGGGCTCGCCGAGCGCCAGGATGGCCTCGCGCGCGTCCGCGAGCGACAGCTCGCCGCGCTCGAGGCGGTGCCACGGGTGGTCGGTGTCGGTGTCGTAGGCGCCGAAGATCAGCTCGAGGACGCGCTCGGGGGCGATGCCCTTCTGCGTTCCGAAAGCGCGCACGGCGGCGAAGGGCGAGTCCATGAAGACGCCGCCGAAGTCGAAGAGGACCGCGTGGACGGATGGCATGACTCGGCATCCTCGCGGTTTCGCCGCGCTCGCTCAAGCGCGGCGCGACGGCCGTGGCTACTTCAGAACCTCGAACGGCCCGCCCTTCTCGAGCGCGACCGTGTAGGCCGGCCGTGCATGGACGCGATCGAGGAACGCCATGGTCCGCGGACGCGAGCGGTCGAGGCCGGCGCGTCCCGCCGCGACCTCGAGCGGGAAGCTCATCGCGACGTCCGCGGCGGTGAACTCGTCGCCCGCGAACCACTCGCGCTTGCCGAGCTCCGCCTCGATGAAGTCGAGGTGCAGCGCGACCTGCGGCTGGATGAACGTGCTCTTCGTGCGGCCCGCGATCGCGCGCGCAAAGGGCTTCACGAAGAACGGCATCGGCGCGCTCTCGATGACGTCGAACACCAGCTTGAAGAGCAGCGGCGGCATCACCGAACCCTCCGCGTAGTGCATCCAGTACAGGTACTGCACGCGCTCCGGCGTCCCCGCCGCAGGCTTCAGGCGGCCGTTGCCGTAGGTGTCCACGAGGTACTCGAGGATCGCGCCGGACTCGGCGAGCACCAGCGAGCCGTCGCCGATCACCGGCGACTTGCCGAGCGGGTGCACGGCGCGCAGCTCCGGCGGCGCCAGCATGGTCTTCGGATCGCGCGCGTAGCGGCGGATCTCGTAGGGGATCGCGAGCTCCTCGAGGAGCCAGAGCACGCGCTGCGAGCGCGAGTTCTCGAGATGGTGGACGGTGATCATGCGATGCTCCTCCCGGCCGCGGCGGCGACCGTCCGACGCTAGCACGACGCGACCGGAACGCCGCGCACGGGCCCCGCTACGCGATCGTCCCGGCGTTGTCCGCCCCGCCGAGCGCGACGAACGGCCGCGCCTTGCCCGACGGAGCGGCCTCGATCGCCTCGACCAGCCGCACCGCGAAGCGCGCGCGGCCCGCGAGCGCCGACCGCGCCGCGTCCTCCATCCGACCCACGACCGCCGGCGACGCCTCGGCCGCGGGCACGACGCGCAGCTCGATCGCGTCGCGCGCCGTCTGCACCATCTGGCAGCTGCGGACCCAGCCGAGCTGCGCGTCGATCGCGGCCAGGATCTCCCACGGGTGGAGCGCGACGCCGTTCTCGAGCGGGAACGTGTCGAACGTCCGGCCGCCGATCGCGAGCAGGGTCGAGAACGGCGCGCCGCACGGGCAGCGGTCGGGGCCGCGCACCGCGACGTCGCCGAGCCGGTAGCGGAGCACCGGCATCGCGTGCGCGTGCAGGCTCGTCACCACGACCTCGCCCGGCTCGCCCACGGCGACCGGACGGTCGTCGGGCCCGAGCACCTCGAGCAACAGCGCGTCGTCGCAGACGTGGTACGTCCCGGCGCCGCGCGGACACTGCCAGGCGATCAGGTTCACCTCGTTGCACCCGTAAGTGTCGTGGATCGGCGCACCGAGCCGCGCGATGCGATCGCGCAGCGGCGTCGTCAGCAGCTCGCCGCCGGAGACCACGAAGCGCGGCCGCACACGGCTCCCCCGCACGTCCAGCGCGTCGGCGAGCCGCGCGAGCGCGCTCGCCATGCCGGTGACGACGTCCGGCCCGAAGGCGGCGACGCCGTCCGCGAGGGCCGGGTCGCCGATCGCGTCGAAGACCCGGCGCCGCAGCAGCCCGAGCCGCTGCGCGAGCCGCTGCAGCGACTGGTCGTCGCGTGGATCCTCGCCGCTCAGGAAGTGCACCTGTGCGCGCCGGTCGCGCGCCCGGTACCCGTAGTCGCGCAGCGCGCGCCAGCGAAACGCGTTCAGCAGGCGCTCCTCCACCCATGTGCGCTTGACGGTCACGCGCTCACCGGTCGAGCCGCTGGTCGAGCGATCGAGCAGCCACTCGGCGGCGACGTCACACGCCGTGCGGTCGACGACGGTTGCCTCCTGGACGTCGCGCCGGCTCGTGACCGGCAGCGCCGCGAGCGCGCTCACCGATCGGACGTCGCGCGGCGTGACGCCCCCCCGCTCGAGCAGGCGACGCACGAACGGGACGCGCGCGTGCGCCCGCTCGACGAGCCGCGCAACGCAAGCGTCCCGCCAGCGCGCGAGGTCGGCCGCCTCCGCGAGCGGGCGTACCGTCAGGCGCAACGCCGCGATGCCCGACGCCCCGAGCTCGGCCGGCGCCCGCGCCAGCAAGGCCGCCGGTCGTCGGCGTGCGGTCGTCATCCGGACACCAGCTCGCGGTACAGCGCGAGCATCCCGTCGCGCACGTCCGCCGCGAGGAACGCCTGCACGCGGGCCAGGCCCGCCCGGACGCGCGCCTCGCGTGACGACGGCTCCCGCAGCAGGGCCGTGACCGCCGCGACCAGGCGCGCGGTGTCCCCCGGCGGCACGAGGGCGATCGCACCCGAGCCGCCGTCGACGTCGGCGACGCCACCGACCGTGTACGCGACCGAAGGCACGCCCGCGGCCATCGCCTCGAGCAGCACGCTGCCGAAGGCTTCTCGGCGCGACGGCAGGAGGACCACCTCGGCGAGCGTCAGCGCTGCGCGGACGGCGCCCTGCGACACGAAGCCGGTGACCGTCCAGCGCACGCCGCGGGCGCGTGGGTCGAGCAGCGCCTCCAGCTCGGCACGCCGCGGGCCGTCGCCGCACACCAGCAGGAAGACGCCGTCGCGCGCGAGCCGCTCGGCGACGACCGGCAGATCGCGCCAGCCCTTCTCGTCGCTGATGCGGCCGACGTACGCGACCACGCGCCGTCCGTCCGGGATGCCGTGCCGGGCGCGGAAGGCCGCGATCGCGTCCGCGGGCGGCGGCGCTGCGAACGGCGCCGGATCGACCGCGTCGGGAACGACGCGGATGCGCGGCCGCGTTCCGGGCACGCGTGCACCGACGGCGTCGCGCTGGCGCGGCGTCAGGGCGACGATGCGGTCGGCCGCGCGCAGCGTTCGCGCCTCGAGCCGTGCCACCGTCGCCTCCCAGCCGGTCGCGGCGCCGTCGCTCAGCAGCGAAACGTTCAGCGTGACGACGAGCGGCCTGCCCGCGCGCTTCGCGACGAGCGCCAGCAGACGGCACCAGATCGAGTGGTCGAGGTGGACGTGCACCAGGTCGTGCGCGCGCACCCGTGCCGCGAGGCTCGGCAGCAGGAAAGCGCTCCACGACGCGGACAGCAGCGACGGCGCGAGACGCTCCGGCAGGTCGAGACCGACGCTGTCGAGCGTGGTCGCGGCGAACGGCCGGCACGAGCGCTCGCAGCCGGGGATGAACGTCGTCACGACCGTCTGCCGGACGCCAGCGGCGTCGAGGTCGCGCGTCGCCTGCCAGACCTGGTTCTGCATGCCGCCGACGGGATCGTACGCGACCGGCCAGTCACCCGGCCGGTAGAAGTGCGGCGCGAGACGCAGCACCGACAGGGGGCGCGCGCCGCATCGTTCGGCTGGAGTCGAGCGACCCTCGGGCGTGACCAGCGCCGTGCTCACACCGCCCCCTCGAGCGTGACCAGCGCCGTGCTCACACCGCCCCCTCGAGCGCGAGCAGCCGCGTCTTGGCCTCCGTGCCGCCGCGGTACTGCCCGACACCGCCGCCCGAAGGCAGCACGCGGTGGCAAGGCACCACGATCGGCAGCGGGTTCGACGCGAGCGCGCTGCCGGTCGCACGGTGGGCGGCGGGGCTGCCGGCGCGCGCGGCGATCTCGCGATAGGTCGCGGTGCTGCCGAACGGGATCGCGGCGGTCGCGCACAGCACCGCGTGCCGGAAGCCGGTCGCCGGACGAGGACGCCCGTCGCGTCCTCGTCCCTTCGTGGAGGGCGAAGCCGACGAAGCCGTCAAGCGCCAGTCGAGCGCCAGCGCGAACTCGTGCCGCCGTCCGGCGAAGTACTCGTCGAGCTGGCGGCGCGCGTCGTCGAGCACCGTGCGCGGCGCCCGCAGGACGCGCGGCGAGACGCGCGCCGCGAGTTCGTCGAGCACCGCGTCCTCGCTCTCGACCGGCAGACCGACGCGAACCAGCCCGCTCTCGGTCGCACCGAGCACGATGCGGCCGAGCGGCGAATCGTGGCATGCGATCGCGACGTCGGCGAGGCCGCGCTCGAGCGCTCGCGTGGCGACGCAATCGCGCAGGCGTGCGAAGCGCGTCTCGTCGAGTGCGTCGGCGGCGAGCGCGTGCGCACGCAGCTCCGTCGCCAGAGTCGCGATCCCGGCGTCGAGGTCGTCGTTCGTCGTCCTCGTGTTCGTCATGTCCGTGGGACGCGCCGCGCGCCGCGAACGTGAGGTGCGCTCAGCCACCGGCGAGCTCCTTTCTCAGGCGGGCGAGACCCTCGAAGACGTTGCGCCGCGCCGCGTCCTCGCTGGTCTCCATGACGACCGCGATCTCGCGGTGCGACAGATCGCCGCCGTAGCGCAGGGTCACGGCCCGGCGCTGCTTCTCGGGCAGGCGCGCGACGCGCGCCCACAGCGCCCCGTCGTGCGCCGGCTCCGTGCCCGCGGTGGCGTGGACGTCCACGTCCGCGACCGGCTCGGGCGCGCGCTCGCGGGCGCGGTGCTGGTCGACGACCTTGCGCGCCGCGATGGTCAGCAGCCAGCCGCGCACGGCCCCCGCGTCGCGCAGCGTGGCGTAGCCGTCGAGCGCGGCGAGGATGGTCTCCTGGAAGCAGTCCTCGCCGCGCTGCGGCCCGGCTTCGGCGACGCAGAAGCGCAGCACGGCGCGACCGTGCTCCTCGAGCACGCGCTCGAAGGGTGGCAGCGCCAGGGCGGCGGCGCGGGATCGCGTTCGGCTCGGCATCGTACGTCAGGACGCGCGGCGTTCGCGTTTCGTGAGGTCCCGCCGCGTCCGCGCCGCTGCCTCACCGGGGCGCCGGCGCGCCGGTGGCCTTCAGCACCAGCTCGACCTCGGTCGGCGCACCGCGCGTGAGCACCGGGTAGCGGCGATCGCTGATGAAGCGCAAGCTGCCGCCGTCCTCGATGCGCGCCTGCACGGCGTAGTCGTGGCCGGGCTCGATCCGCGAAGGGTCGTACGCGATCGCGAACGCAAAGGGGACTTGCTTGCCGCCGGCCTCGATCCTCTGCTCGCCGAGGACCTCGGCGGGGGCGTCCGCGCGCGACACGTCGACCAGCTTCACCGTCACCACCGCGGTCGGCGGCAGCGCGACGCGCTCGCGGTACGTGACGGTCCCGGTCACCGTTGCCGCCCGATCGCCGGCGGCGGCGGAGCACGCCGCGAACGCGAGCAGCAGCGCGAGCGCCGTCGTTCCCCGCATCGACATCATCGCTCGCTACCCCTTCCGGTCCCGCGCGTAAATCGTCTTGCCCTCCTTGATGGTCTCCACCACCTCGATGTCGCGGATCTTCGCGACGTCCGTCCGCACCGGGTCCACGGACAGGACGACCAGGTCCGCGAGCATCCCCGTCCGGATGCGCCCGCGGCGGTCCTCCTCGCGGAACTGCCAGGCGGGTCCGGTGGTGAGCGCCTGCAGCCCGGCGTAGGCGTCGACGCGCTGGTCCGGGCCGACGACGGCGCCGGACCGCGACGTGCGCGCCATCGACGTCCACAGGATGAACATCGGGTCGAGCGGCGTCACGTTGAAGTCGCTGTGGTTCGACACCACGATGCCACGCTCCGTCGCGGCCTTCATGGGGCTGATGAACGCGGCCTTGTCGGCGCCGATGTTGGCACGGTGCACGCCGCCCCAGAAGTACGCGTGGTTCGTGAAGTAGGTCGGGCTCATGCCCAGCTTCGCGTACTTCGGCAGCTGGTCCGGACGCTGGAACTGCGAGTGGATCACCACGGTGCGGCGGTCGTCCGCGGCGGTGAGGCCCGCCGCCTCGACCGCTTCGATGGCCTGATCGATGGTCGCGTCGCCGTTGGCGTGCACGAACTTCTGCAGCCCGGCGTCCTTCGCCTTCCTGACGGTCGCGACGAACGCGTCCTTCGGCTGCGTGGTCTCGCCGCGCCAGTCCTTCTCGCCGCCGGGACCGCCGGTCAGAAACGGCGTCGTGACGTGCGCGGTCTTGCCCTGCGGCGAGCCGTCCTGCGTGATCTTGACACCCTGCAGCTTGAGGTGGCCGTTCCACGTCCCGAACGGGAACTCGGGCTTGCCGAGCCACTGGTCCATCTCGACGAAGCCGGGCAGCGCCACCACGTCGATGAACAGCCGTCCCTGCGCCGCCGCCTTCTGCAGCAGACGCAGGTCCTTGACGTGCGTGAAGCCCTCGTTCGCGACGGTGTAGCCGTTCTCCGCGTACGTCATCTGGCCCGGCGCCACGAGCTCGAGCATCTCGGCCTCGCCCGGCTGCGGCATCTTCGCGAAGACCGGCAGGAAGGCCGTCTCCATGAGGAAGCCAGCGGGCGTCTTGCCGTCCGCCAGGCGCGCGATCACCCCGCCCGGCGGCGTCGGCGTGTCGGGCGTGATCCCGGCCCACGCGAGCGCCTTCGAGTTCAGCACGGCGCCGTGCAGCGACACGTGCAGGAGCATCACCTTGTGGTCGGGAAACGCCGCGTCGAGGTCCTCGCGGATGATGTCGCGGCCCTCCTTCAGCCCGTTGCGGTCGTAGCCCCAGCCGATGATCCACTCGTCCGCGGGAATCCCGCGCTCGGCCTGGAACTTCTTCAGCGTGTCGATCGTCGAGGGAATGTCGACCGCGGGTCCGACCGGCGGGTCCGCGACGTTCACCTGCTTCGCGAGCGGCGGCGCATTGATGAAGTGGCTGTGGGCGTCGATGAACGCGGGCAGCAGGGCCTTGCCCTGGAGATCGCGCACGACCGTGCCGGGCCCCTTGCGCGCCATCGCCTCGTCCTTCGCGCCGGCGACGACGATGCGGCCGTCGGCGACGGCCACCGCCTCGACGTGCGTCGGCGTCGGTCCGTCCATCGTCAGGATCGGGCCGCCGTGCAGGATCAGGTCGGCGGGCGGCGTCGCGTCCGAACGGACCGCGGCGGGCGCTGCCGTGAGCACCAGCAGGAGCGCCGCAGGGATCGGGCCGCAACGCCGCGCGAAGCGAGCCATCGTGGATGTCGTGCGCATCGGCAGAGCGTGCCCGGAAGCGCGCCCGTGTCCATGGGAAGGTTTCGTCGCGAACCGTTCCGCCACGCGACGCAGGCGCGGGTCGCGCTTGCGCGCGAGCAGCGCCGCCGCGGTCTCGGCCCTGCTGTTCGCGACGTCGCCGCGCGCCCCGAGCCGCGCCAGCATCGCGAAGTGCTCGGGTGCGCTGCCCTTCTTCAGCATGTAGTGCAGCGCGGTCATTCCGCCCGAGTCGCGGAAGTCCGGGTCGGCGCCGTGCGCGAGCAGCACCTGCGCGCTCGCGAAGTGGCTCGTCTTGACGGCGGCGAGGAAGGGCGTCTCGTCCTCCGCCACCGGGTCGACGTCGGCGCCGTGCGCGAGCAGCAGCCGGATCGCGGCGAGGTCGTCGTTGAAGCCGGCCGCCCAGAGGCAGTGGTTCGGGTCCGCGCCACGGCCCAGAAGGTGCTTCGCAAGCAGCAGGTTGCGGCCACGCGCGACCGCGTACCACAGCGGCGTCGCGCGCCAGCTGCCCTCGCGAAAGGCCTCCCCGTTCAGGTCGAGGCCCGCCGCCAGCAGCACGTCGGCGGTGCGGACGGCGTCGCGCGGTGCGCGCTTCCGCTCGCGGGCGTTCACCCCGCAGCACACGTGCAGCAGGTTGCGACCGCGCTCGTCGCGCCAACCGAGCAGATCGGGGCTCTCGCGCAGCAGCGCGGCCACGTCGGTCGCACGGAGGTCGCGGACGGCCTCCAGGAGCCTGGTTCGCGATGCCATCGGTTCTCCCGGCCGGACGCTCGGCGGCGTGCAGACTGCCCGCGAGTAGCAGGAACGCTTGGGCGCGACCAGCGGTCGAGCACGGCCGGAGGCGTCAGGGCTGCGCGCGACGCGCCAGCTCCTGCCGCAGGCGGCGCAGCGCCGACGGAAGGTCGCACGACCACTCGTCCTGTGACCACGCGGGCCGCGGCACGCGCGAGACGAGAACGCGCCTGGTCGCGCCGCAGATCTCGGCCGCGCGCCTGAGCCGCGCGAAGTCGCCGAGTGACGGCGCGCTGGTCAGCTTGAACTCGAAGGCCCAGCGTGCGCCGCCGGCATCGACGACGAGGTCGACCTCGTAGCCGTCCGAGGTGCGCAGGTACGACGGCTCGCAGTCGACGCCGCGCGCCGCGAGGCAGCCCAGGATCTGCTCGATGGCGAATCCTTCCCAGGTCGCGCCCGCGCGCGGCAGCACCACGACGTCGTCCGGTGAGCGGGCGCCGAGGAGCGCGTGCACGAGACCGCTGTCGCGCAGATAGACCTTCGGACGCTTGACGAGCCGCTTGCGGGCGTTGCCGTGCCAGGGCAGGAGGCGGCGCACGAGGAACGCCCCCGCGAGAACGTCCAGGTAGGCGTCCACGGTGTGATACGAGAGGCCGAGGCTCGCGCCGATCTCGCTCGCGTTCCACTGCTGCCCGTGGACCTGCGCCAGCATGCGGAGCAGGCGCAGCGTCAGCGGAGCGCGCGCCGGCAGCCCCCAGAGGGGCAGGTCGCGCTGCGCGAGCAGCGTGAGGTAGTCGATCTGCCAGCGCGGGAAGCCGCCGCCTGCGAGGACGCCCCCGTCCGGAAACCCGCCACACGTCCAGAGGCGCTCGAGGTGTGCCGGTCCCACCTCGTCGAGGAGAAACGGGGTCAGCTCGACCAGGGCAAGACGCCCGGCGAGCGATTCGGTGACGTGACGCATCAGCGCCGGGCTGATCGAGCCCAGGAGAAGAAAACGCCCGCGCCGCGTGCGATCGGCGTCGATCGCGGCGCGCAGCCGCGGGAAGAGATCCGGCCAGGACTGTGCTTCGTCGATCACGACGAGGCGTCGGCCGGCGACGAGGCGCGGCCAGGCGAGGTCGAGCCGCAGGCGGTCCTCCTCGATCTCGGCGTCGAAGTAGGCTCCTCCGAGGGCCCGCGCGAGCGTCGTCTTGCCGCTCTGGCGCGGGCCGACCAGGGCGACGGCGGGCGACTCTCGCAGCCGTTTCCGGACCAGCTCGGTGCTCACGCGACGCTGCATCGCTTGCAGAATAGATCTGGAGTTCTGTTTTGCAAATCCCGAGGGAAGTCCCTCCGGCGGAGGATCCCCCACTCCGCAATAGACCCGTGACGTCGCGTCGTCCGTTGCAGAGTGGCTGCACTGGCGGAAGCGACGACAGCGGGACGCGGCATGCCCGGCATGGCAGCGGACGGGCTTGCCGCGTACCGGACACGCGCCCGCGCCGTACCCCCGCGAGCAAGCGCGCTACCCCTGCCCGCGGCCGCCGTGCTCGCCGCCGCGGGCGGCATCGCGTGGGGGGCAGGCTTCCCTCCGCTCGCGTGGGCTTCGGCAAGGAAGATCCGATGAAGCACCTTTCCCTCGCCCTCTCCATGCTCGGCCTCGTCCTCGCGCTCGGCGTCGCACGCGGCGCGCTCGCCGGCGGTCCGCTGCCCGACAGCCGCGAGGACGACTTTGCCCACGTCTGCAAGGGCGGCGATGCCGCCGGGCAGAGCTGCTCGATGCTCACCCCGGAGACCGACTGCCCGGGCGGGCGCTGCATCCCCTTCGCCCTGACGAAGCCGATCCGCGGCACGGTCACGCTGATCGCGCACGACGCGGTCACCGACTGGGCGACCGGCGCCGCGGGGAACCAGGCCTTCACGCTGCTCCTCGAGGTGCGCTCGCCCGACGGCGTGCGCCAGCTCCTGTCGGCGACGTACCAGGACCTGGTGGCGCCGCAGAATCCGCCGACCGCGCCGGGCACCGTGGTGGTGCTGCCGATGGACGAGGTCGCGCTGCGCGACCTCGCGCCCGCGACCGGCGGGCTGCTGTTCGTGCAGCCCGAGTCGCGGCTCGCAGAGCAGCTGCGGCAGGTCTTCGGCACGCCCGGGATACCCGCGCTGGTGCTCGCCGACCGCCGTCCGCGGCTCGCCGACCACACCGGCGACCCGCTCGCGACGGTGCTGCGCTTCAAGGTGCAGATCCAGTTCCTGGCACCCGCGGCCTGAGCCGCGTCGAACCGGACGCACGGAGGAGACACGCATGCGCCGGCGGACGGCGGACCTGCTTCTGCTCGCAACGCTGCTCGCCGTGTGGACCGCGTGCGCCGTCCTGCACGTCCGGCAGGTCGTGCACGGACGCCTCGCGTGGGTGCCGGTGTACGTGGCGATGCCCGCGAGCACCGCGGAGCATCCGCGCGTGCGCGGCTTCTGGCCCGGCGTCGACGCGCGGCACGCGGGCGGCCTCGCGGTCGGCGATCGCCTGCTGCAGGTCGGCGACGAGCCGCTCGCGGGGGTCGGACCGGTCGGCTTCTTCGCGCGCGCGCACGAGGTCGCGGCAACGTCGCACGACCTCGGCGTGCCGGTCGTCTTCGAGCGCGACGGCGCCCGCGGCCAGACGACGCTGCACCTCGTCGCCGCCGCGTTTCCGTGGCGCGCGCTGCCGCTCGCGTGCGCGCTGGTCGCGACCATGGCGCTCGTGCTGCTGCGCCGCGGCGACGCGCCGGTCGAGCGCGCGTCGTTCGTCGGCGCGAGCGCGTTCGCCATCCACTGGTCGTTCTTCTTCGGCGGGCCGCGCTGGCAGACGTATACGTGGCTCGCGGTGTTCGGGCTCGCGTCGAGCGTGATGCTGCCGCTGCTGCTGCGTGCCGCCCTCCTCTTTCCGCCCGGGAGCGCGCCCGAGCGCGCGCCACGCTGGCCGTGGGCGTTCGCCGTCTTCGGCCCGCTCGCGCTCGGCTGGGTGCTCGGCGTGCCGATCGCGCCCGACGCCGCGGTTCGCGGCGCATTCGCCGTCAACGTCGCGTTCATCGTGGCCTTCCTCGTCGTGCTGACGCGCAGCTACCGGCGCTCCGGGGCAGTCGGTCGCCGCCAGCTCCGCTGGGTGATGCTCGGGATGTTCGTCGGACTCGTTCCCGTGCTCCTGGCGGACCTCGTGATCGCCGTCGACCCCGCGCTGGCGTGGCTGCACGAGGCGGCGGCCATGGCGGAGATCGCGATCCCGGTCTTCATCCTGATCGCGATCCTGCGCGAGAACCTGTTCGACGTGGACCGGCTGATCACGCGGACGGCCGTGTGGACGCTGCTGTCGGTGGCAGCGCTCGCCGCGGCGCTGTTCGCCGTGCCGCACGTCGCGCGGCTCCTCAGCGCTGACCGGCATCGAGCCGCAGATCGTGCAGCCCGTGCTGTCGGTCGCGGCCGCGGCCGGCATCGTGCCGGGCGCGCGCTTCCTCGAGCCGCAGCTCGAGCGAATGCTGTTCCGCGAGCGGCATGCCTTCCGCGTCGGCGTCGAGGGTCTGCTGCGTGAGCTCGCGACGGTCGGCAGCCGCGACATGCTGCTCGCCGTCGCGTGCGCACGCCTCGACGAGCTGCTCGCGCCGCGGTCGTGCGCCGTCTACGCTTCGGCCGACGCCGACCTGGTGCCCGCCGTCGCCGCCGGAGCGCCCGGCGCGACGGTCGCGCTGCCGGTGCTGCCCGCCGGGGCACCGCTGCTCGACGCGCTCGCGACGGGCACCTCGCCGCTCGACCTCGCGGTCTGGCTGCGCGCGCGACATCCGGACGCGCGCGCGATCGAGACGCTCGACGCGGCGGTCCTCGTCCCGATACGCCACGACGGCGCGCTCGCGGCGGCGATCGCGCTGGGCCCGAAGCGCTCGGGCGACGTCTACACGCCGACCGACCTGGCGCTGCTCGGCGTCGTCGGTGACAAGGTCGCCGGCGAGCTGAACCGCATCGCCGCCGACGCGCGCTTGCGCCACGAGTGCCACGTGCAGGAGGCGTTCCGGCGCTACGTTCCGGCGCCGGTCGCGGCGCGCATCGGGCGCGGGCAGTCGGTCGACGGCGGCGAGCGCGAGGTGTCGGTGCTGTTCGTCGACATCCGCGGCTACTCGACGCTCGCCGAGGGGCGCGGCGCGGACAAGATGTTCTCGCTGGTGAGCCGCTACACCGAGGCCGTCTCGGCGGTGATCCAGCGGCGCGGCGGCACGGTCGTCGAGTTCCTCGGCGACGGCCTGATGGCGGTGTTCGGCGCCCCCGAGCCGCTCGCACGCCACGCGCGCGCCGCGGTGGACGCAGCGCGCGAGGTGGCGGACACGGTGCGCGACGTCGCGCTCTCGATCGACGACTCGAGGCCGGGGCGTGCGGCGCCGATCACGGTCGGCGTCGGCATCGCGAGCGGACACGCCTTCGTCGGCAACGTCCGCACCAACGACCGGCTGGTGTACACCGCGATCGGCGACGTCGTGAACCTCGCGGCACGCATCGAGCGCCTGACGCGCGACCTCGACGCGTCGGTCGCGATCGACGCGCGTACGCAGCGCGCCGCGGGCGCGTCCGCCGCGGGCTTCCGGCGGCACGCGGGCTTGCGGATCCGCGGGCGTGCGGAGGCGGTGGACGTGTGGGCGCCGCCGCTCGGGGCGGCGTGAGGGGCGGCGGTACGGGCCCGGTCTCTCGCATCGCGCTGGCTACCGAGCTCCTTCCCGAGGAAGGACACCCCCAACCGAGATCGCCGCTCCTCTCAATCGATCGTGCCCCGGTCAGCCTGTCATGCAGGAGATGAGTTTGCTTGGAGCATCACAGGCGCCGCCGCGCGGGTCCGACACGAACACGCTGCTCCTTGACATCTTCGCTTCACGGAACAACCGCTACCGCCTCCGAGTGTTACCCTTCGTCCGCCAAGGCGGAGCCACCGCGCGCGATGACGACTCTCGAGCGATGTCCGCCTTGGCGAGACGGGAGTTAGCAGTGACTCGTGATCTGACTACTACGGAACCCAGAACTTCTGTTGCAGGGCGTTGTCGCTCCCGCGAACGAAGACGTGCAGGCTGCTGTTTGGCATCAATGCAGCCGACGGCTCGGACGCAAGGACGCCGCCGAGGTTGTGCCGGTCCGACCAACCGTGCGACGAAGGTGGGGGCGGGCCGCCGAGTCGATCGACCGCCGCCCAGTCAAGGTCGACGAGCCCACTGCAGCCTCCGACTTCCGCGCAGCTTTGCACGTACTCGGCGCGTCCGTTCCGGATCTGGAAGACGGCGCCGTCGGGACGACGAACCAGTGAGCCAGCGGCCGGGGTCGGGTGGAGCGTGATGAGTGCATCGACGAACTCCTGCGGGGCCTTCCAGAAGCTCGCCGGGCAGCCCGGGAAGGTGCCCGTCTTCGCACACGAGGTGAGATAGACCGGCGAGCCGCCGACGCTGCGGTACACGCTCGCGTTCGGCGTGCGGATCCAGGTGCCGTCGGCGAACGGGGCGACCTTCTGACAAGTACAATTCGAGGCGCAGTACTTGCCGACCTCGCACGGTGATTGGTCACTCCCGCTGGCCGGGAAGATCGGCTCGTTGACCTCGCATTGCTCGGTGGCCTGATTGGTGAGGCCGTCGCCGCAGACCGGTGGTGGGAAGGCATAGGATGCGCCGCTGGTTGCGTTCGCGGCGATCGCCCCGGCGCCCACGTGACAGCTCTTGCGGTTGGAGTCGCTCGGCTTGGCCGCGCCGCCGCAGCCCAGCGTGCAGTCGGTGTTGTCGAGATAGCGGCGGTCTCGATGGAAAGCCGGAGACCTTCAACTTCCTCGGGTTGACGCACATTTGCGGACGCTCGCGGGCGGGGAAGTTCCTTCTGCTTCGGCACACGGAGAGCAGGCGCATGACGGCGCAGCTGCACGAGGTCACTTTCGACCGGCACCGTCGACGGCGATGGCATCGGCCTCGCGATCGTCGCGAGGATCGTCGCGAACCACGGTGGCGAGACGTGGGTCGAATCCGCGATCGGTGCGGGCAGCCGGTTCTTCGTCCGGTTGCCGATCCGAGGGCAAACGTGACGCCCAGGACGTTCCTCGTCATCGAAGACGACCTGGTGTACGGCTGGATCGTCGTGCGTGAGCTCGGAGCGCTCGCGCCAGCTGCCACGATCTACCTCGTCGAAACGGGGCGGGAAGGCCTGACGTTTTCGACGGCTGGCGGGCAGCGCGATGGCGGGCCAACGCCCTCGCTGATCGTTCTCGATCATCACCTGCCCGACATGCGAGGGACGGCAATGTTGCGGGCTCTCGTGGCGGCAGGTCGGACTCTGCCACCGGTACTGGTCCTCAGCCAGGCCGTGTGGCCGCAGGACCAGGCGGAGATGAACGACGCAGGCGTAGGAGCTTTCGTGCGGAAGCCCCGCAAACGATCGGAGCTACGCGCAATCCTCGCGGCGTTCCTGGCCGAGAACCTGACCGCCGACGGGTTCCAGGGGTAGTGAAGGAACGCTTCCTCGTCACTCCGCGTACTCGAGTGCCTCGAGCCTCTGCTTCATGCCGACCGTGAACGCGCTGCCCGCGGCGATGCCGGGCGCGTGCGTGCACCGGATCGGCTCAAGAGCCGTGCGTCGTGGTGAAGCCCGCTGCGCCGAGCAGCGCCTGCACCGCGAGGTGGGCGTCGAGCGGTGTGCCGTCCCAGCGCGGGAACGCTGTCGACGCGTCGATCGCGAGGCCGCGGGCCGCGTGCGCCGCGCGGAGTGCCGCGAGTGCGTCCGGGGCTGCGGCCGCAGCGGTGGCGCCGCCGACGGGCGAGTCGTTCCCGGGAGATGACCGCAGCGGCTCGTCCGCGAGCGGCACGGGCTGACCGTCGCGACGGAAGAAGCGCGGCGCGCCGTCGCGCGCGACGACCACACGGTAGCCGTGCTCGTGCACGAAGCGGTGGTGCCTGCGGCAGAGCGAGAGCATGTTCGAGAGGCTCGTGGCACCGCCGTCGATCCAGGCGACGACGTGGTGCGTATCGGTGATGCGGTTCGTGCAGCCGGGGAAGCGGCAGCCGTCGTCGCGCAGGCGGAGCGCGCGGCGCAGGCGTGGCGAGATGCGGCGCGTGCGGCGTGACGGGAGGCTCGCCGCACCGGACGCCTCGCGAGCGTCGGCGCGAGCCTCGCGGGCACCGGGCCCGTCACGAGCATCGGCTCGAGCGTCGCGGGCGCCGTCCGCGTCACGAGCGGCGGTGACGACCGCGGCGCCGGCGCGCGTGTCGTCGACGAGCACGAGGCTCGCGTCGCAGGCGAGACGCCGCGCGGTCGCGAGCGGGAGCGGCGTGCCGTCGGCGAGCGTGGCGTGCGGTGCGAGCCTCGCTGCGTCGGGGGCGTGCGGGTCGTCGCGTCGGTCGTCCGTGCCATCTGTGCCCGCCGCGAGCGCGGCGCGGTCGACGTGTACGACCAGCTCGACCGGTAGTCCCGCCGTGTCGTGACCCTCCTCGCGGACGGCGACCGAGGCGAGCCACGACTCTGCGACGGCGACCAGCGCGTCGGCGCGCGACAGCGCCCGCGGCGGCTCGTGGTGCTGCCCCCGGTCCGCTCGCCGTGCGGGCGGCGGCGTTTCCGCGGAGATTTCCGTGGCAGGTCCCGCGGGGCGCTCTGTCGTCTCGCCCGACAACGCACCCGGCGCGAAAACGCCGCCGGCGTCGGCAGTGCGCGCCTCCGCGGCCGCCTCGTCGGCAGCGGGCGCCGCCGCGGCCACCTCGTCGGCACCGCACGCCGCCCCTGCACGCCACGCCCGGCGCCGCGCCACGTCGAGCGCCTGCAGGACGACCGCCGCCTCCTCCGGGCGGAGCCGCGCCTCGATGCGGACCATGCCGTCGTCGGTGTCGCGCACCCGGACGAAGCGTGAGTGCTCCTCGTCCGCGAGGCTCGGCGGCTGTCCCGCTTCCGCATCGGCGACGACGCGACGGTAGCCGCGGCAGATGCGCTCGAGCTGCGACGCGGTGGCATGCGTCGCCATCTCGAGCAGCGTCGCCTCGGTCGCGGCGCTCGCGACGCGCGTGATCGCGCGCACCTTCGAGTAGCTGATCGCACCGCAGCGAAGCGCGTCGTCGACCAGCGGGAGCGTCGCGAGCGCGTGCGCCACGCGGACGCGCTCGCGGGCGGCGCCGAGTGCGAGGCCGATCCGCCAGTTGAGCCAGTGGGAACAAGAGAGAGCGCCGTGCGTCGCCCAGCCGCTGCCCTCGTCGAAGCGGCGGATCAGGGTCAGCAGCCGGTGCTCGGCGGCGTCGATGAGAGATGCCACCTCGGCGATCTCGTCGTCGAGCCGGTCGACTTCGGCGGGTGCGAGCGGTGGGGCGAGATACTCGAGCGCGGCGGAACGGATGCCGGATGTCGCGATCATGCGATGGCTGTACCATCGCCGTTTCGAGGGGGTCTGCGACGGCGCGTGCGCGGCGATCTCGGCGCGCGAGGGGCAACGCGGCCCCGCGCAACGCGCGTGCGCTGGCGGGCGTCGCAGGCGCGCGGCGGGGGCGTCTCGACGGTCCGGGCGCGATGACCGGGTGGCCCTCGCGAAATCCGTCAAGGGCTGCGCGCGCACAAACACGATTTGGCCAGAAAGCCACGATACGAACTTTCGGGCGTTAGAGTCAGATCCCCCGACACTTTCACTCGCCGATTCACGTGCGAAGCGGCCGCCCCAGAGACGCTCCTCGCAGGCAGTCGTCACGCTTCGAACCGAGGGCGCCGGAATCTCGGCTGTGGTTGATCGACGGCGACGAGCGGAGTCCTCGGCCGGCGACCGTGCGCCTTCCCGAACCTCATCGAACAGTTGCAGACTCGCATGGAGATGCACACGCTCCTTGATCCGCCTCGGCGGCAAGTGATGCCCGAAGCGCTTCGCTCCGCTCCGCGAAGAATCTGCTCGACGGGTGATTGACCGATGCTGCTTGCACGAACGATCTCGTGCGTGGGGCCTCCTCCCTGCTGCTGCTCGCCACTGCGACGGCGCAGCTCTCGCGAGGGCTCCTCGAGACCCGAGTTTCGCGCGCCCTCGCCGGTGTGACGCGTCGTTCCCGGGCTCCCTCGGAGCCGTGACTCCGCGCCTCCCACGCGACGCACGAGCACTTGCGATCCGCGACCTGCCGTTGTTCGACGTCCCCATGCCGCACCGCCCCGCGTCCCTGCGGAGGCTGCCGCACTACGGCACGCTGCTCGCCGCTCTGCTGCTCGACATCGTGCTCGCGCCGCTGCTGCTGACGCTCGGTGCGGGAATGACGGTCGCGCGGACCATCATGGTCCTGGTCCTGCTCAGCGCGTTTCTCGCCGTAGGCGCGGGCTGGATTGCGGGGCTCGGGCTGCTGGTCGCGGTCGCCGCGATGCTGGCGACCGAGGTCGTGCACAACGATGCCGCGCTCGCGATCGAGCTCGCGCTGCGGATCCTGTTCGTCGGCTACGTGATCCTGCGCATCACGCGCGAGATCCTGCGTCAGGGAGACGTCGTCACCGCCGACACCATCGCCGGTGCGGCGTGCGTGTACATGCTGCTCGGTGTCCTGTGGGCGAATGCATACCTGCTGCTCGAGCACCTGCGGCCGGGATCGTTCGCGATCCCGGCCGAGTGGCGGCTACCGGGCAACCAGGTCGGCCCTGCGCTGGTGTACTTCAGCTACGCCACGCTGACCACGGTCGGCTACGGAGACATCCACGCCGCCGGGCCCGCGGGCGGTGGGCTGGCGATCGTCGAGGCGATCGTCGGACAGCTCTTCCTCGCGATCACGATCGCGCGCCTCGTCGGACAGCACCTGTCCCGACGTGCTTGACGCGCCTCCGGGCAGCGACGGGGCCGGAGCTCGGCGCCGCTCAGACGTCCCACGCCGCGTGCAGCGCGCGCGGGTGGCGCAGCGTGCCGCCCTCCGGAGCGGCCCCCGCAGCATCCGG
>Ga0194132_10004885_pt1 | contig 22400 bp, 35 predicted proteins | sample TA2KigOf80mmetaG_FD_148612 | JGI IMG/M metagenome (GOLD analysis project Ga0194132, IMG submission 148612) | Freshwater microbial communities from Lake Tanganyika, Tanzania - TA2015054 Kigoma Offshore 80m | ecosystem: Environmental > Aquatic > Freshwater > Lake | place: Tanzania: Lake... | reverse complement strand
CGAGGGCGAGATCGTCGTCGTCGAGGACGACCCGGCGACCGAGGCGATCGAGGTCTCGAAACCGATCAAGCTCGCCCAGGTCGCGCTCTGCTCATGGGTCGAGGGCACGCACTACGGGACGACGACGGACGGCGGCGCGATCAAGCCGGCGCTGTACCTCGAACGGTTCATGGACCCGCGCGGTTTCGGCCTGAACTACAAGCGCCGCAATCGCGACTGGTCAGGCAAGGTCAGCGGCAAGGGCGAGATCCGTCTCTCGCCGCTCAACTGCTACCATTACTTCATCGACGACTCGCCGTTTGAGCTTGCGGTCCCGCTGCTCTGTCAGATCCTCTTGAGCACCGGCGCGTGCGCGGGCTACGACGCGCCGCTCGATGATGGCGGCGGGATCTCGGCCGGCCCCAACACGCACGTCGGCGCACCGCTGTTCGCCGGGGACTACGAGCTCGCCGACCTCGGACTCGGGATCCCGTACCAGCTCGTGCAGCATCCCGACGACATGACGGCGGCCTTCGACACGGTCCCCGGCGGGGCGTCCGGCGACTACTGCCGGTTGCGCCTCGCGTACGTCGGCCCGTTCGCGGCGCTCAACACGATCGAGGCGATCACGCGCCCGCGACAGATGTGCATGGGGCTCGCGGGCAAGGTGCACGGCGTGTTTCGGATCGGCCCGGTGTCGATGGATGATGTCGACGCGACGATCGGCGAAACCGACCTTTTCGGCGATCCGAAGGACCCGACGACGACGATCCCGGCGCAGACGCTCCGCGCCACCGGGCAGGTGGACGGCGTCGAGCACCGCTACCGATGGGACCCGGTTGAGGGCAAGACCGCGGAGACGATATCGGCGCAGGCCCTCGACGCAGGCGCGGCGCGACGGACTGGCGAGCTGATCGAGCGCGTCGTCGACCACGGGCTCTGTCCGCCCTGGTACGGAATCGACGACCAGGTGGCGCTTACCGGCGTAGCCGACTGGCAACTCCTGTTCCGGCAGCTCTGGCAGCACGACGTCCCGACGTTCTTCGCGCGCCGGCACTTCGCGACGACGCTGACCGTCTCGCGCCCGAAGGGCCAAGACTTGATGCCGGGCTCGGCGGTCGCGGTCACGAATCCGTGGCTCGTGAACCCGGCGGGCGGCTACGGCGTGACGAACGCGACGGGCCGCGTGCTCCGGGCGACGCACGACACGCGCACCGGCGCGTGCTCGGCCGAGGTCATCGTGTTCGCGCAGCCGGGCCAGTACCACTACGCGCCGATCCTACGAATCGTGGGCGTAACCGGCAGCGTGGCCGACTTCGCCGAGGACCACCTCGGCCACGGCGGAGATGCGCTCGATGGGACCGGCTTCGCCCCGCCGTCGTGGGTGACCGGCGGCGGCACGATGCAAGCGACGCTTCTCCAGCGGCAGGGGGGGACCTGGGTCGCGATTGACACACTCGGCGTGCTGTCGGTGAACCTCGCCGCGCAGACGGTGACGTTTGACGGCGCGCCCGTCGGCTACCTCCGCGACCGTGACCACCTCTTGGTGGTCGCCGACTACGCGCAACAGACCGCCAACTCCTGGCCGCGCGAGGTGTTCGGCACGCTCGCGGACGACGACCACACCATCGACGGCACCACCCCAGCACCGAGGCACGTAGGATGACGCAGGCAGATCGACGATCGCTATCGTGGCGATGGCAGGGGCGCGGATCGTCCACGACCCTGCCCACGGCCCCGTCGACTGGATACGTGCTGACGTGGAACGCCGCCGGCCTGCCCGAGTGGCAGGCGCCGAGCGGCGGAGGTGGCGGAGGCGCTCCGACCAACGCGTCCTACGTCGTGATCGCGCTCAACGGCACGCTGACCGCCGAGCGCGCACTCGCGAACGGCACCGCGACGACGGTCGCCGACGGTGGCGCGGGCGGCAACGTCACGATCAACGTTCAGTTCGGGTCGACCGGATCGACAGCGTGCGTCGGCAACGACTCCCGGCTCTCCGACGCGCGGACGCCGACGGCCCACGCAGCATCGCATCTGCCGGGTGGATCGGATGCGCTGACCACAGCCGCCCCGTCGTCGCAGTCGATCACCGCGTCGGTCGGCGTAGGATCGGCGGCCGCGTTCGCGCGAGCCGACCACGTCCACAACTTCACGATGACCAGCTTGCGCCTGGCTGGCCGGACGACAGCCGGGACAGGGACCGTCGAGGAGATCACGGTCTCTGCACCGCTGACGTTCTCCGCGCTCGCGCTCGGGTTCGACCAGACGGCGGCGCTCGACAACGTCGCGCGGACGACCGTCCGGCGCAACACGGGTGCTGACGTCGGGTCGCGCCGTCGTTTGAACTTCATCGAGGGCACGAACGTAACGCTGACCGTCACTGACGACGGGGCGAACGAAGAGGTGGACATCACGATCGCGGCCACCGGCGGCGGCGGAGGCGGCCTCACTCACCCACAGGTGCTCGCCAGGGGGCTCGGCGCATGATCATCCTCGACACAACGACCACGGCCCTACAGGTGGTCCTTGCTGCGGCTGCGACGACGCAGCTCGAATACAACACGTCCTGGCGCGATGTGACGACCACCGCGTATACGCCAGGCAGCAGCCCCGGGGTCACGAACAGCACGACAGATGTCACCATGGTTGCAGCTCCGGCCGCGAGCACGCAGCGGGTCATCGACTACGTGTCGATCTACAACGCCGACGCGATCACGCACACCGTTACGGTCAAGCAGGACATCAGCGGGACCGATCGTCGTCACGCCCGCATGATTGTCGCGCCCGGCGAGACCATGCAGTACACGGACAGCGGAGGTTGGCAAGTCGTCCGAGTTCGCTCGTCGGCGGTGGTCTCACCGGCGTCTGCGGTTGCGGTCCCGTTCTTAAAGGTTGGAACGGCGCTCGAAGCCGTCGGCGTATTCTACTCGTGGGGCAAGGACACGGGCATGCCCGGCGCGTGGTCGCCGGGGACTCCTGGCCTGAACGGCCGCGCTACGGATGGCACGTTGGCCGCCGACAACGGTTGCTTGCGCGTGCTCAACGCTCCAGGCGGTTCGATCAACTTGCTGACGGGTGTCGACGGCACTGCGAACATCACCGGCGACTTGAAGATCGTCGACGTGATGTGGGTCAACACCGGACTGGTCACGACGACCACGACGGCCCAGGCGATTGCTGCTCCCGTGGCTCTTCCTGCGCGAGACACGGCCGGCACGACGAACGGTGCTGGTGTGTTCGCTGGGATCCTGGTGACGACGGCGACGACGAACGCCGGCGCGATCACGAATACGACAATCTCGTACACCAACTCGGACGGCGTCGCCGGTCGAACAGGAACGATCGCGTCGTTCCCCTCAACGGCGGTGATCGGCACCGTGTTGTGGTTCCAGCTCGCCGCCGGCGACATGGGTGTGAGGTCTGTGCAGTCGGTCACGCTGGGCACGAGCTACGGCGCAGGCGCGATCAGTCTCATCTTGGGGACGTGGCTCATGGGACGAGGCGATACGATCGCTTCTGTTGGCGGGCAGCGCCAAGCGCCGAATCACGACCACGGCGTGCGGCTCTATGATGGCGTTTGCATGCTCCCGATGGGCTTGCGTTCGGCAACAACCGCAACGACGATTCAGGGCAACCTCTACGTTGCAACCAGGGCTGCTTAGTCGATGGCGACACAAGGCAGCCAGGCGAACGCGAAGGACGACACGCTCTACTATGCGTTGCGTGGCGGCGCATTCGCGAACCTCGCGACCGATCTGTCGCAGCACCTCGACAACCAGACCGCGGGCGCGTCGTGGACATCTGAGGCTAGCCCCGCGCCGCGCTTCAACGTGACGACCACGTGGACCATCGAAGTTTTGTGCGACACCGACAACAACGACACGGGGTACTTCCTCTCATACGCATCGGGCGGCTCGCTGCTACGGTTCTCGCTGAACGGCTCGGGCACGGTCGAGGCGTACCTCGGCGCGTCGCTGCTTGGCTCGCTGGCGTTGCCCGGCATCGGGGCCGGAGCCGAGGAGTTTGTCATCGCGTGGGCGTGCGAGCCGAACGTGTTGACGACCGGCGCCGGTGATGCGCTGCGAAGCGAGTTGCGAGCATGGAACGTGACCGACGGGACCTACAGCCAAACGACCTTCACGCACGCGGTCCGATCGTCGGGGACGGGCGACCTGGTGTGCTGGGCGAGCTCGGCGGCGGGGGCCAACGCGTTCGTCGGGACGGCGCGCGGAATCCGGATCTCCGCGGGCCGCTTCCGCACGGCGACCGAGACCCGCGAGGACTGGATCGGGTCCACATCGGCGCCGACGATCACGGGCCAAACGAGGCTCGAGGCGATCGTGGCCGAGCCTGCGACTGGCGGCGCCGGTGTCGAGATCAACGAGCCGGGAGCATTCGCCGGGCCCGTGCTGGCGCAGGCCGCTGCATCCGCCGGCCAAAACGACTTGCGGACCTGGTCGCCGACCGGGCACGCAAGCTACTTCGAGCGGCCAGCGCTCGAGGGGTCGACGTTCACCGGACAGCCGACAGCGTGGCGCCGCGCGGCATCGGTCGCGACGTACACGCTCCTCGGGGCCTACGTCCTTCGCCGACGACTGCCGCCGAGGGCGACGCAGGTGAAGATCCGGATCAACGTGCAGCAGTGGCGCACGGCCGGCGTGACCGCTGACCGCTTGAACTTCCGCGTCTGGGTGGCGAATCGGCCGCCCGCTCCGGTGGCCGGCGTGACCGATCACGATCAGCCGCTCGCGACGCGGTCGACCGCGAACGTGCAGCTCGCGACGTCGCACGGCTCGGGTGCCGCGGCCGGTGAGTGGCTCGACCTCGGGCTCGTCGACGTCGTGCGGAACGGCGCTGGCTGGTCGTGGATCATGCTGGGCGTCCGGCTCGAGGACCTGTCCGGGACGCCGGCGAACAACCGACTGCGGATCCACGCGTTCACCGCGGACCCGGTGCTTCCATGACGCGTAACGCTGTTTCTGCGGTTTCTGCGGATTTTTGGAATGCGCTTCGCGGCGCGAGGTCTATCCTGGCCACGATGCGCACCTCCCTACTGCTCTCTCTCGCCGCCATCCTCGCTTGCGACACGTCCGACGACGGAGACGGTCCGGGCGACGTCGTCGCTTCGCCCGTGCTCTGCGGCGAGCTGTTCTCGTGCTTCGCGAACAACACGCCGATCCGGAGTCATGACGGCTGCGAGACCGAAGATGCGACGATGGCGATCTGCGGCGCCGAGTGGCTGGTCGACGTCGTGGATATCGCCTTCAACGTAGAGGACGTTGGCGCCGCGTCCATTGTCCTCCAGCACGAGGATGGCGGCGGCGACGGTCGGTCGCTGCTCTCGTTCACTGGAGACTGCGCGGCGCTTCTCGTCACTCATGTTGCTCGTGAGGGCACGTGGGACATTGATGTCGAGTGCCGCGAGGAAGGAAGCGCCGTGTCCCGCAGCTTCAAGTACCGCGCAGAGGTCTATATCGCGGGAACAATCTGGCCCCTCTCGGTCGTCGAGTGCGTGAGCGGGTGTTGAGATGGTCGACTTCCGGACGCACGAGCTCGCCGACATCGCCGGGGCCTGGTCGCCGCCGGCGATCGAGCCGCTGACCGGGCTCCGACCGTTCGTCGCCGCGCCCGCTGCCGAGGCGATCCGAGCACAGGACCGCATCCCCGCGCAATCGTGGCGCACCCTGCTCGCGTGGGGCCTTCGAGGCGACACCGAGTGGCGCGTCCCGAACACCTCGGCGGAGAACGCCGCGCGCACGCACCCCGATCGCACGACCTGGTACACCGTCGCTCGAGCCCGTGCCGACATCTCGCCGGGCTCGTTCCTCGTGGTGGCCGGGACGTGCGTTCCGTCGGGTATGACCCAGACCACGGTGACATCGGGCTCGCCCGCGCTCTACCGGCCTGACGGCGTCCACGGGGCGATCCGCGCAACCGTCGTGTGGACCCCACGCTCGGGCGCCACCGAGACCACCGTCCACGAGATCAGTCTCCCGGGCTCGACCCTCGACCTAGGGGCGGAGGACACAGCGGCCGGCGGGCTCTGGCGCTCGCTCCGGGAGTTCGGGCCGATCGCGATTATGCCGCCGGGGATCCCGGACAACGCCAGCGAGCTCGCCCGGTTCTCCCGCGCGGTGACGGCGACGATCACCATCGAGCATCAGGGGTCGCCGCGGATCGTGGACGCCACCGTCGACGAGGTCCCCGTGGCGCTCGCGCTCGACCTCGACCTCGCGGGTGACGACGCCTACGCGGTGAGCAACTTCGCGGCCCCTGGCTCGCCGAATGGCCTGATCCCCCCGCCGACGCACTCGTTCGCAGCTCGAGCAGCTCGAGCGATCGTCGTGGCGCGCGCCCAGGCGACCTACCTCGGCCCGTCGCTGCTCGACTGGACGGCCTACACAGAAACCGGCGCCGGACCGACGACCACGATCGTCCCGGTGACGGCGGCGAACACGGGCACGACGTACACGTCGATCGTCAACAGCTCGCACACCGGCACGGGCCCCGCGGCGTACAACGCGGCGCGCGGCGGCTGGTCCGTCTCGGCGGGCGGGTACGCGCGGCGCTACGTCGAGTGCAACTCCTACGTGCTTCGCGACCGGATCGCCGCGATCCCAGTCCTCGTGCGCGTGTACGGCCGGACGATCACAGCGGGCACCGGAACAGTGCGAGTGCAGACCGGGCTCCACTCCTACGTCGACGTGCCGATCGCGATCGGGGCGTCCGCGTGGCACCGAGCGGTCGGCTGGCTCGAGGTCGGCATCAGCCCCGAGCAGCCGAAGGTGGCGCAGGTGTTCGTCTCGCACGTCGGCGCGTCCGGCTCGCTTGAAGTCGAGGCCGTCCGGGTCGGCTGGCGGATCCCCCCGGCAGCTTGACGACCCCGGCGGGCCGGCGCCATGCTTACCCGCATGGCGCTCCGGGTTTTCGCCGACGTTGACCTCGTCTCCGGGCTCGCCGCGGTCGGCTGGGCGATCGCCGGGCAGTGGGTCCCCGAGCTTGCCGCGCTGTGCTCGCCGACCGTCGCCTTCGGGTTCGGCGGCGCGGCCATCCTGCGCGGACTGTGGGCGATCCGCCGCCGGATCGAGGCGTCCCATGGCTGACCGGCTGACCCAGCCGGTCCCGCTCGACCGGCTACGGGTGCCGCAGACCCACGACGAGGTGGTCGAGGCGATCCGCGATGGCGTGTTCGCGCGGCCCGTCGAGAGCGCCGTGAAGCCGTCGGCAATCGTCCCCGGTCGCCTGCCGACATGGGAGGCGCCATGAGCGGCGAGCTTTGCGTCTCCCCGGTCCTGATCCGCGGGCGCGCGATCGTCATCCGTTTGGGCGCTGCGCAGGTCATCGTCCCGCGCGATTCCATCATGCGGATCGAGGTCGTCGGCACACTCGACGAGCGGACCGTGATCATCGTCGTCGGCTCCCGCGAGTTCACGGTCCGGCTGACCGCGCCGGAGGTCGACCACCTGACCGATTGGATGGCCGGCGCATGACCGCCGAGTCCGAGGCCGCTGGCGCCGCCTTGGCCGAGCTGCTCGCGCTCGGTATGCCGAGCAAGCCCGCGCAGGCGCTGTCAAGCGTGATGGTTCACGGTGCCCGCACCGCGCTCGCCCTCGTCGCCGACGAACAGAAGCGGCGCGCAGCGAACCCGAGGCCGTGGGCGACGTTCCACCGGATCATGGCCGAGCGCCTGCCGCGATGGCGAGTGGTTGCTCGAGCGAGCCATCGCCGGCTCGCCCGCCGCTATCAGGCGATGGTCGACGCCGGTACCGCGACCGTCTGCGAGGTGACCCAATGATCGACGAGTTGCGCGGCCCGACCCCACCGCGACGCCGACGCGAGAACTCGGCCCCCTATCCGGTCGTAGACGACACGACGCGCCGGATCTCGCCGGCCGAGACGTCGCAGGTGGCCGAGATCGTATCTGCGATTATGGCCCAGGTCGGCGGCGTCATCGAGTCACGGATCGCCGCGTCGATGCCCCCGTCGGCCGACGACACGGTGTCGATGCGCCGCGCGACTCGGACAGGGTATCGCGGCGTAATCGGAGCGCTGGCCGCCGGTCTCGTCGCCGCGATCACGTGGGGTGTCTCCCAGGTCCAGGCGTACGGCGATGGTCGCGAGTCCGCAGCTCGAGCAGCGATCGCCGCGGAGGCAAAGGCCGCCGAGGCCGCTCGCTACGCCGAGGAAACGCGCAAGGTGGCGGAGGCCGCAGCGTCGCACGCGGAGACGATCGACCGCAAGCTCGACCTCGTTATCAAAAAGCTAGAGGAGCGGCGCTGATGCCACGTACGACGACACCAAGCGCAAGCACGCCGCGCAGCTCGACGCCGTTGGTCTCTACCCCGGGCGAAGCGACGGTCGGAGGTCAGCAGAGCGCGACCTACCTCGTCCCGTCGTCTGACGCCGGCGGAGGGTGGCTGACCGATCAGCGGCTGATGGCGCGCGGCACGATGACCGGCGGCGAGTCGGCGCGATCGTGGGTCGCGCTGACGGGCACTGATGGCCTTGTGCGAGCGGTGTCCGTGCGACAGGGCGGGTCGTACGCAAACCCGACGAGTTACGGCCTATCTGCTGCCGCGCACGCATATGCTGACTATGGCAGCGGGAGCGCGACCGCGCTGCAAGCCGCGCAGGCGCATGCCGCCGCATGGGTTTCTCTCGGATACTCCGCAAGTGCTGCAACGACCGTTGGATCGGACGGCCTCACCTACGGGCGCGTGCAGGTGCTCGGCTGTCGATCGGGCACGCTGCAAACCGGCAGCGCTCGAGCGTTTGCCGCGACCGGCTCCGGCCGTGTCGGCACGCAGCGGATTTTCTTCGGCACTGACGCCGAACAATCCTCGATCGCGCACTCGGGCGTCTGGATCTGGCAGCGGATCGGGACCGCGCTCGGGGCCGGCCGGATCACATCGATCGGGTGCCACGGGACGAACGGGTACATCCCGCGACTTGCGGTGGCGATCGGCGGAACCTTCGCGTCGCCGGGGACCTTCACGTCGATCCGCTATGGGGACATCGCGAGCGGCATCTCGTCGCACAACGCGGGCCGGGTCGCGATCGAAGCGCTCCCGCTCTCGGGCGGTGAGTCGATCTGGGTCGGCGCGTGGAGCAACGGCACGGGCGAGCTATCGCGGCGTGCCCACGGCTCGACGCCGTCCGGGCAGTTCGCCTGGACGCTGAATGAAGCCTACCGCACCGTGACCGCGGCGAACAGCGTCGTCGAGGACGGCACCGAGGCGTTCTCGTTCACCGGCACGGGCAATTTCTACACGTCGTTGTTCGTGACCTTCGAGGACTCCGCGAATAGCTACCAGGCGAACGGTGTGGTCGCGGCGACGTGGTACGGCGCCGTCCGAGCCGCGACGACCGACAGCCCGAGCACGCTGCTACCGTCCAACGCGAACGACTCGTTCAGGCACACGGCGCTCCCGATGAGTCACCTTGAGGTCCGGCGCGCACGAATCGCAAACGGCACGGTCAACGCAAACAACCGTATGCTGTTTTGGGTCTACTCGTTCAGCGATTGGGCGTGGCCGATGGCTTCCACGCCGCGTGATTCGCTGGGTCGCGCAACCATGCCGGTTGCTCCGACGGCGAGCTCGTACAACGAGGTGACGCTCGATAGCCCGGCATATGTCGGGACATCGGCGCTCGGCAGCGCGATCGGGTTTATCTTTGGCAACTGCTGGGGGCTGATCGGAGGCGGCGCCCCGACGTCGATGCAGATTCTTTTTGACGCGCCGACTGGTGGATCAACCGAGGGCATCTACCAGAACCACTGGCCTAACGCCTTCAACATCGACGTTTGGTCGGACGCGATCCTCGACCCGGACAACCTCGCGGGAACAAGCCGCCAGAGTCGCGCGCAGTACTACCAGAGCCGCGCGGGGCACATGCCGATGAACGACGACGACGCGAATCTTCCGTCGACGTTTGCGGTGAGCACAGGGGCGCCCAACGATCAGTCGTTCGGGTCGATCCTACGCATGGCGGTCGCCCTCTATCCGCGACAGCTCGGCTATCGCGAGGGATCGTGAGACTCGCCGCGATGGCGATGCTGCACCTCGCGGCATTCTGCGGCGGCGCGTGCGTCCTGTGGCAGGTGCTGGTGTGGTGACGCTGCTCCTACGGCTCGCGCTAGACGTGCGGCTCGCGACGCTCGCAGGCGCATCGCTCGCCGGCCATCCCGAGCTCGGCCCGGTGCTCGTCGATGTCGCGCGCCGAGAGTCGCGGCTCGAGCTTGTCGGAGTCCACGAGGGCGACTCCGGCTACTCGGCAGCCCTGCGCCCGCGCGGGTGCTCCGGGCAGGCCGGATGGTCGACCCGCGGCGCGCACGGGCAGATGGCCGCCTACGCGCTCCAATACGCCCCGGCGGCGCTCCGGTGCTCGCCGTGGGTCCTCGACATCCCGATCGTGTCGGCGTGGCTCGCAGCTCGCCGGGCGGTGCACTGGCGGTGCCGCGCGGTCGCGCGCTGCCGTTCGTGGCTGGCGACCTAGCTGCGCGATCCGCATCTGCCCGCGGAACGCTGAATCAGGCCCGCGGACGGCGTTCGGTCGATTTTTCGGCGGGTCGGCCTTGCGTCCGGCGCAGCGTCTGACATAATCAGGACATGCCCACGACGACGACCGCCGCCGCCAAGTTCGCCTGTTTCGCCACCGCTCGCTCGGTCCCCTGCGCCGAGATGACCCGCTACGAGCGCGAGTGCTGCACCTGGGACGGCGTGTTCGGCGCTGCCGGCTGGTCGGTGTTCGAGATCGTCGACCCCACCGGGCTGTTCAGCGAGCGCCGCCTAGAGCGGACCTCGCAGATCGGCGAGACGATCCGGATGGCCCACGAGCTCGCGGGCCGCCGGCCCGCCCGCGCCCCCCCCCCGCCCGTAACGCAGCCGCAAGGCCGAGCGTGCGGGCTTCGGGCGTGCCATGCCCACGACGACGACCGCCGCACCGATCGAAACCCTCGCCGCCCGATTCACCCGCGAGACCGCCATCGGCGGCGACTCGATCGCGCAGCGGCAGATCGCATCCGATCGATGGATCGTGCTGTACGGCCTCGACGACGACGGCGAGCCGTCCTACCCCGACGGCGACTCGCCGGTGTGCGGGTTCCTGTGCTCCGACCCGGACGACTCCGCGACGATCCTCGACGAGTGCGGGCCGACCGACCTTGCCGCCGCGCTCGAGTGGGCGCAGCGCACGGAGGACGGCGACACCGCGCGCGGACTTGTCTGCGCGCTCAACTCGCAGGACATCTTCGGGTGGACGCCGAAGGGGAACGCATGACCCGTCGACTCGTGCGATGCACCGCGTGCCCATGGACAGGTCGGCGCTCGACCACGGGCGCCCCGTGCCCGAAGTGCGGCAGCGCCATCGTGTTCGCTGGCGACGCGCGCGGACCAGGTCGGCCGTCGACTGGCGACCGCGTCCGGCTCACCTGCCGTCCGCTCGCCGCGACGATCGCAGCGCTCGGCGACCATCCAAGCAGCCGCGCCGCGGAGATCCTCGACGAGCACGAGGCCAGAACCGCAACGACCCGCCGCGGGTGACCGGGGCGGGTCGGAGGGGTCGATCGCGCTGCAACGCACCAACGGCGGCCGGAGACAGGACAGACGGCCGCTCCGGAAACCTGCACCGAAACGCCGTCCGACGCAACCTCGCTTTTCGCCCTTGACACTGGACCGTCAGCGGCGCATTCCACATCGGCGGCCCTGCAAGGCCCAAGGAGACAGCATGATTCCGTTGTTTGTCGTGCTCGCACCTGTGTGCGCGCTCATCATTCTTGGCGCCCTGATGGGCGCCGCCTACGCCGGCGCAGTCTGGGTTCGCCTGTGCATCGAGGTGTTCCATGGATAACCGCCGCGGCCCCGAACTCTCACCGCCGAGATGGCTCCGAAGCGAGACCGATCGCATGCTAGCGCGCATCGAAGCGCTCGCGCAGGATGTGTGCGCCCACATCCGCCAGTCCGCGACCATCGAGGACCTGATTTGGGCGGCTGCGTACGCGCGCACCGTTTACCCTCTGCATGAGACCGAGGAGGCCGAAGCGGTCGACGCCGTGGTTGAGTCGGCGACACGGTACGCGGATCGGATCGTGGCGCAGTACCGGCAGGCGAAGGCCGCGCGAGGTGGCCAATGATCCGGCACGACGGAAGGGTGCTCGACGCCAGCGGCGTCGCTGTCGGCACGGTGCGCGCGCGATTCGACATCGACCGCGTCACGTTCGTGGCGGTCGATGACCGTCACCGCTACCAGTCCGAGCACGAACACATCCGCCACGCAGAGCGGGCGGTCCTCCTGCGCACCAAGGTGTCCGAGCGCGACGTGGTCATCCTGCGAGCCCGACTCGCCGCGGTGCAGTCGCAGATCGCCCGGCTCACCGCCGAGCAGGAGTCGGCCGACGCGCCACGACTCCGCGAGATCCTGGAACACGACGGCCCGAAGCTGCGGGCGGAGCTCGACGCGATCGCGTCGGAGATGGGGGACAAGTGAGCACCGAAGCACGACAACGCGCCGAAGAGAAGCGCGCCAGGGCCGAGTGGGGCGTTGAGGAGTCCGAATGGGGCGTCCTCACCGCGCGGGCCGAAGAGGCTCGCATGCACCGGGACGACGTCTTCGCGATCCGTCACGGCCTGCGGCTGTGCCAGCTCGCGGGGTTCGACAAGGCGCGGTGCGCTGGGATGCGGGCGATGGTCCTGCTGTCGATCGACGCGCACGAGCAGGCGCGGGAGGTGACACCGTGACGACTGCCGCCGATATCACGCAGATGGGCCCAAGCCCTGGCCTCGTCGTCGTCACCGAACGCGAACGGCTCGACGGCCGGACCCTCGTCCGCGGCGTGTGCACGCCGTCCGTCTCCGACGCGGAGCTCCTCGAGCGCGCCGACGTCGGTTACGGGACGGCTCCGCCGAAGGTCGAGCGGTCCGAGATGCGCACCGCGACGGGCGGTCGGACGATCCGGCACCTCGAGGCGTTCGTCGTGATCGTCTACGGGAGGGGGACGCCGTGACCTGGTGGGAAGTGTCCGAGGCCGACTACCACGCGAGCGACCTCGTCTCGCGGAGCAAGCTCGACGTCCTCCGCCGATCGCCCGAGGAGTTTCACGCGCGTTTCGTGGCGCGGACGATCGTCGACGGGCCGCCGACCAAAGCACTGCGAGTCGGCCGGATGACCCACGTCGCGGTCCTCGAGCCGCACACGTGGGAGCAGCGGTTCTGCTTGCCGCCGCCCGACGACCTCGGCCCGCCGGAGCCGGTCAAGCCGGTTCCCGCCGAAGGCACGACGGCGCAGAGCAAGGCACACCGGGACGCGCTCGCCGAGTGGCGGCCACGCCACGAGCAGTGGGCCCGCGACGTCGAGGCCGCGCGCGTCGCCTACGTCGGAGGCCGCGAGATCGTCAAGCCGGACGAGCACGCGACGGCGCTCGCCTGCGCCGAGGCGATCGCCGGGCACGACTTCGCGTCGTCGCTCCTCGCAGGCCGCGGCGACGTCTACACCGAACAGGCGATCCGGTGGCTTGACCTCGAAAGCGGCCTCGAGTGCCGCGCCCGGCTCGACGCACACAATCTCGACGACGAGATCGCCGATCTGAAAACGATCGACGGGACACCGGACGAGGACACGGTCCGGCGCGAGATCGTGTCCCACTGGTATCACGGGCAGGCCGCGCTCTACTCCGACGGATACGAGGCCACAACCGGCCGACGTCCGCGGTTCTGGTTCGTTTTCGTCAACAAAAACCCGCCGCACGAGGTCGCGGTCTACGAGCTCGGCGCCGCCGAGATCGACCTCGGCCGCGTGCAGTACCGCGCCGCACTGCGCGACCTCGCCGAGCGCCGTCGCACCGGAGACTGGCGCGCACCGTGGACGCAGTCGCCGCACCTCCTCGAGTTTGCCAAGTGGACCTTCGACGCCGCAAAGGAGTGGAAACTATGACGAACGCAATCGCCAAAACCGAGACCCTCGACCTCGCGACGACCGGGACCGACGACGACACGGACGTGCAAGTGATCGACGCGTCCGCGATCGCCGTGCTGAACCAATCGGAGATCGAGCAACAGGTGGCCACGGCGCACCGCTACCCCCGATCCGTGACCCGGTTCAGGGAGGACCTCCTCGCGATGGCGACCGTCGACCAGCAAACGGCCGACTCGTGTATCTACGCCCTTCCGCGTGGCGGTAAGACGATCGAGGGTCCGTCTGTCCGTTTCGCGGAGATGGTCGCGTCGGCGTGGGGGAATCTTCGATGGGGCGCGTCGATCGTCTCGGCGACCGACGACGTCGTCGTGGCCCGCGGTTTCTGTCACGATCTGCAAACGAACGCCGCGATCGCGATCGAGGTGCGCCGTCGCGTGCAGAAACCGACGCGTTGGAAGGACCGCGAGGACTACGTTCGGAAGGTCGCGGACATGCGCGACCTCGCGTGCGCCGCGGCCTCGTCGATCGCCCGGCGCAATGCGCTGTTCTCCACGGTGCCGCGGGCGCTGACGCAAGAGGCTTACGACGCCGCGGACAACTGTGCGACGACCGGCAAAGGTTCGTTCGAGGAGCTCCGCAACGCGGCGATCGCCGCGTTCGTGCAGCGCGGCGCGACGACGGGACAGGTGCTCGCGGCGCTCGGCGTCGAGGGGCCCGCCGACATCGACGGCCGGCAGATCCGGCAACTCCGCCGGATGTTTAGCGCCGTGAAGGACGGCGCGCCGATCTCCGAGGTGCTCCGGCCGGCGGGCGAGCCGGAGCCGGAGCGACGCGGCCGAGGGTCTGCGACGCCGTCGGACCTCGGCGACCGCAAGGCAAAGCAGCTCGAGGGCGACGTCGACCCGCGGGACAGGGATGCGCCGTGAACGTCGAAACCGACAACGTCGACACGATGATCGAGTGGATCCTGAACGGGACGGCGCACCGGTTCGTCCTCGACGTGCGGCCCGGCGACGTGTCAAACAACAGCCGGCTGGTCCCGCAACAGATCCGCGGCCGCTACACCGGCCGGCTCGTCGACTCGACGGAATACCGCGACGGCCTCCGCGTGATGGCTCTACAGGTCCGGTCGGACATGAACGCCCGCGGGCTCGAGCGCATCGAGGGGCCCGTCGAGGTTTGGGTGACGACCTACTGGCCGACCGAGGCCGGGGACGTCGACGCGACATCGAAGGCCGCGCTCGACTGCTTGCAGCAAGCCGGGCTGATCGTGAACGACCGGCAGTGCCGGCCCGTGCACCTCGACCGGGCGAAGGACCCGGACCGGCCGCGGATCGAGATCGTCGTCTGCCCGCGAGGTGACCGCGATGGCTGACCGTCCGCGCCACTGGGTCAAGCTGTGGGTTTCGTGGCTCACGACGCCCGCGCACCTCGAGCTGTCCGAGGGCGCGCTCGGCCTCGGCCCGTTGCTGATGCTCCTCGCACGGTGGGACGGCGACCACGACTCCGGCGGGTGGGTCGTCGGCGAGAACGGCCGGCCGCTGTCCCGGGACGCGCTCGCCCGCGCGACGCACCGGACCCGGGCCCGGCTCGACGAACAGATCGCGGAGCTCGTCGCGTGCGGAACCGTCACCGTCGACGAACACGGCGCGATCGGGTTCGCGCGGTTCGGGCACTGGCAAGAGACGTCCTCGGCGTCACGGATGCGTCACGCCAGGCGTCACCGTGACGCGAACAGTGACGCGAACAGTGACGCGAGAAGTGACGCACAGACGGTAGACGGTAGACGGAAGACGGTAGATCTTTCGCTACGCTCAAGATCGGGAGGGGCGCCGATCGGCGCCGAGACCCCGGCGGAGCTCGCCGAGATGAGCCGGCCTCGGCCCCGCAAGCGGCCGACCGTCCGCGACCCCGGGGCTGCCGCGCCCGTCCTCGCGGCCATCGACGAGGAGCGGCTCCGGCACGGCCTCGCCGTCCTGACGCCGACGCAGCGGAACCCGGCGACGATCCTCGCCGCGCTCGGCCGAGGGGCGACCGCCGAGCGGCTCGTCGAGGTCGTCCGGGGCTTCGGCCGGCTCGCCGACCGGGAGCCCGAGAAGCGCGACGTCCTGAACGCCACCACGCCGTTCACCGGACCCTCGGCGACCCGCGGCGGGGGCCTGGCGTGGGGCGAGTCGCTTCTCGACCGCGAGCGCTCCGGGGCACGCCCGGCAGCTCGTCGAGGGGCGGCCGCGCCGTCGCCACGGCCGGAGGTCGCCGGGACCCTCGACCTCGAGGACCTCGACGCATGAACGCCGCCGACGACCGTGCCCAGCGTGAAGCGCTCGACCGGGTGCACATGGTGCCGCCGAAACTCGCCCGGGTCCTCGCGTCCGGCCTCCGGCAGACGCCGTCGCTCGAGCTCGTGGCCGAGTGGGTCGAGGGGACCGAGGCCGGCCTCGACGTCCTCGTGTTGCAAGGCGGCACCGGGTCGGCCAAGTCGGTCGCCGCGGCGTGGGCGTTCGAGTGGACGCAGCACCGGGCCCCGATCACGCCCGCCGGCCATCGGCGCGCGCCGTTGTGGGTCGACGCTCGCGCGCTCGCGGCATGGTCGGCCTTCGATGCCCGGTTCTGGTCGGCCTTCGACAACGCCAGCGTGATCGTGATCGACGACGCCGGGATCGAGGAGAACGGCGACCGCATCGCGGCGGCCATCGAGCGGATCGTGAACGTGTCGACCGCGCGGGCGATCCTGACGACGAACCTCGGCGGCCGGGCGTTCGTCGAGCGCTACGGGCCGCGGGTGATCTCACGGCTGCGCGGGTGCGGCCGATGGTGCGTCCTCGCCGACGCCGACTACCGGACCGAGGCCGGCCGCGCGGAGCTCGAGGCCCGCCCGCTGTGGCCATCGCCGCGCGACGCGACGATCCGCGAGGTCGCGCTCCGGCAGCGGGAGGCCGAGGAGCGCCGGCTCGCCGACGAGGAGCACGTCCGGACGCACCTCGAGCGCCAGCGTCTCGCCGAGGAGGCCGCCGCCGCGTTCGAGCGGGCGATCGCCGACCTCGCGGCGTCGAAGTTGTCGCCGTTCGGGCACGACGACCGGCTCGAGGCCGACGCCGCGCGACGGCGCAGGATCGTGGACGAGGACGCGGAGGGCGAGCTGCCGGCGTGGCTCGCAGGACTGGCGGAGGTAGACCGATGACCGAGGGGCAGCGCTACGCGATCCGAATGACGGCGGTCGCCGCATGGGTTTCGGCTAAAGCCGAGTGGCATCGGCTAATCCGCATCGGCTACCGCGATCTCGGTCGCGCTGCGTGTGCGAGGGCGCTCGTCGAGGCCGTGATCGCATACCGGGCGGCGGTCGACCGATGATCCCCGCAACGATCCTCGTCGGCGACTGCGTCGACCGTATGCGCGAGATGCCCGACGCATCGATCGATGCGATCGTCACCGATCCGCCGTACGGCCTGAGCCGCGAGCCCGACGCAGCCGAGGTGCTCCGTCACTGGCTCGCCGGGGACGTCTACGCGCACGGCGGCGGCGGGTTCATGGGCAAGTCGTGGGACTCGTTCGTTCCAGGACCGGAGGTCTGGCGCGAGTGCTTCCGCGTGCTGAAGCCGGGCGGGCATCTGCTCGCGTTCAGCGGCACGCGCACCGTGGACTTGATGACGATCGCGATCCGTCTCGCGCGGTTCGAGATCCGCGACCAGCTTGAGTGGCTCTACGGCTCCGGCTTTCCGAAGAGCCTGGACGTCAGCAAGGCGATCGACGCGGCCGCCGGCGCCGAGCGGGAGATCGTGGGGCTGAAAAGCGATCCAAGATACTTGTCGCCGAGGCGGAACAGCCCGAATCACATGGATCGATCCCGCGGCGTCGAAGGGGGTCACGGGACTAGTAGCTCGGCAGCAACGATCACCGCGCCCGCGACCGAGGACGCCGCGCGTTGGGCCGGCTGGGGCACCGCGCTGAAACCCGCGCACGAGCCGATCGTCCTTGCCCGCAAGCCGCTTGCCGGCACGGTCGCGGCGAACGTCCTCCGGCACGGCACGGGCGCGCTGAACGTGGACGGGTGCCGGATCGGGGACGAATCGGTTAGCACGCGACACACGCATTACGGCGGCGGCGATGGGTGGGAGGCCAACAGAGCAACCGGGGACACCTCAGAGCACGTCGGCCGATGGCCCGCAAACGTCCTGCTCGACGAGGACGCGGCGGCGATGCTCGACGAACAGGCACCACAGGACGGCGGCGCGTCGTGTTTCTTCTACGTCGCCAAGCCAAGCGTCGCCGAGCGGGAGGCTGGGCTCGAGCACCTGCCCGAAGTCGCCGCCGAGGTCGACACGGGCCGCGATCCAGATTCCGCCGGGGCGAAGCATGCCCGCGCGGGCCGACATGGCGCGCGCCGCAACCATCACCCGACGGTCAAGCCCGTTGCTGTCATGCGCCACCTGGTCCGGCTGATCACGCCGCCCGGCGGCGTCGTCCTCGATCCGTTCGCCGGCTCCGGATCGACGCTGTGCGCCGCGGTCCTCGAGGGGTTCGCGTCGATCGGGATCGAGCTCACCCCGGAGTACGTCCCGATCATCGAGGGCCGGATCGCCGCCGCGCGCGATCAGCCGTGGCTGTTCGATCCCGAGGAACCGGAACCCGAGGAAGTCGACCCGAGGCAAAAGGAGCTGTTTGGATGAAGCTGCAACGACACCGAGGCCCGATCTCCGACCCGCGCATCGACCCGCCCGAGGACGACGATCCGCCGAAGCCGTCGCGCGCGGTCTACCCGGCGTTGCAGCCGTGGGAGGACGACGAGCCGGAGGACGAGGGGGCCGACCCATGACCGCGGCGACTACCATCACTCGCACGCTCTGCGGCGCCGCGGCAGCCTTCGGTCTCCGCGCCCGAGACGTGTGCAGCCAGACGAGAACGCGCCGCGTCTCCGATGCGCGAGCCGTCGCCGCGTGGCTGTTCGTCAACCTCCACGGCTACAGCCTGACGCGCGCCGCGAATTACCTCGCGCGACACCACACAACGGTGCTTCACGCCGTACGACGAGTCGACCACGACATCGCAACCGGCGGGCCGCTCCGCCGAGCGCTCACCGATGCGACCAGCATCATGCTCGAACACAGCAAGGAGATCGAACGATGCGCCACCCAGAGCTTCAAGAGTTCATCGCCTGCGTCCGCGAGCGACGCAGCCTAGTCGGCTACTTGACGACGGTCGAGACCCGCGAGCAGGAGCGTGCGAGCGCTGCTGTTGCTGCGGCTGTCGACGAGGCGAATGCACGGCTCCCGCCCGATCTGGCGGCGATGATGCGGGGGCGGCCATGAGCGATCGAATCGTCTACGTCGCGGGGGCCTACTCCGCGTCGACGTCGTGGGGGCGCGAGTCGAACATCCGCCGCGCCGAGGAGGCTAGCCTCGTCCTATGGGCCGCGGGCGTGCCGAACATCTGCGTCCACACGATGACGCGCTACGGCTACGGGCACGTCTCCGAGGCGAACGCGATCGCGATCGGCCTGGCGCTGCTCCGACGGTGCGATGCCGTCTACGTCGTCAAACTGTCCGACTCGTCGAACGGGACCATGGCGGAGATCGCCGACGCCGCGTCGCGAGGCCAACCGGTGTTCTCGTGGGACGAGATCGACGCATGCATCGAGTGGGCGAAAAAACCGCCGGCACCTCGACCGCTCGCCGACGAGGCGAAGCTCGCCGAGTTTCAACGGCTCGAGGACGAAAACCGGCGACTGCGAACGGAGCTCGGCGACCTCGACGCGCAGATCGGCGCGCTCCAGCAGGAACGCGACGCGCTTCGCAAGGCGGTCAACGTGGCAACGGCCGCACTGGCGGTGGCGCCATGACGGTCGTCAGCACATGGATCCCCTCGCCGAATCACTCGAGCCGGCACGGGCACAAGATCGACCTCGTCGTGCTCCACTACACCGGAGGCAACGGCGACGCGCACGCCGTCGGCCGGCTGTTCAATAATCCGCGCCGGCATGCTGCGTCACACTACGGCGTGAGCCGAGATGGCACGGTCGCGCAGTACGTCAGCGAAACGCGCGCAGCGTGGCACGCAGGCGACGGTCTATGTCCGGCCGACTTCTCGCCCGCATCGCTCGCCGATCGGTCGCGGTGGCTCGACAACGTCAACCGCCGGAGCATCGGGATCGAGATCTGCAATCGCGGGTTTCCGCCGAGCAGGCCCGGGCGCGCCCGCGTCACCGCGCGGCACCGGAACCCGCACGACGACCACGAGTCGTGGGAGGCGTACCCCGAGGCGCAGATGGTCGCGGTCGAGTCGCTGGTCCGCGAGATCGTGCAGCGCCACGGCCCCGCGCTCAGGATCATCGGGCACGAGGACGTGACCAACTTCGTCACGCTGGGCCGCGTCGGAAGCAAGGTCGATCCGGGTCCCGCGTTCGACTGGGGGCGCATCTGCAAGGCGACCGGGCTCGAGCGGATCGCGATGAACTTCGAGGCCAAGGCGTTCGAGGTGGTGCGATGACCGAACGCAAACAACAGCCCGGAACGGCGAGCGACAGGCCGCCGCCGCGCAAAGCGACGCTCGATGCAATCGCGGAGTTGCTCCACAGCGACAGAGACATCGACACGCGTCACGCGTGCATGATCATGAACGTCGTTCGGGAGCTGTACATCAACCTCGCGCGGCAGAATGGCAGGCCGACATGACGGACGACGAGCGGAGGCAGTGGCGGATCGCGGCCGCGCTCGCGCATGCGTGCGGGCTCGACTGGGGGAAGTGGGCGATGGGGCTGACGAAGCCGCGGCCCTACTGGCCCGGCAAGTCCGAGAGCGACAAGTGGGAGCGCGACCCGGTAACTCCACTCGACGACCCATCGGACGCCGAGGCGTATCGGTCCGACTGCGCGCGCCGAGGCGTCGAGCCGGGGCCGCTGCCGTCGCTATCGGGTGTGACGCCTACCGGGATCGAGTGGCGCGTGTCTCCGCACGCGGACTGGGTCACGTTCGACAAGGGACCGCGGCGCGGCGCGTTTCTCGACTTGGAGGCCGGATCGATCGTCGGGACCGACGTCCCGATCTTGGAGTGGATCGAGATCGGCGAGCTCGCCCGTGTAGCCGTGGAGGCGATGCGGTGAAGCGCGTCGCGCTCGACGCTGCTACACTCGACGCGTGACGCTCCCGGTCTTCGGCTCACCTCGCCAGGCGCTCGCCTACCTGTACGCCCACCATCGCGGCCCAACGCTCGCTCGACCGAAGTACCACGACGCCCCTGGTGAGACGGGCCGCTCTCACTGGGACGCGTCGGCTGTCGGGGCCTTGCTCTACGGCCCGCGCGAGATCGGGGGCTGCGGGGTAGCGCCCGGCGGCGAGCTCGACCAGATGCTCCGGAAATGGGCGACGTCCGAGTACCGCGAGCCCGAGGGGCCCATCCCGGCCATCGAGCGGCGGCTTCGGGCGGCGATGAAGGCGGCCGGCATGGTCCGGGTCCGTCCGGCGATTCCCCGGACGCGGCGCCACGTGGAGGCCGACGGGACCGTGTCCGTGCGATCCTGCGAGCCCCGCGAAAAATCACGTTGCGCATCGTCCGGTAATCGGCCCATGTTTCCGTAGCCTCGGACACGTGCGCGTGCAGCTCGGTCGGCCTGACCTGAGCGCGACGCATGACCGACGCGGGGTCCCATGGCAACGGTGCACACGTGGCGGTTGCTGCGTACCAAGACGGGCACGACCGACGATGCCTTCGGCGGCGCAACGGCGCCCGACTCGTCCAACCGAGCGCGCTCGAGCGTGGGCCCGCTTCGGGCGGTCTACGTCTACGTGCGCCCGCTGACCGCGGGAGGCGTTCGCGTCGCCCCCACAAGCGACACGTTCTCTATCGCAGGCGTCAAGGTCGCCGACATCAACGACGACGCTGCGGTCGACGCAGGCGATGACACGGTTTTGACGGCCACCCTCGCCGCCCAACGCTACTGGACCGAGATCCGCATCCCGATGGGCGGTGCGCTCGTGTGGAGCGTGCAGCTCACGTCCATGGTCGCGCCTCCCACCGCTACCCAGTACGAAGTGCGCTACCGCGAGGAGCCGCTCCTCAACCGATCGGAGAGTTGACAATGCCCGACCAAGTAGTCATCGAAGTCATGCAGGCCCTGCGAGCAGGCGAAGCGCGCAAGATCACCACCGTGACCGCGACATACACCGCGCGCCTCGACGATGACGTCATCATCGCAGCCGGTGCCACGCCGTTCACCATCACGCTGCCGACCGCGGCCAGTGCCTACAATGCGGCGACGGGCACGGGCAAGGTGTTCACGTTCGTGAACCCGGACACCGACGACTGCACTCTCGACGGGGCAGGAGCCGAGCTGATCAACGGGGCCGCGACCTTCGTCCTCGATGTGCAGTACGAGACGGTGACGCTGATCTCGAACGGCACGCAGTGGTACACCATCTAGGCCACTGCGCCTGGGCCGAGCATGGCCCGCGCACCGCGCTGAACCCTCCGGGGTCCGCGCACCGCGAAAACCGCGCGGCTGCGGCGGCGGCGCC
>Ga0194132_10004883_pt1 | contig 22402 bp, 14 predicted proteins | sample TA2KigOf80mmetaG_FD_148612 | JGI IMG/M metagenome (GOLD analysis project Ga0194132, IMG submission 148612) | Freshwater microbial communities from Lake Tanganyika, Tanzania - TA2015054 Kigoma Offshore 80m | ecosystem: Environmental > Aquatic > Freshwater > Lake | place: Tanzania: Lake... | reverse complement strand
GACGTCGCAAGCATCTGGACCCGCGTCGACGAGATGGCCGCCACCTCGTGGAGCACGCACCGGATCATCGCCGAGGCCGCTCGGCTTCTCGCCGAGCGCCCGGAGCTCTGGCCGCACCACGGGTCGGTGATTGCACCGGCCGCCGCCGACCTGTCGATGGCAACGGCCCGGTTCTTTCGCGCGCTGCCCCGTTGCACGCTGGCGCTTCTCGCCGCGCGCCCGCTTCGCTCGCGACATCTGGAACGTGCCGAGACGCTTCTCGGACACGACGCTCGCGAGGCGCTCGAGGCGGCCGCTCTACCTCGGCGCGGCGACAGCGAGAAGCACCTCCTCGACTCGTTCCTGTTCGAGCCGGCGGACGTCCTGGGAGACCCTTCGCGTCCGCGCAGCCGCGGACCCGACGGCACGGTCGCGCTGGAAGAACACGCCAGCGTCGAGGAAGAGATCGATGCCGCCGCCGGATGGGTCGTCCGGGAGATCATGGAGCACGGCACCCCGCTGGAGGAGATTGCGGTCCTGCTGCCGGCGCACGACCACCTGATCGACCTCGTTGCGGCGCGGATCGAGGGTCTGCCGTGGAAGGACGGCAAGCCGTTTCCGGTCTTCGCCGCAGGAGGCCGGTTGCTCACGTCGTGGAGCGGCGGCGCGCACGTCCTCGCAGTCGTCCGTGCCCTTCGCATGCACCTCGCCGCAGAATCCCTGGTCTCCGTCCTGACGTGTCTCCGGGTCACGGATGAGGGTGGCTCCAAGGCTCACCTCTCGTACGCGAACGCGATGCGCCTGGCCTACGGGCTGGGCACGCTCGGCGGAAACCCGGCGCATCCCGAAGCAGCGTGCGATTGGGACGCGCGACTCGCCTTCCACGAAGCGCGGCTGCAACAAGCCGCCCTCGAGAATGCCGCGGCCGACACTTCGGAGAACGAGGATCGAGCCAGCGCAGATCTGCTGAAGGACATCCTGGCGGTCAGACACGGGATCGCCGCGCTGGTCGACGTCGCGCGCCTCGTGGTCGACGACGGACCGCTGTCCGACGTCTGGGCCAGGCTGAAGGGTTTCCTTTCGAGCCACGTCGCGCCCCGAGCCGGCACGCTCGACGTCACTGGCATGATCGGCGAAGCGCTGACCCCACTCTGCGCCGACTCCCAGTGCGCATCGGCGACCGGTCAGGATGCGCTCGCCGTGATCGAAGACATCGTGCGCGGGCTTCGCGTCTCGAACGGTCGCTTCGGTGACCCTGCGGTGTACGTCGGTACGATCGAGAGCGCGGTCGGGCTGCCGTTCGCGGCCGTGCGCGTCATGGGCCTCGTCGAGGGCGTCCTTCCCGCGCAGCCGCGAGAGGACGCCGTCCTTCCGGACGAACGCCGGGCGGCGATCACCGAACTGGCGCGAACCGAGGACCGCACGATCGCGCAACTCCACGCGCTCGACCGCGTGGTGCGCGACGCCGGCCGCATCGCGCTGTCGTCGCCACGGCTCGACGCGGGACGGGTCGAGCGGGAGCCTTCCTCCGTCCTCCTCGAGGCCGCGGCAGCGCTCGCGCGCCCGAACGCGGTCACGGGAGAGCCGTCGTCGTCCGTCGTTCCCGACACGCGGGCGCTGCGGCGCGATGCGTTCTCCCCCGCGCGCGCCGCGGCCGAAGAGTTCCGTGCCGGACATGCGATTCGGCCGTCGGACTGGTCCACGCTCGCAGCGCGCGGCGCGACGCCACTCCCCTCCTCCTGGAATGCCGTCGGCGCGTTCGACCTCGCGCGCCTGCTCGTGCTGCGCGCCGACGGCGGTCCGGCCGGTCCTCTCGACGGCATCCTGCTGCCGAGTGCTAACCTCACGTCTCGCGTTCCCGGCTTGACGCCCGACCGGCCGACCTCGGCGTCAGCCTTGTCGACCCTCGTCGGGTGCCCTCATCAGCTCCTGCTGGAGCGAATTCTCCGCTTCCGGCCACCGAGCCCGCCACCCGGTGCGGGGACGATCGATTCTCTACCCTACGGCTCGTTGTTTCATTCGGTGGCAGAGGATCTCTACCGGCAACACGGGCTCGCGATCTGCCGTCGCGAGCAAGCACTCGACGAATGGAAGGTCCTCGCGCGAGAGATCGCGAGGCGCCACTTCCAGGAGCTGCTCGAAGGCTACCCTCTCGTGGGCGCCGAGGTACGCGGTCAACAGCTCGCCCGCCTCCTTCGAGACGTCGAGCGGTTTCTCGATTACGAATGGAGTGGCCCCCCTCGCGAGTTTCGCGCGGTCGAACTGCGCTACGGGTACGACGAGCCGCTGAGCATCGACCTCGACGAGGGCCCGCTCTTCGTCCGCGGCTTCATCGACCGTGTCGACGTCGAGAACGGCCGCACGCTGGTCCGCGACCTGAAGACCGGCAAGGCTCATCCGCGCGCGGGAAACGCGGATGCACCGGACCACGGCCGCGACCTCCAGATCGCGCTCTACGGCATGGTCCTCCGCAAGCTCGCAGATCGTCTCGGCCTCCCGACGCAGATCGCAGCGGCATACGTGTACATGGACCCTCACGAGCCGGAGCGCGCGTTCCGCGACGACTTCGACACGCTGGAGAGCGAAGCCCGCGACTGGCTGTCCGCCGCGCGTCGGCTTCTCGGCTCCGCGGCCTTTCCTCGCACACCGAACGCGGACGATTGCCGCTACTGCGACTTCAAGCCGGTGTGCGGACCGCACGCGCATCGTCGTGCCCTCAGCGTGCTCGAAGATACCCGCGCCGTGACCGAGCCCTTTCACCGGCTCAAGGGCGCACCCTGTCCCGACTCCAGCGACGGGAGCGAGGAATGAGCTCCGTCGGTCGCCCTCCCGCACCGGACCAGTCCGAACGCGACGCCGCGATCGCCGAACGCGCCCGCAACGTGGTGCTCGACGCCGGTGCCGGCACGGGCAAGACGACCATCCTCGTCGAGCGCGTGGTGCGCATGGTGGCTCCGCCGGACGACGTGACCGATCCGCCGATCCCGATCCGGCGAATCGCGGCCGTCACGTTCACGAGACGCGCCGCAGGCGAACTCCGCCTGCGGATCCGGGAGAGACTGCTTGGCGAGCTCGCGCGCACGGACACGAGTGCGTCCAGGCAGCAGCTCCTGCGCGACGCGCTGGGCGGGCTCGACACCGCGCACGTGGGGACCATCCACTCGTTCGCCGATCGCCTGCTGCGGCTCCGTCCCGTCGAGGCGCGGCTCAGCCCCTCGTACGACATCGTCGAGGACAATGCCGATCTCGTCCGCGAGACCCTCGAGGTTCTGCTGCACTCGGCGCAGACCGGGTCGCTCGCGGGCGAACTTTCCGGCAGCACGGCTGCGGCGCTGGCGAACGAGGCGGAACGCACGATCATCGATGCAGTGCGCGCAGGATTTCTCACGCATTCACGTGAGGTCACCGACTACTTCACCGAGGTCGGACTCGACGCGCTCGTCTCTGACTTCATCAACCACCGCGACGTCGAACCCATCCTTCCGGACCTCCGACAATTCGACCCAGACGCGTTCGCCGGCTCGGTGCGCGAGTTCGTGGCGCTCGTCCAGCCGCTTTCCGACGGCTCCGGCGGAACGCGCTGGCTGCGCGGCACTGCAAGCCTGCTCGCCGGGCTCGTGTCCGACGCGGATCCGATCGCGGTCATCGGCTCCACCCGCCGCAGGCTCAACGGTCCTTACGATGCCAGGAAGAAGACGGGCTTCGGCGGAAGCGAAGAAGCGTGGCGCGTCTGGAAGCTGTTCAGCGAAGGCAAGTACAAGAAGGACGAGAGAGAGCAGCCGCTGCGGGACGCCATCCGCGATCCGCTGCGATCCTGGTTCGCGCCGCGACTCGTACGGCTGTTCCCGGTCGTGAACGAGCTCTACCGGAAGGTGAAGGAGCGCCACCGGCAGCTCGACCAGATCGACCTGCTGCTCGTGCTGCGCACGCTGCTGCGCGACGACCTCGGCTGCCGCGCCTTCTATCGATCGCTCTTCGACCACGTGCTCGTGGACGAGTTCCAGGACACCGATCCGCTGCAGGCCGAGATCGTGGTCTTCCTCTGCGAGGACGGACGGCAAGCCGCATCGTGGCGCGATGCGCGGCTTCGCCCGGGAACGCTGACGATCGTGGGCGATCCGAAGCAGTCGATCTACCGGTTCCGGCGCGCCGACATCGCGACCTACGACGAGGTCCGCTCTCTCGTTGCGCGCCAGGACCACCTCGCAGCGCGCCTGTCGGCGAACTTCCGCAGCGCCGAGCCGTTGATCCGGTACTTCAACGACCGCTTCGCGCGGCTCCTCGGCACGCCGCCGAGTCCCTCGCAGACATTCGATCCGCAAACCGGGACGGTGTTCCACCAGGACCTCGAGGCGGGTCGCACCGGTGTCGGTGAAGGGTCGACCGTCGAGATCCTGCGCTACGAGTTCCCAGCGGGGGAAACGAAGAACACGGATGCGCACCGCGATCTCGAAGGCGAGATGCTGGCGCGGTACCTCCGCCACCTCGTCGAGAACTCCGGCCGTATCGTCGAGGATGCGATCACCGGGCAGAGGCGTTTGCTTCGCTACGGCGACGTCGCCGTGCTCACGCTGGCGACGTCCACGCTGCACCACCTCTTCAAGTCGTTCGACGAGCTCTCGATCCCCTACTCGGCACGCGGCGGACGGCTCTTTCTCGAGGACGATCTGCAGCGTCGCTTCATTCTGGGACTGCGCGCGCTCGCCGATCGCGACGACGGGATTGCCGTCGCGACGTTGCTTCGCCCGCCGTTCTTCGCGGTTGACCCGCTCGACCTGGCGCTGGAGATCGTGCACCAGCGCCCGAGCGGGGATCGCCCGCTTGAGATGAACGCCGAGGCAGCCCGCGCCCGTGAGGCGCGAGACTTCGTGCGTGAGCTCAGCCGGAAACGGTTCCGCCGTCCGCCAGGCGAGACCGCGCGAGCTCTGCTCGAGCAGACGTTGCTGGCACGAACTGTCGCGCTCGAAGCGAACGGCGAGCAGCGGCTCCGATATCTGCGCGAGCTCTGCTTCGTCCTCGAGAGCGTCGCGGCTGCAGAAGGGCTGGACTTCGACGGCGCGACGGAGCGCTTGCGCGCGTGGGTGGATGCACCGGTCCAACTCGATCCGCCGCATCCGGTCGCTGCCGACGCCATCCACGTGATGACCGTCCACCAGGCGAAGGGGCTCGAGTTTCCGGTCGTCGTCCTGTGGGACAGCTGTGCCCAGCTTGCTAGCCGCGGCGAAGTGATCGCGTGGCGAACGACGGCCGACGGTCGGAACTGGTCTATGGCGCTCGACGACTTCGCCTGGGAGGAGCCGCGGGGGGTCGGGCTCCAGGCGATCGAGAAGGGGTATCGCGACGCGGAGCGGAAGCGACTCGTGTACGTCGCGGCGACACGGGCACGGGACCTGTTGCTGCTGCCGCGTGCGGCGATGGCGGGGGCGCAGCACGTGTCGGTTGCGTTGACGGACGGGGTTCCGCCGGAGCTCGCGGCGAGCCTCGGGACGTACACCGCCGGGGCGGGAGCCGAATGGAGCACCATTGCCGAACGGTCATCGCCGGCGACACTCGGCTTCGCTCTCGACGATGCGGGCGCGAGTGCGCGGTGGCGGTCCGTGGCCGACTCCGCGGCTCGTCCGAGATGCCAACCCGTCGCAGTGACGGGACTTCCGAACAACGATACAGATGCCGCGCAGTCGGTCGGGATCCTCGCCGACATTCCCCTCACGGAGAGAGACGAATCGCTGCCCCCATCATCGAAGCGACGCGAGGGACGCTTTGGTCCGAACTTCGGACAGACCGTCCACCTGGCGATCGCGCGATCCATTCGCGATCCGCGAGTCTCGATTGAAACCGCCGTCCGCGACGCCGCTCGGACGACCGGGCTTCTTGAGCTTCTTCGGGAGGCCGAGGCGGATGTCGCTCGGGCAGTGGGGGCCCTGCGCGCGGAGTCGCTGCTGGCGGACGGGGTATCGTGGCGCGTCGAGTACCCGATCGTCGGCCTCCGCGACGGACGACTGGTTAGCGGCTACATCGACTTCCTCGCGATCGTCGGAAGCACTGCGTACGTCCTCGACTTCAAGACGGACTCACCTCCGCAGGGAATGGATCAACCGCCCCAGCAATACCGCCGGCAGCTCGCCGGCTATGCCGATCTCCTCGGCGACTTGACGAGTGCAGAAGGATGGGCGCTCCGTGCGGGGCTCGTCTACACCGCAACCGGCTCGATCCACTGGGTCGGCGGTACCTCGTCCGGACCCGACGATGATCGGGATACCGTGTCACACGCGTAGCGCGACCCGGCGTTCATGGTCGCCGCATGCACGATACTTGTCGGAATGTCCCCAGACCTGTGCCCCACCTGGGGCAAGTCATCGAAGGACTGGAGGAGGACGCTGTGCAGATCGACCATGCTTGTGGAGATGTGCTAGACGTCGCCCCGAGCATCGCAGAGGCAACCGTCCTCTGGCTGCGTAGCGGCTTCAATCATCGCTTCGGCACCTGGAGGTTCGGCCTGACGAACAGGCCGCTGCGAGCCTTGACGCCGGGAGCACGCCTCGATCGTCCATGGGTGTCGCCGACGGATTCCGTTTGGGAGCTCGAGCCGCCCATGAACCAACTGCGGTACGTCTACGTGCTGGCGAATCCATCCGACGGCAAGGGCTACAGCGACCTGGAATCCGTGAATGGAGCCGTCACGCGCTCCCTGGACGTGCTCTCTTCCCGTGGCGTGCGAACGATCGCGATGATTCACATCCCGCTCGCGGCAGGATCCGAGCCAACCGACGAAGAACAGACAGCCGCCGCGGAAGCGATGGTGAGCGCACTACGTGCATGGGATTCCGCCCATCCAGATCAGATCGACAAAGTGGTTCTCGTCGACCTGCAGGATGGGTTTAGCGGTCTCGTCTAGCGCAACGCACGGCAGCGCAAGAGCGTCTGCCAGAATCCTCCGAGAGGAGGTTACCGCTCCCGCTTCGTATATTGACGGTGGGTCGTGGTCGCCCTGCGCGCGATCTCCGCCCGCAATTCAACCGGCCGCAGCACCTCGACCCAAGGCGACAGACTCATGATCCAGTTCGTGAGTTCGACCGTCCCGCGCACCTTGACCGAGAGCACGGCGCGGCCGTCGCGCCGGCGTGCGATCCGCTGTGTCGGGTGAACCGTCCGCTGGTGGAGGTACGCCTCGGTCTCGTCGTTCAGGATCAGGATCTCGACCTCCGTCTCGGGCCCCTCGACGACACCGAACATTCCATCCGTGTAACGCTCGGGCCGGAAGTTCTTGGGATACGAGAAGCGAACCGGCTTGCCGTCAGCGTCGCGCAACGGCGTCACCGAGCGGATCCGCTCCACGGCGAGCCAAATGACACGACGGCCGAGGTCACTCTTGCCAAGCAGGTAGAGACCGCCGCGGTAGCCGAGCAGCGTGTACGGCTCGAACTGGTGAACACGCCCGTCTCCGAGAAGGCCCGCGTAGTCGATGGCGATCCGGTGCTGGTCGACGAGCGCCTGGATGAGCTCCGCGATCGTCGCGTCGTGCTCACGGTAGTCCTTCGGCGCGAACGACAGCGCGTAGAACTTCCGATCGACGTCGCGGAGACGGTCGCGCTGCGCTGCCGGCAGGTTCTTGAGCATCTTGTCCCAGAGGACGTCCATGCCCTGCTCCAGCACCGTTCCCTCGAGGAAGCGGATCATCGACCACGTGAAGAGGAACGAGACCGCCGCCCACGCCCCGGCCTCGGGCGACTTCCCCCTCTGCGCGAGGCGCAGCACCCGCCGGCCGCCGCGCACCTCGACCTCGATCAGCGGCTCCCCGGTCGAATCGACGAGCTCGCGACGGCAGGCGCCGACGTAGCGGTTCAGCGTCCGCTCGGCGATTCCGAGCTCGCTCGCAATCGCCTCGAAGCTCCAGCCGAAGGGACGTTCGAAGAGTCCGTGCACGATCCGCGCGAGGCGCGTCGCGGCGCCGTAGGTGGGCTTTCTTCCGGTGGGCATCCCTGCCTCCATCGTCGAGGAACGGAGCATTCTCTCTCCGTTCCCGGGCGACGGGTCGCAAGCGGGCCGCTCCGAGGCAACGGCGCGAGCGGGGGCGCCTCTCAGCCCGCGATCGCGCGCGGCACCGTTCCCACCGGCCCGTACCGGGCAAGGATCTCGTAGAGCCGGATGCTGTCGAGGAGACGGCGGTCGGAGGCGAGCAGCCCCTCTTCGCGGAGACCGCGGCGACGGGCGGGAGCGCGCTGCTGCCCCTGCTCCGCCTTGATCTCGCCAGCGCCCGTCTGCACGGCAACGCGACGAGCACGCCTCTCCTCCCGAGCGGCCTGCCGCCGTGCACGCGCCACCTCGCTATCCGGCTTGCACCAGCGAGCATGAGCGGACTGCACGACGATCCCGGGCTCGAGACACCGGGGGCAAGGACGACCGCACGAACGGTCGCGCGGGGGGCCGATGTAGTAGCTGACGGCCGCGTTCCCCCGCCAGGCATTCGCCAGGAATCCTTCCCTGGCCATCGAGGCGACGACCGGCCACTCACCCGTAGTCGGGTCGGGGGCCACGGGGCCGGTCGTCGCCACGGCTTCGCTGCGATCGCTGGTCCTCACCCGACGCGCACCACCACTCGCGGAGCCGCGACCGCTGCCCGACGGTCGACCTGCACGATCATCCTGTTGCCGCAGACCGTGCAATCCGCGCCGACCACGCGGCCCGTCCGGCGCTCCCGTACCTGCCGCCAGCTGATCCCGTCCATCGGCACCACGATGGTCTGCCCGCTCGCGCAGAACGGGCACGGCCCCGAGAGCAACACCTGGAACGAAACAAGGGTGACCAGCCCCGCGAGCGCGACCACGAGCGCCAGCGGGAGCCCGATCACCGGAACGAACGCGATCCCGGGCGAGCACAACAGCAGCTGAAGACCCGTGCCCGCCAGGGAGCGGCGGCTCTCATGCCAGTCCTGCGGGAGAAGCTCGTTTCGGCGCACGGGAGCGGTCGCGGCGCGCGTACTCAGTGCCTGGTCGCCTCCGGCTCCGGGACTCGCACCCTCGGCCGCATGCCCTCGGCGAGCCAGCGCAGGAACCCGGCCGGATCCTCCTCGACGGCGTCGCACGAGCCGAACTGCACCTGCATCCGCCCTTCACCCGTCGCGTAGGCGAGTGCGTCGACGTGTCCGCCGGTCGTGTAGATGTCGACGATCATCGACATCCAGTGCTTGATCGCGTCGCGCGCGCGGTCGTCCGCCGTCGGTGCTGCGGCGGTGTTGTTGTCGGTCGAGTCGTCCCCGACCTCACGTCCCTTCGAGTTCTCGACGCGGTCCTCGTCTGTCTTGGTCCGTCGCGCCTTTCTCAATCGGCCTCCCTTCCCGAGCCGTTGCGGGCTCGCTTGTCTGCATGGGCCGACAAGATACACCGGATCGGATGCCAACCGCTGTCCGCACTCGCGCGCTATCCTCCAGCCGCGAACGAGGAGGTGTACTCGATGGTCGACTTCGTCCAGACGCCCGGCAGTGGAGCGATCGGCATGATCCCGTGCCCGGGAGCGCCCGCGCACGATCCTCGCGCGCTACGGCGGGACCTCGAAGCCATCCTCCGCTGGGGGGCAACCGCGCTCGTCACGCTGATCACCACCCGCGAGCGGACACCGCGCGGCCCCGCGGAGATCGGCGACGCGGCTCGATCGCTCGGTCTCGCTTGGCACTGGCTCCCGATCGACGACATGTACGCACCGGACGCGACGTTCGAGGAACTCTGGCGGGACGACGGCCCTGCGCTGCGCGCGCGACTTCGAGCAGGAGAGCGGATCGTGGTCCATTGCCGCGGCGGGCTGGGTCGCACCGGCACGGTCGCGGCGCGACTTCTCGCCGAGCTGGGAGTCGAGCCCGCTATGGCAATCGCGAGGGTTCGCGACGCGCGGCCGGGTGCGATCGAGACGTCGGCGCAGGAACAGCACGTCGAGGCATGCGGAACCGTCTTCACGGATCGTTCCGCCGAGCGGCGCTGCCCCTAAGGCCTCGCGCGCACCTTCGGCTTGTCGACTGCACGATCCCTTTCGTTGGTCGCGCGCTCGAACGGCATAGCCTTCACGCTGGTCTCGCCGGGCGCGACCGCTCGCTCGATCACGATCTCGTCGCCCTTCAAGCCCACGAGCCCGCGCAGCCGCTCGAACTCGCCGCACCAGATCGTCTCTGCATCCTTGTCCCGCTGAGCGTCGGCAGCCACACCCTCAGCCCGGACGACGCGCACCTGCAAGCGCTCGACATCCCCCGGCGCCGCAAGCTCGACGCCGTAATCCTGCGCACCGGGTTTCCGCACGACGACGCGTCCCTGCTCTGCCCAGGCCGCAGCCATCGATTCGCGGATCTCGTAACCGAGCGCCGAAAGCCCCTCGAGCACCGCCTTTCGCCGAGCCTCGGCCGCGCGCGCCCGGCTCTCGCCTGCGAGCACCTGTTCGGCGTCCCTCACGAGGCCTTCGTCCACGGTACGATCCGAGGCAGCCAGCTTGCGCTCGATCCTCGACGCGATCTCACGTGCGCCAGCTGAAGCGGACACCTGCCGCAGAGCGGCGAGCAGATCCCGCAGTCGCTCCGTCCAGGCAGCGACCTCGCGGGCAGTCTTCCGGTGTGCGGCAAGGTCCAGCGTCAGCGAGTCGATCAGCAGCGTGCGCCGATCGTCCCACGATTCCGACTCCAGCTCCGACGCGCGGGCCCGAAGCGCTGCTGCAGCCTCGGCATCCTCGAGGGTCTCGATCTCCGCCAGCAGCCGGTCGAGCCGCCCCGCGCGCTGCTCCGCGCCGGCATCGCAGGCCGCCCTCCATTCGGCGAGCGACTCGCGTCGCTCGCCGGCCGCGAGCCGCTTCGCCAGCTCGGCAGCTTCCCCCTGTCCCGCGCTGCTTCCGGTCCGCGATCGGGTCAGCATGGCCATGGCCTCATCGATCAGCCGATACGCCGCTGCAAGCTGCCGGTCGTCCGCGCGTTCGAGCGACCGCAGCGCGTCGAGCTGCTCGGGAACGGCGATCCCGGCCGCGACGAGCGCCTCCCGCACCGAAGAAGCCGCCGCCGCCGCGTGCCTCCTGGCCGCACGAGCCGAAGCGCGCGCGGCGATCGCCGCCTCCTCGATCCGCTGCAGTTCCAGGTCGGTGGTGGAGAGCTCGCTGGCGATCCTGAGCTGCAGCTCCGTGAACTGGTTCTCGTCGTAAAGACGTTCGAGATCCGCCGCGCGACGACGCAGGTCTTCCTCGAGCGCCGGGCTCCAGAGATCCAGCTGCTTCGCTCGCGCGCGCACGCGGTCGAGCTGGCTCGTCGCCCGCGCCATCAGGCGCCGGCAGATGGCCTGCAGCTCTTCCCGCGTCCGGACGACGACCACCTTCGGTCCGCTCATGCCGCCATCCCCCCGACGGTCTGCCTGATCGCCTCGGCCAGCCGGCGCTTCTCGGCGTCGCTGTCGTGATACCAGTCGCGGCAAGAAATCCGGTGGACCTGCGGAATACCGCGTCGCAGCATGTCCGCCCGCCAGATCTCGCGCATCCGGGCCCCGGCGAGCCGTTCGTGATCGGGGGCGTCGCACTCGATCGCGAGGCCGAACAGCCCGGTCGCCGGATTCACGAGCGCCAGGTCCAACGCGAATGCGTCGCCGTCGGACACCGATACGGGCTCGTGACCGAGTTCCCGGACGAACTTCGACACTGCCGCGACGAACGCGTCGCTCCCGGCGGGGCCGCCGTTGCCGTTCGTCCGGGTAGTTCGGGTGAAACGCTCGAGCGCCTTTCGCCCTTGCTCGAGCGCCCCATCGCTGACCCGGGTCGCGTAGTCGAGGTACGCTTGAAGGAAGTCTCTGGCGCGTCGCGGTTCGCCGAGATGCGTGAAGAAGTCGGAGACGCGATCGACCGGCATCGAAGTCACGACCTGCACCTTCTGCCGCGCGCGAGTCACCGCCACGTTGAGGCGCCGCTCTCCGCCCGTCTGCCCCAGCACGCCGAAGTTGCGACGGAAAACGCCTCTCGCGTCCGGCCCGAACGTGGTGCTGAACACGATCACGTCGCGCTCGTCGCCCTGGACGTTCTCCACGTTCTTCACGAAGAAGCCGACGTCCTCGCCGTTCTCCATCCGGGTCCGCTCCCTGTCCCAGGCATCGCGAAACGCCTCGTCATCGGCGGCGCGAGTCTGCAGGGCTTCCTCGATCAGGTCCGCCTGCGGGCGGTTGAACGTCACGACACCGATCGTCGGACAGCGCCGCGCCGAAGACTGCGACGGCGAACACCAGTAGCCGGCGAGCAGCTCAACGATCCGCTGCGTCTCCGCTCGGTTCGTCTGCTTCTCGTACAGGCCGTTCACCCGGATGACCTCGATGGGCCTGGCCTTCAAGACTTCCGCATCGGGGTGCCGGACCGGTACGTGAAGCGTCGCGCCGTAGAACGCGTGATTCGAGAACGCGATGAGCTCGCGATAGGCCGAGCGGTAGTGGAACTCGAGGGACGCGGGCGGCAACACCTCCCGGCCCAGGGCGAGAAGATCGGGGCAGTTCGTGATCTCGCGGCGATCCCACTTCTCCTGCGCCGCAACCCGCTCGGCCTCGGTCGCGTCCTCGTCGAACTCGTCCTCGGTGTCCTCCTCTTCCTGATCGAAGCGGCTCGCAAAGAAGCTCGTCGGAGGCATCTGCTTCTCGTCGCCGCTGATGACGATGCGTCTTCCCCGGAACAGCGACGGAATCGCGTTCTGGACCAGCATCTGCGAAGCCTCGTCGAAGACGACGACGTCGAAGAGCCCGCCTCGGACCGGCAGCAGACTGCTCGCCACGTCGGGATTGAGCAGCCACACCGGCCGCAGCCGCATCAGCCCGAGATCGATCCCGCGGTCGACGATCTCCCGGAGCCGCAGTGCGTTCGGACCGCGTTGCAACAGAACCGGTCTCCAATCCGCCTGAGACCCGATCGCGCTGCGATCGACGTTCCCGGCGACGATCGTCCCGTTGAGCTCGCGTACCTTCGTCAGCGACTCGCGAAGCCGCTCGACCGTTCCGCGCAGCGCGTGGCAGTCGCGCAGCAGAATCGGGTCGGCTTGCTCGCGTGCGTTCTTCCACAGCAGCAACGCCTCGCGCCGGAGAACGCGCGTGAACTCCGCCTCCAGCCGATCGGCTGGAAGGCGCTTCAGGCGTTCCGCCACCGAGCGAAATGCCGCAAAGACCGACATCACCTCGGGCGACAAGCGGCCGGCCTGCAGCCGGAACCGCTGAAAGGCTCCGGCGCGAGGAAGGGCTCGCTTGACCACGTCCACGAACTTCGCGATCGACTCGCCGTGGTCGATCGATTCGCCGCAGCCGACGACCCACGGGTGCGCGAACCACTGGGCCGCGCCAGCGACGGCCGCCTTTGCCTCCTGGCGCGCCGTGAAGATCTCGATGCCCGATGCGATCCGGCGCTCGAAATCGAACAAGGCCGTGACCGATCCACGTTCGGCCATCGTGGTTGCGGCTCGAGCGTCGGGACATTCCGCGATGGCCGCCAACGCATCGAGCACCGGTGCCACGAGGTCGAGGATGGCCGCCATCTCGCGCTGCAGCTGACGTTCGTCCGCTTCGATGGGTCCGTCGGCAGACAGTCCGAGGAGCGCGCGAGCGCGCTCCAGAAGCTTCCTTCCCTTCCTGAGCTCGCGCTCGCGCCGCATCGCGGCATCGAGCACGGGGACTCGGGTTGCGCTCCCGGTGGCCTTGGCCTCAGCGAGGAATCGCCGAATCGCGCCACGATCCGCCCACCATGCTGGCGACAGCCAGCGCCAGGGCGACTTCGATGCCAGGAAGCGATCCACGACCTCCTGCAGGATGCGGAGCTCGGTCTCCTTCTGCGCGATCAGCGCCGGCGACAGCGCGGCGTCGGCTTCGCCGTCGAGAGCGTCGACCCGGCTCAGGAACTCGCGAAGGTCCTGAATCAAGCCGTGTCCCGTCGCATTCCCTTGGGGACCGCCGCGAAAGAGCGGTAGCCACGCCGCCAGATTCGACCAGGTCCGAACGTCCAGGTCTCGAAGGAAGCCCGCTCGCGAGTCCAACCATGCACGCCACGGTGCAACGTTCGAGATCTCGACGGCATCTCGTCCTGCGGATCGTGCAGCCAGGTGCGCCGCATCCTTCGCGAGCAGGACGCCGAGGTCGTGCGCGACGTCGGCGGCAACGCTGTCGTCCCAAACGAACGGCCTGAGCACCTCGAGGGGACTCCCCTCGTACTCGGCCTCGAGCCAGAGAGGCGCCAGCGGCGCCGTCGCGTCGACCACCTCGGCCACACGCGAGTGCGACGGCGGCGATGACTGCTTGTCCGGACCGAGCTGCAAGAGCAGGCGCCGCAGACCCGCGATCTCGAGCGGCCGCTCCCCGTCGTGGTCGAGCTCGACCAGCTCGGCGACGATCTCGCGGTAGGTCAGGTTCGAGACGGGATCTCGCCGACGGTTCGCCGCGTGATGCTGATCCAGCTCCTGCTCGATGCTGTCGATGCGCTTCGTGAGAGCTTCCCGATCCCGCCGCATCCTCTCCAGCTGGCTGTCGGCCGGGCCAAGCCCCTCGAGCTGTTGCTTCAGCGTCTTGACGACCGGCACTCGATCGGCGTGCACGTCGGAGACCGACAGCAGCCGCGCCCCGAGCCCGTGGCGCTCGAGCCGCTTCTCGACGACGCGGAGCGCAGCCTGCTTCTGACAGACGACGAGCACCGACTCGCCGCGCGCCACGCTGTCCACGATCACGCTGACGATCGTCTGGCTCTTTCCCGTCCCCGGCGGACCTTCGAGATGGATCCCGGGCACGACACGCGCCATCTGAACCGCGCGATCCTGCGACGGGTCGCTCTCGAGCACTGTCCAGCGCTCGGATTCGGGAAGTGCCCCAAGCGACCGCGCCCCATCGGTAGCGGGCTCCGAGACACGCAGGGCGACGCCGAGACCTGTCTTGTCCGGCGAGACGCTGCGCAGACGTCGCAGGTCTTCGCTGATCGACTGTCCGCTGAACTCGGCGTTGAACAGCGCCGCCGCGCATACCAGGTCGATTCCCGCCTCCGAACTCGGCGCGGTCCCTGGGCCCGGTATCCGGACCAACGTCCGACCGCGCGGCGTCGCGAGCCCGCCAAACCCGTCGATGACGTCGCCCGCGCGCAGCGTCGACCGGCTGAGCAACTCGTCCTTCGCATGGATCCAGCGATCGACGTCGTTCGAACCAAGGATCGATCCGAGAACAGGATTGAGCCGGATCTCCTTCCGTTCGGAATCGAAAGCGATCGTCGCCTCGCCGCGAGTGGACAGGTCCACGCGGACCGGCCAGAGCAGAACCGGCGCGATTCGCGGCTGCCGGCCCTCCGATCGGACCACCACGAAGGGAAACGCGAGATAGCGGCTGTCGACGCCAGTGTCCCTGCGAAACGTGCTCGCGTGGGTCACGAGCTTGCGGAATCGACCGGAAAGGGTCTCGTTCGCGCCAAGTGCAGATGGGTGTACGCGGATGTCCGTCCCGCTGCGCTCGAGGATCCGATCGAGGAGGTCCTGCGGCGTCATGCGGAACAGCCCCGACGTCGCGCCGGCGGCCCCACCCTCGGCCTCCTGAAGCTCCGACAGGTCGACGCGCGCGGTGGTGCGACCGATCAGAAACCGAACCAGCGGTCCTCGCAGCACCGAGCCGACCACGCGCTTCTCGAAGACCTCGAGCAGCCGGCTGAAGAAGTCCTGGCGCGAAGCCCGTTGCCAGAGCTTCTCGTCGAGCGAGAGCAGAACGACCGCCCTCGGCAACGAGATGCGCCGCTCTGCGCGGAGCCCGTCCGCCCAGTCGTCCACCTGCGCATTCCCGCACCTCGCGAAGCCGGCGATGCGCCGCTCGACCTCCGCGTAGAGCTCCCGCCTCGGTCGGCGCAGCCACTCCTGCCCCGTCTCCCGCGCGAACGCGACGCCCGCGGATCGTGCAAGCCGCTCGGCATCTTCGAGCAGGCTAGCGATCGGCGTGAACTGCTTCTCGCGCTGCGCGGCGAGCAGCAGGATGACGTCCTCTTCGGAGAGCCGCGGTCGATCCAGCAGACTCGCAAGGGCAGGATGATCCGAATCCGGATAGATGCTCCGCTGCACGGCGAGGTCCGCGTCGAGGTTCGCCCTCGACGTGGCGAGCAGGATCGGGCGCAGCCGCACCTCGTCGAGCTCGATCTCCTGGCGCTGCGCGCGCTGCCGCACGGAGTCGGCGCGCGCCCGAAGACGCACGAGCCACGGCTCGCGATCGAGGCGGGCGAGCTGCTCGACGAGCGAGCCCGCGATCGCCTCGTATCCCTGCTCGACGTGCGCGAGCAGCCAGCCCGGGTTGACGATCTCTCCCCGCTGCACGAGCGGCAGTGAGGGATTCATGACCATGAGCGCGAGTGCGAGCCGCCAGTCCTCGTTCAGATCATCGAGCGCCGCGATCCTCCGAACCTCGGATGCCAGACGAGCATCGCCTCCCCGCTCCGACAGCCACGTCGCGATCGTGCCGCGAAGCAGCAGATCTCGAGCCTCGTCGAAGTTGCCCTCCTCCGCTGCCACCAGGGCGAACTCGCTCGCTCGGGTGAACGCTCGTCCACCGAGCCCGATGCTCTTCTCCGATGGCACTTCGTCCTGAAGGGCGGCGTCGCCGTGCACCTCCGGGCTGCCGCCGGAGTGCCACTCGGAGACCTCCTGCCAGCCCCACCGCTTGCTCGGATCGCGAACGAGAAGTCCGCGGAGGAGAAGCCGCGCTCGCTCGTCGATCGATTCGGGAATCGAGACCCCTCGCGTGACGACGTGGATTGCCCAGGCCTGCTCGTTCGTCCCCGCGAAGCACTCGCCCCGCGAGAGCTGCTCCAGCAGCACCATCCCGAGGCTCCACCAGTCCGATGCGGCGCTGACGCTGCCGGCGATCGCCTCGGGCGCGGCGTATCGCGTGAGGCGCAGAAGCGCGACGACCTCGAGGTCGAGCTCGGAAAGGCGCGCCGATCCGAAGCCCGTGATCACGAGGTCGAGCGGCGAACGACGACGGATCAGGATCGTCTGCGGCCGCAGGTCGCGATGGCGCAGACCCATCTCCGCAAACGCGGCCAGGGCTCGACCGAGCTCGTCGACGAAGGGGCGCAGCAGCGCCGGATCGTCGGCGAGCATCGAGCCGGCATCCGCGACGCTGCCGCCCTCGATCCGTTCGAAGACCTCGTACGCTTGCCCCTGCCAGCGGCCCGCCGCGTACAGCTGCGGCACGTGGGCCAGGTCCGTTCGCCGCAGGGCGTTCTGCACGTTCGGGTCGGGCTCGGCTCCGCAGGCGTAGAGCGTCAGCACGCCCTTCCGGGCGTCGGCCGCGGACTCCGCGAAGAACTGCTCCCATCGATCGGTCGCGACGGGGATCCGGCTGACGATCTGCCAACCGTCGATCGAGGTGACCGAGGCGGCGTCAGCCGGTGGTTCGGCGGTCACGTCGCCCGGATTCGCGACCGCAGGCCCCGCTCCGCACTCGACGCACAGCTCGTCGCCCGGGCTCAAGGCATGCCCGTTCGCACACGTGGTAGGGACAGGCGGTGCCGCAGGTGTCTCGGGGGGCCCGCCGTTACTGCTCCCGGGCTGAACGAGCGGCACGAGAGAGAGATCGGTCCCGCAGGCAACATCCCCCACCAGGGCGAGACAGATCACCTCTGCGAGCACGCGCTCCGACCTGCAAGCCGGACAAACACGGACGAGATCACTCACGAATGCCGCCCCTCGCTCGTGCGGACCTGGTGTCCGATGCGCGCCAGCATCGTCGTCAAGCGATCGAGGTCACCGCGGCGCGGAATTCCCGCCAGCCACACCTCACCGTCTTCGGTGACGTGGACGTCGAGAGCCCGCTCCGTTGGCTGGAGCGGCCGTGCGTACCCCGAGAGCCTTTCGCGCCCCAGCGCCGTCAGCAGGTGCAGGCGCTGGTTGTCGCTTCCGCGCAGCGCGAGCGTCTGGGGGACGTCCGGATCGTAGGGATCGGTCACGAGCGCGTCCACCAGGTCGGGATGACGAGCGAGCCAGAGTGAGACCCGATCGTAGGGGTAGCCCGTGAACACCAGAACGTCGCCGCGGACGCGCGTGCGGACGGCCTCGAGAAGTTCCGCCAGCGCCTCCGGCTGATCGAACGGCTCGCCACCCGAGACCGTGACGCCGTCGGCTTCTCCCGCCCATGCAGAGAGCGCGTCGGCGACTGCCGCTACCGACGTCTCCCCGGATTCGAAGGACCAGGTGTCCACGGAGACGCAGCCACGGCAGCGGATCGAGCAGCCCTGGAACCAGATCCCGATCCTCCGACCCGGGCCCAGCGTCGTCACCGGGAAGTGTACCCGGGAGAGCAGCATCCTCATCGCGACGCCTGCTCGACCGAAAGCTCGAGCACCGTGACCTGCAGCCCGGGCTCCACGCTCTCGATCGTGACGGTGCTGCCCGGCCCCACGTCGCGGTCGAACAGCGCACGAGCGAGCGGATTCACGAGGTGGCTCTCGACCTTGTTGCGAATCCCCCGACCACCGTGGCTCATGTCCGCCAGGCAGACCTCGCGGAGCCGTTCGTAGGCGCCATCGGACAGCGAGACGGAGATCCGTTGCCGCTCGAGCACGTCGGAGAACAGCGACCGAACCATTCCCGCGAGGATCTCGCTCGCGACGTCGTCGCGGATGAAGTCGAAGACGATGATGTTGTCGCCGATGCGGTTCAGGAGTTCCGGGCGACCGAGTTTGTCCCGAAAGAAACTCTGGATTCCGGTGCGAATCCCGTTCTCCACCTCCTCGAACGGCATGGCCGGGGTCACGCTCCCGACGCCGAGGTTCGACGTGAAGATGATGAATGCCTCCGAGAAGTACACGCGATCGCCGCGGCCCGACGTGAGCACACCGTCGTCGAGAACCTGCAGAAATTTGTCGAACAGACGCGGGTGCGCCTTTTCGATTTCATCGAACAGGATGACGCTGAAGGGCCGTTCGCGAACGGCGTTGGTGAGCTCGCCGCCGACGTCGTAACCGACGTATCCGGGTGGCGCGCCGAGCAGGCGCTGGTCGGCGTGCTCGGCGTTGAACTCCGACATGTCGAACCGGATGTAGGCGCTCTCGTCGCCGTGCAGCAGGCTCGTCAGCATCTTCGCGAGCTCGGTCTTGCCGACACCCGTCGGTCCCGCGAGGAACGCGACGCCTCGTGGCCGGTTTCCGCGACGCCCGCCGCCGACGCCGGTCGCGGCTCGCTTGACGATGTCGAGCACGCGCGTGACGGCGTGGTCCTGTCCCTTCACGCGCTCCTTCACGTAGGACTCGCCGTTCCGGATCTTGCTCCGCTCGATCCTCGCCCACGGGTCTTCGGTGACGCCCACCTTGTACTGCCGGATCGCGTCGCGGATCCGCGACAGCTCGATCCTCTCCGTCCGCGCGAGCTGCACGATCGCGTTCAGGTCGACCAGGAGCATTCCCTCGGTCTCGTCGACGAACGCTTCGACGGCGGCCGCGACCTGCTCGGGCGGAGCCGAATCCGCACCCGGAAGAGCGCGGAGTAACGAGCGTGCAAGCGGCCGTCGGAAGTGGTGATCGGGACGAGAGACGGGAACGTGCCGGACGCGGGGATTCCCGATCAGCAGCCAATCCGGCAGATCGCCCTCCTTCTCCACGATCCAGACGACCGTGTTGAAGAGTGCTGCGCTCGCCCCTTCCGCACGGCGCGGCTGTGCGCGCTGCGAGAGGATGAGCGCCCGCGTGAAGGCGCGGTGCTCCTCGTTCAGCAGCGCATCCGGGCGTACGACCATCTGCGAGGCGAAGTCCGCGAGGACCGCGATCCGCGGCCCTTCCCTCTCGACGATGCGCCGAAGCGTCTCCGCGAAGAGCTCGAGTCCCGCCGGGGCGAAACCGTCGGCGGGCTGCAGCCCGAGCTCGGTCAGGAGCGTGTCCGCGGACGCGTCACGCTGCTGTCCTGGACGGGGGAGAACGCGAAAGCCCGTCAGCGGGTCGTACGCGATCACGCTGGTATAGCCGAAGGCACGCAGCTCTTCGCAGAGACACTCCACGAGGGGGAGCGGCACCGCCTGCCCGCTCCCGGCGGGGAACTCCGCCAGCTGGAGGTCGCGGATGTTCCCCGAGAGAACGAACTGGCTCTTCAGCGGAAGAAAGCGGACGAGATCTCGGAGCCAGCGCGGCTTCTCGACCGCAGGCTCTCCGGCCGGAGTGCTCGTCACTTGACCAGTGCCAGTACGACGGCCAGCGCGAGCACCACCAGCACAACGATCGCGATCCCCAGCGACGAGGAACGCTGCCCTGCGCTCGACTCGGTGGTGTACGACAAGCCGGTTCCGGGCGCGCTCAGGGTCGAGTAACGGCGGCCGTCGCTCTTGCGCCCGATGCGCACGCCGGGGACGCCGACGGAGTAGCCGACACCGCGCTTGCCGACGTTGACCCGGATCGGACCAAAATTGATGGAACGGCGAAATCTGAAGCCCATGGTTGGTCCTTTCCTCTCAGATCGGCGCTTGCCACATGGGGAAGAGCCGCGTCAAGGCGTCGCGCTCGGAGAATCGCACTCATCGGGCGCTTGTCTGCCGAGAGTCGCACGCGGGAGGGACAACGGCTGATCACGGCGGGTGCTGCTGTAAATCCCCACGCCGCGGCTGCTCGCGACGTCGCGCCCGACCGGCGTCGAACTCACCTAGATCGGGATCTGCCGTTTGCGGATTCCGACGATGCCGGACACTTGGTCCGAGGCAAGCCGATCAGTCATTCCGAGCGAAGCCGATCACCTGGTCCGAGCGATGGCGAGCACCGTCCGGGTCGGAGCGTAGCGACGCTGGTCGGGTTCAGTTCGCCGATGGCGGCTCGTCGGTCAAGTTCGATCGGGTCTTCCTCATCGATTCTCCCTTCAGCGTGATCTGGTGAGCGTTGTGGACGACGCGGTCGAGGGCGGCGTCGGCCACGGCCGGGTCGCCGATGTACTTGTGCCACGCCGTGACCGGCAGCTGTCCGGAGATCACCAGCGAGCGTTCCCCGTGGCGGTCCTCGATCACTTCGAGGAGGTCGTGTCGCTCCTGCGCGCCGAGTGTTGCGAGGCCGAAGTCGTCGAGGATCAGCACGCCGGTCTTCGCCCAGCGCGCGAGCAGCCTCGGGTAGGAGCCGTCGCCGCGCGCGAGCTGAAGCTCCTGCACGAGACGCGGCACACGACGGTAGACGACCGAGTGCCCGTCCCGGCACGCATTCTGCCCGAGCGCGCAGGCGAGGCAGGTCTTGCCGCAGCCGTCGAGCCGGTAATCAGCACGTTCTGGTGCTTCTTGATCCACTCGCCGGTCGCGAGGCGCTTGAGCACGGCGCGGTCGAGACCGCGTGGATGCTGGAAGTCCACGTCCTCGATGCACGCGGTGCGATCGCGGAGCCGGGCGAGCTGGAGGCGACGGGTGAGGCCGCGTCCTTCGCGCTCGGTCCATTCGCGGTCGACGAGCAGCCCGATTCGCTCCTCGAAGCCGAGATCGGCGTAATCGTCGGGCCGGTCGAGCTGCTCCTTGAGGGCACGGGCGAAGCCGTGCATGCGCAGCTCGGCGAGCTTCTGGAAGGTCTCCTGGACGGTCATGCGTCTCCTTTCTCGTAGTACTCGGGGCCACGGATGTGGTCGTGGAAGAGCGGCAGCTCCGGCTCGGGAGCCGGTGCGGGGAGGGGCACGTGGTCGAGTCCGTTCTTCAGGATCGACTTGACGCTGCGGTAGCTCGGCGCGCCGATCCGTCGGGCGCGCTGGCACGCACCCTCGACGCGCGCGGTGTCGTACCGATCCGCGAGGCGGATGATGCCGAGGCAGGAGCGAAAGCCCTGCTCGGGATGCGGACGGCTCTCCAGCACCTGGCGCACGGTGAGCGCCGTCTCGGGACCGATCGTCTCCGCCCAGCGGATCATGCGCGACGGCGTCCACTCGGCGTAGCGACGGTGCGCATCGGGCATGTGCGCGGGGTCGGTCGTGAAGCCGCCACGCTTGTAGCTGCGGCGGTGCGAGGCGACGCGCCGCCCCTTCGCGAAGACCTCGACGATCGTCGCCGTGGCGCGCACGTCGACGCGGTGGCGTCGCAGCGCGTGCGGCACGCTGTACGCGTGGCGATCGAACTCGACGTGGTAGTCGATGTTGACGCCGACGTTGACCTTCCACTCGGGGATCTCGAAGCGCCGCGCAGGGAGCGGCCGCAGCGCAGGGCGGTCGATCTCCTGCCACAGCGAGCGCCGCGAGCCGTCGAGGCGCGACAGCGGCCGGTCGTTGAGCCAGTCGAGGCGCTCCCGGATCGCCCGGTTCGCTTCCGCGATCGAGAAGAAGGTCTGGTTGCGCAGCGGTGCCAGCACCCAGCGCTCGACCTGCAGCACCGCGTTCTCGACCTTCGCCTTGTCCCGAGGCCGCCGCACGCGCGCCGGGATCACCGCCGTCCCGTAGTGCCGCGCCATCTCGGCATACGTCGCGTGGAGGTTGGGCTCGTAGAAGTCGGGGCCG
>Ga0194132_10004882_pt1 | contig 22403 bp, 14 predicted proteins | sample TA2KigOf80mmetaG_FD_148612 | JGI IMG/M metagenome (GOLD analysis project Ga0194132, IMG submission 148612) | Freshwater microbial communities from Lake Tanganyika, Tanzania - TA2015054 Kigoma Offshore 80m | ecosystem: Environmental > Aquatic > Freshwater > Lake | place: Tanzania: Lake... | reverse complement strand
GAGCACGGTGATGCTGTCCACCCGCAGCAGGGGCTGGTTGGGGGTGTCGCTGATCTCCTTGAAAACCTTGACCCCGTTCTCGTAATCCTTGGCGGCGTAGTACTTCTGTCCCAGGTCGAAACGGCTCCTGATCTCCTCGACCGTGGGGCTGAAACGGGTCAGGGTGCTCCCCACCAGACTCAACAGCCCGATCAACGCCAGCAAGCCGTTCATCCGCCGTTCTCCTCAGAACCCCACGTAGAGTTCAAAGAAAAAGGTCCGCTGGCCGAGTCGCTTCTGGTCCTCGACCCGCCGGGATTCCCACTGCATGCCCGTCTCCGAGGTCATGATCCACCCCCAGTAGGACCAGTCCACCTTCACCAAAAGCAGGGAAGTGCGCCGTTCGAAGCTGTTGGCCCTCTCCTCCAGGTCGGTATAGCGGAAGGGGAAGAGGGGCCAGCCGTCCTGGCCGGCGTGGAGCTGCACCTTGGGCGAGAGGGTGTAAAAAACCTCAACCACCGGTTCCAAAACCGAGAAGCGCGACGGATTTCCGTACCCCCCGTCCCAGCGGAAGAGGTGTTTGAGCTTGAGATTGGTACGCAACCTCGGCCCCAGTTCACGGCCGTAGGAGACCCGGTTGGACAGGGTCCAGCGGTACAGGGTGTGGTCCGCCTGGCCGCCACCCTCGTCGAACTGGTCTGCGTGCTGGCGATTCACCATGAGTTTGTTGCGGCCCAGCACCTCGATCCCGGGCAGGGGCCGCAACTTAGATTCCAGGTACAGGGTATTCACCGTGCTGTTGCGCATCAGCATGGGGTCCGGATCGGGCGGGCGCATGTCGAGCAGGTTGCCGGCGGTGGTCCGCTCCTGGCTCTGCACCACCAGCATGTTGACCAAGGGGTCGTCGCCCACCTTCCAGACGTAGCTGGGGTCGGGGATGTGGTCTTCCACCCGCTTGAGCAGGTTCTCGATCCTGAGCTGCCCCAGGTTCTCGCGGCCCAGGACGGCGTTCAGGCGCAGGTACCCCCCCCGGCTCTCCCCGCCGCTGAAGGGGGCTTTCATGCGATAGTGCCCCGCCCCCAGGCGTCCGCCCCCTGGCAGCAGGCCGGGAAGGCCGACAAAGCCGTGCGCCCCCCGCTGGCCCCGGCGATAGGGATAGTCCGGCTCGTCGTCGTTCTCGGTCATGTCCGGCAAGTCGTTGTTGTTGAAGTCGAGGTCGTAGACAAACTCGGGCGGGTCGGCGCCAAAGGCCATGAAGGGCTCGGCCCAATCGGGCCGGCCGTTGGCGTTGCGGTCGGTGTCGATGACGTTGTCCCCATCCTCGTCCAGGCCGGGGAAGACCCCGGCGTCGTTGATGTCGGACAGGGCGCTGTCGTTGGGGTGGTCGTCGGGCCACTGGTCATTGTCGTCGTTGTCGTCGTACAGGTCGAATTCCTGACTCACCGGCCCCTGGGGGGAGGTGGCCACCTCGGTGGAGAAGATGGACCCGCCCCGCTTGGCGTCGTAACCTCCGGAGTAGGCGGCGGGGATGGCGAAGACCTCGCCGCCCACCTGCACCCTGAAGCGCTCCGGCATATAGGGCAACTCCCCGCTGCCCTTGAGGAAGTAAGCCAAGTAGTCGCGCTGGTGCCGGCGGCCCTGGGGCACGGGGAACTTGAGGTCCTGCACGTTGAAAGCCACTTCCCCGCCAAGAGTATAGTCCTTGTACTGGAAGGAGAAGTCGGTGCTGGCCAGGGTCTGGGCCGTGGGCACCCCGTAGTCGAAGCGCACCACCTGTAGTGACTGTTCCCCCCGCCCCCGGGCCCGGGCCACGGTGTACACCGGATCCTTCTCCGGGAACTTGAAGTCCGTGGGGTAGCGCGGGTCGAACTTGGTGAGGAAGGCCCGCTCGAAATGGATGGCTTCTCCGGTGGCCGGCCAGGCCCCCGGGGAGGTGCGGGTGCCGTCCTCGCTGACGAAGTCGTGGACCTGGCGGATGCCCAGCCGGTAGTCCCCCCCCACCGCAGCGGCAAATTCGATCTTCACCGGCTCAAGGTCTGCCGGCAGGCTGAAGGCGAACTCCACCCGTTCGTCCCGGCCCTGGGCCTCGTAGTGGTCCCCCACCCGCCGGCCCGTCACCGCCGGGGCCAGGCGCGGGTCCAATTCCACCCCGCCCACCGCCAGGGCCGGGTCCCCGGTCAGGGTGCGCTGGACGCCCCCCTCCCCTATCGCGGTGAGTAGGATGGACACCCCCTGACCCACTGCCACCGCCTGCGGATCGTCGGGCAGGTCGCTGGTCAGGCGCACAAAGAGGGTCTTGGGCGGTTTCATGGGATAGGGGATATTGCCCCGGAAGATGCCCCCGGCCTTGGAGGCCGCGTCGATGAGGTGCTGGTTGACAAAGGTGGTGCCCACCTTCAGGGCCGCCCCCACGGTGCTCTGCCAGTGGCCGCCCCACAGGATCACCGGGGAGCGCTCGTAGCGGGCCGGGGCGAAGAAGGAGAACCGCTTGCGCTCCGAGGCCCCCCGGCTGTAGACAAAGGTGGACTGGTTGCGCAGCCCCCTGGCGTCCAGCCGCACCCCGGCAAAGCGGCCAATGCTCATGGTCAGGGGCGAGAAGCGGGTGCGCACCGCCTCGGCCAACTGCCGGGAGTCGATGTCGGGGTTGGCGGTCAGCACCATCAGGCTGTACCCGGTGCCCTTGTACGCGTCGCGCAGCACCGCGTAGTTGAGGGTGATCTTGCCCCAGTACACGTCGCGGGGCAGGCCGCTGAAACGGCTCAGCCCCGGCCGCCGCTCATCCACCGCATAGGCCAGGTCCCCCACCATCAGGAAGTTGCCCATCCGGTCATAACGGGGCACCCGGCGGCTGTGGATGGGGGGCCGGGTGTAGGTGTTGAGGCCGTACCCTTCGTAGTCAATGGCGTTGCCCGTATGCAGAAACTCCCGCTCCGGGTCAGAGGCGGTCAGAGGCTGACCCTGAGCCGGCGATCCGGCCAGTGCGGCCAACAACAAGCATATGGCGAGGCGGGTTTTCATGGCTAGAGCCCAAAGATCACATCGACGAAGAAGGTGCTGAAGCGGTCCCGGGGCCGCTGGGCTCTCTCGTCGTAGTCGGTAAGTTCCCAGCGCATGCCCAGATTTGTCGAGACCTGGTAGCCCTGATGTACCCCGGTCACCGTGGCCTGGAGCACCGAGATATTGCTGGTATACCCCTGGGAGGGTTCGGCCCGGTCCACGTAGCGAGCCCGCAGCGCCGGTACGAAGAGCCCGGCCTGCCCGTACTCCAGGCTGGTGTGCCCGGTCAGCCGGTACTTGACCTTGAGGCTGGGGGTGATCATCGACCAGGACGCCTCGGGATTCACCCGCAGGGTGTCGGCCGGGTCGTTGATCACGTAGCGGAAGTTGTAGCTGCCCTCATCCCACTTCACCAGCAGGTGTTTGGCCCTGGCCACCACGCTGAGGGATTCCAGGGGCCGCCAGTTGTATTCGGCCTTGTTGACCATGGTGAAGTTGTGCAGGGTGCCGGCCCCCTGGATCGGGTTGCCCTGAGCATCTTCCAGCTCGGCCTGGGCATTGATCAGGTACTTGAAGGTGTTGACCGTCTCCAGCCCCCGCCAGGGCGCATAGCGCAGCTCCGCAAAGGAGGTGTTGACCAGGCTCTGGCGCATCAGCAGAGGATCGGGCGGCGGCAGGTACGCGCTGGTGTTGAAACGGGTGAAGAGTCTGCTGTTGCTGGTCAGCACGAAGCGGTACACGTCGTCGGGCACGTCGTCCTCGACCCGCTTCAGGTCGTCGGCCAGCCGCAACGAGGCCCCGCCCAGGTGTAAATGTGCCTCGGCCCGCAGGTACAGGGCCTCGCTCTGGCCGCCCCCGGCCCGCTGCCGCAACCGGTACCCGCCCCATCCCAGCCGGTCCAGCCAGGCCGGCCGGCTGCCCAGGTCGAAGAAGAGGTGCAGGCCCCGCCGATCGCGGCGGTAGGGGTAGTCCGGCTCGGCGTCGTTCTCCTGGAAATCGGGCACGCCGTTGTTGTTGAAATCGATGCCGTAGACAAAGTCGGGCGGATCGGTGTCGTAGGAGAAGAAGGGCTCGAGCCAGTCGCCGGTCCCGTTGCGGTTGAGGTCCATGTCGTAGACCCGGTCCCCATCCATGTCCAGGCTGGGATAGACCCCCGACTCGGGGCGGGTGCCCAGGGCCTCGATCAACTCAAACTGCCCTTTGGGTACGTAGGGGAACTCGTCGAGCACGTCATCGGGCCAGAAATCGTGGTCGTCGTTGTCGGCGTACAGGGGGTACTCCTGGGTGTGGGCGTCCCCGGCCACTTTCTCCCCGGCCCGGGCGTCCCCCGACACGTCGGTGAAGAAGACCGCCCCGCCCCGCCGGCTGTCGTACCAGCCCCCGTAGGTGGGGTCCAGGCTGAAGACCTCGGCTCCGGCGCTGCCGGCCCGGCCCAGGGGCAGCCGCAGCTTGAGGAAGGCGGCATAGGCTTGACGGCGCACCCGCTCCCCGCCTTTGACCGGGAAGATGAAATCCTGGGGGTTGGCGGCCACCTCCCCCTCGATGGACAAGTCCCTGGCCTCGACCTTGCCGTTGAAACCGAGGAAGGTCTGGGCCGAGGGGATGGCGTGTTCAAAGCGCACCATCCGCGCTTCACCGCCCGGATTGCCCCTGGCCCGCACCACGGTGTAGAAGGGGGCCGGGGTGTAGGGGTTGTCCTTGAAGTCGGTGTTGATCTGGTTGAGGGCCGGGGTGGAGGGCCAGGACCGGGTCTCCACCTGGCCGGTCTTGGGATTGGCGAAATCGTGCTGCTGCCGCACCCCGATCCGGTAGTCCCCCGCCACCCTGGCCGCCACCTCCACTGCCTCGGCGCCCAGTTCAGGGGGGATGGTAAAAGTGAAATCCACCACCTCGTCCGGCCCGACAGCCTCCCAGTGGTCCGCCACCCGCCGGCCCTGCACCTGGGGCTGGAGCCCGGCGGCGAAGACCATCTCCGGCCCTGCCTGCGCCGAGCCGGTGTGGACCTGCCCGGTCTCCTTCTCCCGCACGAAGACCTGGAGGTCGTACACCGCCACCCCTTGCCGGTCATCGGGGGAATCGTCGCTGAGGCGCACGGTGAGGGTCTTGGGCTGGCGCAGTTCCGCGTACGGCACGTCGCCCCGGTACAGGGAGCGGCGGTCCCCCTTGATATTGGACTGGGTCTGGCGCAGGAAGCTGGAGCCCAGTTCGAGGGTGCCGAACTTCCCCCGCCAATTGGCACCGTAGAGCAGCACCGGGCTCATGGAGATGGTGCCGCTGGTATTGCCGTTGAAGTCGGCGAAGAAACCCCGGCCCCAGGTCCCCCCCCGCGAGAACAGAAAGGTGGCGTTGTTCCTCGCCGTGGACAGGTCCAGGCGCACCCCGCTGAAATCGGGCTGGTAGAAGATCAGGGGGCTGTAGGTGGTGATGGGCCCCCGCCCCATGAAGAAGGAAGCCCCCCGCCCCTTCCAGCCCTGCTGGGCCATGGACAGATAGCCGAAAGGGGCCAACCCCGCCTCGTCGGCAAAGAGGTTGCTGCGGGAGGGGGTATCGAGGATCTGGGTGCCGGCGGCCATCTTGTCGTCGATGTAGCGGTCGCGGATCTCGTCCCACTGCATCAGATAGGTGCCGTGCCCCACGTAGTTGCCGATGCGGTTGTACACCGGCCGGGACAGGGGGAAAAGCGGGTACCGCTCATACCCGGAACGACTGAGGTTCTGGTGGGGCTGGCTCTGGCGGATAAAGCGATCCTCGTCCACTGGCGGGGCAGCCTGGGCCGCCCCCGCCCACAGGGCCATCAGCAGCAAGGGTATGGCGACGCACATGTCTTCAGAACCCCGCGAAGGATTCAACGAAGAAGCCAAAGGTGTCCGCATCCCGGAGCCGGTCCCCCAGGTCGAAGTCGGTCCGCTGCCATTGGACCCCCACGCTGGTGGACACATTGTACCCCAGGTAGTCTTCGGTGAAGTTGTTGATCATCAGGGTGGTGGTGTGCTGTTTGTAGCTGCGGGACTCATCCTCCTGGTCCAGGTAGCGCATGGGCAGCCAGCTCAGCCCCGACACCCCCAACTGGAAGGAGATATTGGCCATGAAGGGATAGACTGCCCTGGCGATGGGGGCGAAGAAGCGCACCGAGGTTTTAGGCTCCGCTCCGGTGCGGCCGTCCCCGGACCTGGCCACGGCCTTCACCCCTGCCCACAGGTCGCACTTGCCGGCCTTGGCGGCGTACCCGGCCCTGCCGATGGCCGTCAGGCTCCGGCGCACAGCCGCCTCCTGCCCGCTCTCCCCTTCCAGGGCGAACTGTTTGTTGGTGAAGTGCAGGAGCTGGCCCTGCACCTCCAGGCCACGCCAGGGGGCCGCCTGCAAGCGCAGAAAGGCGGTGTTGACCAGGCTCTTGCGCATGGCCAGCGGGTCGGGGGGCGGCGGGGTCAACACCGAGCCGGCGTTGAGACCCGCCTCGCTGATGTCGAAGATGTACACGTCGTCGCGGATGGTGTCGCGCACGTACTTGAGATCCTCGTCGGCCTGCACCTCCACCCCGCGGACCAGGGAACGGTGGCTCAGGCGCAGATAGGGGCCCCGCGCCTGGCCATTGCTGGCCAACTGCCGGGCCGAGAAGTACCCCAGGGTGGCCCGCCGGACCAAAGGCAGAGGTTTGGGCAGGCCGATAAAGGCGTGAAAGCCCTGCTGGTCCCGGCGGTAGGGGTAATCCGGCTCGGCGTCGTTCTCGCGGAAATCGGGCAAGCCGTTGTTGTTGTAGTCGGCCCCGTAGACGAAATCGGGCGGCTCGCTGTCGTAGAGCAGGAAGGGCTCGGTCCAGTCAGCCACCCCGTTGCGGTTGCGGTCCGTGTCCGGGGTGTTGTCCCCGTCCTCGTCCAGCCCGGGGAAGACCCCCGAATGGGCCTTTGCCCCGGAGTAGACCTGGGGCTGCAAGGGCTGGAAACGGCCTTCCTCGGCCGGCCCGTCGTCGGCCCAGTCGTCCCCGTCGTCGTTATCCGCAGCCAGTTCAAATTCCTGGGTGAAGCCGGAGTAGATCCGGCGGGTCCCCGAGACCTCGAAGTCCCCGTCGTTGTCGGTGAAGAAAACCATACCCCCGCGCCGGCTGTCGTAGCCACCGCTGTAGTTGGGGTCCAGGCGGAAGATCTCTGCCCCCACCTCGGCGTGGCGCAGCCGCGGCCCCAGGGGCTTGATGGCCGTCAGGTACCCGGCGATGGCGTTGCGGCTGAAATGCCGGCCTGCCAGGCCCAGGGAATCGCTCTGGAAGGGGAATTGGCTGCCCTGCCAGTTGTAGATCAGCTCCCCCTGGGCCAGCAGTTGGGGGGATTCGACCTTGAAATCCGCTCCCAGCAGGGTCTGGCCGGTGGGTAGGCCGTACTCGAAGGAAATGGTCCTGGGGCCTGCCTCAGCCCCCCTGCCCCTGGCGCGCACCACGGTGTAGAAGGACTGGGCTTCGGTGGGTTTGAAGTCGATGGGATAATCGGGGCGGCCGTCGAGGTTGTGGAGCCGGTTGAGGGGGCGGGCGGGCCACTGGCGCTCCTCCCAGGCCGGGGTGCGGGCTTCGGCGTTGAAGTACTGATGGGTCTGCCGCACCCCGATCCGGTAATCCCCCTCCACTTGGGCCTCGAAGCGGGCCCACTCAACGGCGGCCAGGGCCGGCAGGGTGAAGGTGAAGTCCACCCCCTCCACCGGCCCCTGGGCCTCGTAGTGGTCCCCCACCCGCCGCCCCTGGCTCACCACCGGCCGCAGGGTCGGCTCGTACTCCTCCCCTTCCCCCGGCTGCGGGTTGGAGGTCAGCACCACCGCCGGCCCCTCCGGTCGCCTGGCCTTCAGGCGCAGGTGCAGATCGTGGACCAGGGCCGGCGAGAGATCCTCGGGCGAGTCGTCCTGCACCCGCACCACCAGGGTGGTGGGCGGCAGCATCCCCGAGGGGAGGGTGCCCCGCAACAGGTGGCCCTGGGAGGAGCGCAGGTCGGCCTGGTGCTGGTTGAAAAGGGTGAGGCCCGCGGTCAGGGCCCGGCCCAGGCGCGAATGCCAGCGGCCCCCGTACTGGAGGATGGGGTTGACCTCCTCACGGGCCTGGAAGGCCGAGAAGCGCCGCTCCTGGCCGCGCGACAGGAGCAGGGTGAGCCCGTGCCGGTCGGACTGGGCGTCCAGGCGCACCCCATCCCAGCGGGGCTGGCTCAGGGTGAGGGGGGTCAGGGTGGTGCGGATCTTGTCACCGCTCATCACCCCCAGGTCCCAGCCGTTGTAGGATTCCTGAAAGGCGATGAGGTTGTCGAACCACTGCCAGTGCTGCTGGGCGCGGACGATGGTGCTGCGCTGCAGGGACGGGTCCTCGGAGCGGTTCTCCTCCCAACTGGCCAGGGGATAGCCGCGCAGCAGCCGATGGCCCATGCGGTCGTAGATCTCGTAGGAGCGGGTGCTGACGGTATAGGTTTCGTACTGTTCAACCCCGTAGTTGAAATAGCCCTGCCAGTTGCCCCGGTTGAGGAAGAGCCGGTTGGGCTCGGCAAAAGGGGCCCCCGGAAAACGCAGGTACCCCCTGCCCGCCGGGTTCGTTTCCTCCGCGGCGGAGGGCTGGGCTGTCTGGGCGTACTGGGGCATCTGTGCCTCAACTCGGCCACCGCGCAGCAACAGGAACCCCAGCAACAAGGGGAACCAGACTTGAAACCAGGTTCTGATCCCCGAGGGCAGACCATACATGGCTTGCTCTTAGTCCGTGTAAAACCTCATCTAAAAGTGGAATAAAGTAATACTGCACATGTAATATTGTCAATCTTTTTCCTAGTCAGATCGCACTGACCTACCCCTGCCGATAGCGCGGCGGCAGACGGGGCGCCAGGGACCGGAAAAAACCCTCCAAATCCGGCATTTCCACCAGGGGCAACTGCACCTCCCTTCCCTGCTGGGCCGACAGGTAGGCTGCGGCGATGACCTCGACGGTGGCCCGACCGCTCTCCCCGTTGGTGCGGGGTTGACTTCCCTGGCGGATACACTCGACGAAATGGTCGAGTTCCACCTTGTACTGGCCGAAGCGACGGCCCTCCTCCAGCCAGTTGGCGCTGAAGGGGGGCTGGTGGTTCTCGCGCAGGCGGCCCCAGCGGTGCAGGTAGAACTCATAGGGGGTGGTGTGCTGCCACACCCCGGAGACGTGGCGCAGCTCGATGGTCCCGGTCTCCCCGCAGATGAGGTAGTGCTCCTCGTTCTCGCGGTGGGAGAAGGTGGTGCACTGGTGGGTGCTGCGCACCCCGGAGGCGTGGGTGCAGATCACGTTGTACTCGGTCTCCACCTCCCAATGCGGCTCGCCGATTTCGAAGCTGGCCATCACCGAGCGCACCGGACCGGCCCACCAGTGGGCCAGGTCCACGCTGTGGGAGCCGTGGTCCTGCCAGTGCCCGCCCCAGGTTTCCAGTTGCCCCCGCCACTGGGGCTCAAAGCGGGCGCTCTCATTGGCGCCCCAGTCCCAGCGGTGGCGGATGGCCATCACCTGGCCGATGGCCCCCTCCTCGATCAGCCTGGCCGCCTGGAGCAGGGAGCGGTTGAAGCGCTTCATGAAGGCCACCATCAGCACTGTGCCGGCCTCGCGGTGGGCATCGATGATCTGGTCGCACTCGGCCGGGGTGCGGGCCATGGGTTTTTCGAGCAGTACATGGACCCCGCGCCGGGCGCAGGCCAGGGCCAGCTCTGCGTGGGCGAACACCGGCGCGGCGATGAGGGCCGCGTCCACCTGCTCCCGGTCCAGGCATTCCTCCAGGGTCTTGTACCCTCTGGGGATACCGTACTGGTCGCGGGCCAGGGCCAGGGCCGCCTCGCTGGAGTCCACCGCGGCCACCACCTCCAGCCCCTCGACAAAGGGCAGCACCGGGCCGAAACTGATCTTCAGGCAATGGCCACACCCCACAAAGGCCAGCCGCACCGGAGCAGCCATCTCAGCCCTCCTCCACCAGAGCCACGGCTCGCACCGGTGAACCGTCCCCCTCTCGAATCTTGAGGGGCAGGCAGATCAGCTCCACCTCCTCGGGCAGTTGGCCCAGGTTGGTGAGCAGCTCGATAATGGTGGGCGGCATCGGCGCATCGAAAACCGTGGCGTGCTGGTCGAGCAGGGCGTTGACGCTGGGCATATCCACCCCGATCAGCCCCACCTTGCGGTCCCGTAGCCAGGCCAGGGTCTCCAAGTGGAGTTTAGGTGCCTTTTGCTGGTCGAAGTAGACCCCGTTGTCCTGCTCCCAGAAACGGTCCCACCCGGTGTGTACCAGCAGCCTGCTTCCCTCCCCCAGCTTGCCGGCCAGGTGCTCCAGATCGGCGATGGTGATCCACGGGTCCCCAAAGCCCTTGTGCGGCAGGTGGACCACACAGGCCCGACCCACGTACCGCTCCAGGGGCACCTCGTCCAGGGAGGGCCGTCCCGCCCGCAGGTGCAGAGGCGCGTCGCAGTGGGTGCCGGCGTGACCGGCCATGTACAGGACCTTCATGTTCATCTGTTCAGCTGCCCCGTAGTGCCGGCCGATGGTGAAGTAGTCGGCGATGACCGTCTTGGGTTCGGGCGACCAGATGGGGGCGCCGGTGTACAGGGGCAGGGTCAGGTCGATCAGCTTCTTCATCCTCAGTTCTCCCTCGCCTCGAGCATGGCCAGGGCGCCCTGGTCCCCGGTGTAATAGAGGGCAGTGGAACGGGGGGCCAGTTCCACCTCAAAATGGTCGGCGTTGTGCGCCACCTCCGCGCCGCTGAAAAGCTCGCATACCACCTCAACCGGCCGGGGCAGACAGAAGCGCCGCGCCCCCCCGGAGAGGGTATGGACCCCTAATAGTTGGGGGCCGGCACAGAGCACGTCCCCGGCCTCGCTGTACAGGTGCACCCCGGCGAAGCGGGCCAGACCGCGCAGCAAGGGGGCGGGTAGATTGGGGGCGGCGCAGTACACCGAGGTCCACTCCGAAAAAGCCTTCACCCCCAGCCCCGGCTTGCAGCGGCCCTGGGAGTAGACCACCTGCCCCAGGATCTGGGCTTCGCGATCTTCGAGATGGAAGAGGGGGCCCAGGGGGCTGTGGGTGCCCCAGCTCAGGTCCTGGGGCAAGCCCTGGGTGATGGGGTGGTCGAATTGGGTCAGCTGCATCATCGGCCCCCAGGGGTGTTCCCCTTTGCCGAAGCGGAAACCCGTCAGCTCCTCCATGTGGCCCAGCGAGAGATCATCGGCGAGGTACCCGGGGGCATAGAGCCACAAGGCCACCTGCCCCTGCCGGCGCAGCACCCCGGCCAGGGCATGCCGCCTCGCCCGATCCAGGCGAAAGGCATTCAGAAAGATATAGAGCTTGTACTCGGGCAAATTCCCCTCGCACAGATCCTCCAACAGATAGGTGTCGAAGGGCGCCCCCAGGCGGGGCAGCCCCCACAGGCGCTGGTGGAAGATCAAGGGCAGATCCAGGTCGTTGCGGGGGGACTGGTAGAAGAAGCTCTCGTCGTCGAGGATCACCGCGATCTCGGCGCTGGGCCTGCGGTCCAGGTGCAGGCCAAAGGCGCCCAGTTCGGCGAAGCGCTTAAGCAGGGGTTGCAGCGAGGGGGCGCGGCTGGGATCGATCTCTGGGTACCACCAGACCCCCTGGCCGCGGCAGAGGGCCTGGGCAAAATTTCGCTGGAGCACGGCGACGCTGTCCTCCAGGGTGTGGACCCGCCCGTACTCCTCGGTGCCCTCGGCCAGGTGGACCCTGGTGTCGTCCTCGACGATGCAGAGCACCCCGTGGTGGCGCAGGGATTCGGCCGGCTGCATGGCCGACCCGTCCCCCCCCACCCCGCGCAACCCGTAGCTGTACGGGCTGACCAGAAAATCCACCCCCTCTGAGCGCAGCACCCTCCGCAACCCCAGATGCCCGCTGCGCTGGTAAGTGGAGTACCCGCTTTCTTCCCCCACCCCAAAGAAACACTTGTTCCAAGCCAGCTCCATCAGGTAGCCATAGAAAGCCCCGGCCAGTGCCCGGCCGCCGGTGGCCTCCTTGACCGCCCGGCAGAAGCCGATCACCCTTTCCCCGCACAATTGGGCCAGGCAGCGGTAGTAGTCGATCACCGGCTGTTCGCGGGAGGGGTCGCGGAAGCTGTGGTGGGTGGTGTGGAGTTGGGCGGCGGCAGCGGGCACCTGGGCGGTGTCGAAGCCCGCCTGCGGGTCCTTCCAGGCGGAGCGCAGCAGGGCCTCGTCGCCTCGGTACTGATCGCGCAGCCAGCCCTGGAAGTGGCGGCGCATGGGTGGGCTATAATCCCCGCAGACCGCGTCCATGGAGATATCCCCGCATACCCACTCCCCCGTGTCCCCGGCCCCCACCTGGTAGGCGAGGACCCGCTCCTCCAGCCCCGCCTCCCGCACCGCTCCCGCGTATGCCCGCAGAAAACCCTCGGCCTGGTCCCTCCACACCTGTGAGGCATAGGACTGGCCCAGGTACGGGCCCCCCTCCCCCAGGGAAGACAGGGCGCATTCCCCGGGGTGCAGGGCCCGCCACCAGATTGGCATGCGCAGGTGGACGCGCAGGTGGAAACAGGCTTCGGGATCGAGGTCCAGCACCCGGCCGAAACGGGCTCTCAAGGAAGAGAAATCCCAGTCCCCCGCCGCGCCGGGGCGCGGCCCGCACCACTCCGGTTCCACCCCGCCGGTGCCCACGTCGAAGGTGTGGAGGTGGATGCCGGCCTGGGCGTACCCCCGGGCCGCGGGGGCGTGCTCAAAACCGCCGGCCGCAGGTCCACTCGACCAGAAATAGCCGGGAAAGGCGGGGGTTTGGTCTAGAAAAAGGGTGGGGGTGCCGCGGTGCATCGCCACCCGGGCCTGGGGCATGGGACAGGCTCCGTACGTTGCATATTATGCAATGATATTGCTTAATCTGCAATACGATACGGAGGCAGGGCGGGGGTTGTCAAGGGCTTTGATGCCCGTTTAGAGGGGGCGGATCTCCTCCCAGCGCTCCGACTGCCACGAGCGCTGGATGGCGTCCTGGACCTGGGCTACGGCAAGGGCCTCGCCAAAGCCGGGCTCCCCCTGGACGCCGCTGGCAATGGCCTGGAGGAAATTGTACGCCTCGATCACCTTGAGGTCCTCGTACCCCAGGCCGATGCCGGCCCCGGGTGAGAAGGGGGCGTGGAAGGGATGGCGGGGGCCGGCCAGCACCCGGCGGTACCCAGGGTCCGCTCCCCCCTCCCCCACCTGGAAGAACTCGAACTCGTTCATCCGCTCAAAATCCCAGCGGATCGAGCCCTTGGTGCCGTGTAGCGAAAAGCCGATCTCCGATTGAGGCCCCTGAATGACCCGGCAGACCTCCAGCACCCCCCGCGCCCCGCCGGCAAAGCGCACCAGGGCGCCGACGTAGTCCTCGTTGCTCACCGCCTGGGTGGGCCCCCCGCTCTTCACCGCGTAGTGGTCCCCCTGGCCGGGGGTGGCCACCGGCCGCTCTTTGATGAAGGTCTCCTGCTGGCCCACCACCCTGGCGATGGGGCCGGCCAGCATCAGGGCCATGTCGATGGCATGAGACATGAGGTCCCCCAGAGCGCCCAGCCCGGCCATTTCGCGCTGGAGCCGCCACGAGAGCACGCTCTGCGGATCGCTGGCGTAGCCCACATAGAGCCAGCCCCGGTAGTGGGTCAGCGCACCCAGCTTCCCCTCCCGGATCAGTTCTCTGGCCCGCTGCACCGCCGGGGCCCAGCGGTAGTTGAACCCCGTGCAGGTCAGCACCCCCGCTTTTTGGGCGGCCTGGGCGATCTGGGCAGTCTGGGCCGGACTGAGGCCCACGGGTTTCTCGCAGAGCAGGTGTTTGCCGGCTGCCGCCGCGGCCAGGGCCACCTCCAGGTGCAGGTAGTTGGGCGAGGTGATGAGGACCAGTCCCACCTCGGGGTCGGCCACCACCTCCTGCCAGGTCAGGGCGCTGCGGGCAAAACCAAAGCGCTCCCGGGCCTCCCTGGCCCTGGCCTCCACCTCGTCGGCGCAGACCACCAACTCGGCCCGCAGGGGGCACTGGGGGAAACGGTCGGCCACCTCCCGGTACGCCCTGCTGTGGACCCCGCCCATCCAGCCCATGCCGACCACGCCGATGCCGATCCGCTTTTCCGCCATACCTACTCCGGGGGATTCAGGGGGAGGCAAAACCGAGGCTGCGCGAGATCGCCGCGGCCGCCCCGCCGACCAGTTCGAGGTAATGGGGGTGCTTCTCCGGGGGCAGCCGCTGGGCAGGGCCCGAGATGCCCACCGCGGCCACCACCTGCCCCTCGCTGTTCTTCACCGGGCAGGCCAGGCAGCGGATGCCCTCCTCGTACTCCTGGTCGTCGGTGCCGTACCCCTGCTTCCGCACCTGGACCAGGTGGGCCCTGAGGGTTTTCAGGTCCGCCAGGGTGTGGGCCGTGTACCGCTGCAACTGCGCCTCCCTGCGCCACTGCGCCAACTCCGAGGGTGCCATACCCGCCAGCAGCACCTTGCCCAGGGAGGAGCAGTGGACCGGAAGCCGCATGCCCGGATAGGTGTGGATGCGCACCTTCTCCGGGCTGTCGGTCTGCAGCAGGATCACCACCTCGCCACGGTCGTACACCGCCACGTGCGCGGTCTCGCGGCTGGCCTGGGCCAACTCCTCCACCGGAAGGGCGGCGCTGCGGCGCAGGTCCAGGCGCTGGTTGAGGGCGCCGCTGAGCCTGAGCAGGGCCAACCCCAGCCGGTACCGCCCGGTCTCAGGGTCCTGGTCCACGTACCCCCGCCGGCGCAGGGTGGCCAGCAGCCGGTGGGTGGTGCTCTTGTCCCAGGGGAAGCGGGCGGCCAGGTCGGCCAGGCTGATCTCCTTCTCCTCGTCGCCAAGGGCTTCGAGGAGCATCAGCCCCCGGTCCAGGGCCTGGATGAGTTGTGGCTGCACCGCGACGCCTTTCATGGCTCAGTGGGCGGCCCGGTCGGCAATCTTCTGCGCCAGCTCCGCCACCACCTCCCCGGCGGGCCGCGCCCCGAGGTTCTCGCCGCTGCGCAGCCGCACCGCCACCTGCCCCTGTTCGGCCTCGCGGTCGCCGGCCACCAGCATGTAGGGGATCTTTTGCACCTGGGCCTGGCGGATGCGGTAGTTGAGGGTGTTCTCCGCTTCCAGCCGGCAGCGCACCCCGGCGGCAACCAGTTGCCCGTGGACCTGGGAGGCGTACTCCTGGTGGCGCTCGGCGATGGGCAGCACCACCGCCTGCACCGGCGAGAGCCAGGGCGGGAAGGCGCCGGCAAAGTGCTCGATCAGCACCCCGACGAAGCGCTCCATGGAGCCAAAGGGGGCGCGGTGGATCATCACCGGCCGGTGGGGCTTGTTGTCCGGCCCATTGTAATTCAGGTCGAAGCGCTCGGGCAGGTTGTAGTCCACCTGCACGGTGCCCAACTGCCACTCCCGGCCCACCACGTCCTTGACCACGAAATCGATCTTGGGGCCGTAGAAGGCCGCCTCCCCCGCCTCCTCGGTGAAGGGCACTCCCAAGGTGCGGGCGGCCTGGCGGCAGGACTCCTCGGCGCGGTCCCAGTTCTCCGGGGCCCCCACGTACTTGCTGCTGTCCGGGTCGCGCAGGCCCACCCGCACCCGGTAGTCGGCCATGCCAAGGGTGTTGAAGATGATCTTGACGATCTCCAGGCAGCCCAGCAGCTCCTGCCCCACCTGCTCCTCGGTGCAGAAGAGATGGGCGTCGTCCTGGGTGAAGCCCCTCACCCTGGTCATGCCCCCGATCTCGCCCGACTGTTCCCAGCGGTACACGGTGCCGAACTCGGCCAGGCGCAGGGGCAGATCGCGGTAGCTGTGGGCCTGGGAGGCGAAGATCTTGATGTGGTGAGGGCAGTTCATGGGTTTGAGCAGGTACCCGTCGATCTGGCCGGCCTTCATCTGGTTGGCCAGATCCGCGCAGGAGCAGCCCTCCCCGGCCAGGCGGGCCAACTCCTCGTGCGCGATCAGCGGAGGGTACTGGCTCTCCTGGTAATAGGGAAAATGACCGCTGGTGCGGTACAGGTCCAGCTTGCCGATGTGCGGGGTGTAGACTTGTTGATATCCCTGCTTGCGCAGCTCCCCGGAGATGAACCGCTGCAACTCCTCGCGCACGATGGCCCCGTTGGGCAGCCACAGGATCAGGCCTTGTCCCACGTCCTCGTCGATGTGGAAGAGGCGCAACTCTCTGCCCAGGCGGCGGTGGTCCCTCTTCTTGGCCTCCTCGATCATGGCCAGGTGGTGTTCCAGCGCCTCCTGGGTGGCAAAGGCGGTGCCGTAGATGCGCTGGAGCATCGGCTTCTGCTCATCGCCCCGCCAGTAGGCCCCGGCGGCGCTGAGCAGCTTGAAGTGTTTCACCTGACTGGTGCTGAGCATGTGGGGGCCCCGGCACAGGTCGAGGAAATCCCCGTCGCGGTAGAAGGAGAGCGTCTCCCCTTCCTCGAGGTCGTCGAGGATCTCCAGCTTGTAGGTCTGACCCTCCAGCATCTGCCTGGCCTCCTGGCGCGAGACCTCCAGGCGCTCGAAGCGGTGGTTCTCCTTCACCACCTTGCGCATCTCCTGCTCGATGGCCTCCAGATCCTCTGGGGTGAAGGGCTTCTCCACCTCAAAGTCGTAATAGTACCCCTCCTCGATGGCCGGGCCGATGGCCAATTGCGCGGCGGGGAAGAGCCGGCGCACGGCCTGGGCCAGGACGTGGGAGAGGCTGTGGCGGTAGATCCAGGGCGCCTCGGCCGAGTCCCAGGTCAGCAGCTCCACCTCCGCCTCCGGGGGCAGGAGGGTGTGCAGGTCCAGGCGCTCCTCCCCCATCCGGGCGCCGATGACGGTCTTGAGCAGGGACTTGTCGTGGCCCAGCAACACCTCTTTGAGGGTGGCCCCGCCCTCGTGGCGGAGTTCCCTGCCCTCGGGCAGTTTGATGATCATGGGTCTCCTCCGGGAAACGAAAAACCCACCGTCGGGGCTCGGCGGTGGGTTGTCAAAACGCGCAGGTGCTGCACTGGGTCAATAGTCCACCATCGCCCCGGATGATAACGCCGCAGTAGTTCGGGTGGTCGCGGTGGAGGAAAAGGCCATTGGTTTTGCTCCTGAGATTGGGTCAAATCTAAACCCGTGGCGCCGCCCCTGTCAAGCCGGGCTCAGTCAAAGGCCCCCAATACCCCGCGGCCCCGCGCCACCGCCCGGGTGGCCAGGGCCAGGGCCGCGCCCACGGCCTCCTCCAGCCCCTCGCCCCGGCACAGGCCGCTGAGCAGCCGGCCGTTGAAGGTGTCGCCGGCCCCCACGGTGTTGGCCCCTTCCACCGGGGTGGTGGACAGCGAGGATACTCCATCCTTATCGGCACAGACCGCCCCTTCCTTCCCCCGCTTGACCACCACCTGCGAGGGACCCAGGTCCAGCAACTGACCGGTCAGGGAGCGGATCTCGGCCGCCGGCCGCCAGACCCGCAACTCCTCCTCGGTGGCCACCAGGCAGTCCACCTCAGACCACAGCCCGAGCATGGCCGGTGCCTCCACCCGGCCCTTGAACCAGGGGCTGGGATCGAACATCACCTTGGTCCCCCGCCGGCGCAACAAGGCGAAGACCCGGCCCAGCTCTTCGACGTCCACTGCCTCCACCTTCCCGTAACCGGCGGCCAGGAACCACGCCGGGGTCTGACCCTCGAGGGAATCCCCCCAGACCACCTTCTCCCCGGTGTAGTAGTAGGAGCGGCGTTTGCCCTCCGGGCTTAGTTGGATGAGGTGTACGGCCGTGTCACTGAAGGTTGCGGGCCGCAGCCCCACCCCGGCCCCTTCCAGCCAGCCCCGCAGCAGGACTCCCCAACTGTCCCTGCCCAGGTTGGCATTGAGGCGGACCTGGTGTCCCAGACGGCCCAGCACATAGGCCGCCGCCGCCCCGCACCCTCCCAGGGCCACCTCTACCGGCCGGGGCAGCAACTGCACATTGGCCCCCCACCCGTCCCGCTCCGGCCCCTCCGGGGCGGCCGCGTCCCGCACCAGCACATCGAGCACCGCGTTGCTGGCCACCTCGATCAAACCCGGTACCACGCCCATCGCCTGCTGCTCTCCTTTCAGTTCAACCCCAAATCCGTGTACACCGCGTTCAGCAGGGCCCGCATCCGTGCCCCGTGGGCCTGTTCCCCCGGCATGCCGTTGAAGGCCGCGGCCACCACCAGCCCGCAGGCCGGGTCGGCAAAGGCGGCGCAGCACTGCCGCCCGCTGTGGCCGTAAGTGGCCGGAGAGCAGTGGTCCCCGTACCCGTAGGGGATCTCCGGCCCGTACTGCTTGGAGTCCAACACAAAGCCCAGGCCCCAGTCTATCACCGCGCCAAAGGTGTGGTCGAACAACCCCGCCCGCTGCCTGGAGGTGAAGAGGCGAACGGTTTCGGCGGTCCACTGCCCACCGCCACCGGCCAGCAGCTGTTCGTAGAGCACGCCCAACTCCCGCATCGGGCCTTTCCCGCCCCCTGCTGGCAGGCAGCGGGTTGCCGTCTCCTCCCCCTCCCAGAACTCCTGCCGCTGCACCTTGCCCCCGCTGGTGTCGAAAAGGCCGGACAGACGCGGGCCATAGGCGCGGTACCGCTCGCCGGGCATCCCCACCCAGCAGTCCTCCAGCCCCAGCGGGAGGAAAACCTCCTGGCGCACGTATTCGGCAAAGGACCGACCTCCCACCCGCTGCACCACCTCTCCAAGGATGATCCAGCCCGAGGCAATATGATACCCGGCCTTCTTTCCGGGCACCCAGTTCCGCTCCAAGGGGGCGGCGCAGACCCGTTCCACGCTCTCCTCCCAGGACAGGCCCGGCCACTCCAGATCGACCCGCGAGCGGAAGCCCCCGGTGTGGGTCAGCACCTGGCGCAGGGTGATCGCTTCCTTGCCGCCGACCTCAAATCCGGGGACATAAAGGGCCACCGGGGCCTCCAGGTCCACCCGTCCCTGCTCCCACAGCCGGGCCAGAGCCAGGGCGCCCACCGGCTTGGTCGCCGAGAGCCAGCGCATCAGGTGGTCCGGCGCCAGGGGCACCCCCGGCGCGACCTCCCCCAAGGCGAAATCCGCCACCACCACTCCCCGCAGGGAGGCATAGACCTGGGCGCCCAGATGCTGCCCCCTGGTGATCCCCTCCTCTACCTGCGCCGCCGCCTGCCTCAAGTCAGCTCCACGCCCAGTTTCTCCCCCCACTCCCCGATCTGCTTCCAGGTCTCCTCCTCGACAAAGATCCCCTCGGCGTCCCGCCGGCCCCGCTGCCTGGCCTCCACCTCGCCGGGCAGGAGGATCTCGCCAAAACCCGCCATCCGGGCCGAGGACTGCACAAAGGCGGCCAGTCCCCCGACCTGAGCGCCAAGCTCCTCCAGAGGCAGGAACTGGGCCGCGTCGAGGGCCAGCAGGAAGGCCCCATTGCCAAAGGGTACCTGCAGATTTCCCGTGCAGCCGTCGCCGCTGAGGGCCCCGGCCAGGAGGTCCACCACCACCCCCAGGCCGTAGCCCTTGTGTCCGCCAAAGGGCAGGATGCTGCCCCTGGGCTCCTGGTACAGGCTCTGGGGATCGGTGGTGGGGGCCCCGGTGGCGTCCAAGAGCCAGCCGGCCGGGGCCTTCTCAGACCGGTTGCGCAGCACCCGCACCTTGCCCTCGGCCACCATGCTGGTGGTCATGTCCAACACCAGCGGCTCCTCCTCTCCCCTGGGCACCCCGATGGCGATGGGGTTGGTGCCCAGCCGCGGGGCCGTACCCCCCCAGGGGGCCACGCAGCCGCCGTTGCCGTGGGTATTGACGAAGAGCAGGGCGATGACCCCCTGCCGGGCCAGATCCTCGACGTAGCTGCCCAGGCGGCCGACGTGGTTGGCCCCTCTCAGGGTCACCCCTCCCACCCCGTGCTGACGCGCCTTCTCCAGGCCCATGGCCGCCATGCGCGAGGCCGCCACCTGCCCAAAGCAGCGGTTGCCCTCCACCACCGCACTCACCAGGGTCTGGGAAAGCACCTGGGGCGAGGCTTGGGGGTCGAGCAGCCCGCCCTCGATCTCGGCCAGGTACTGGGGGATGCGGATGATGCCGTGGGAATCGTGGCCGGCGCGATTGGCCTCCACCAGCAGGGAGGCCACCTGCCGGGCGTCCTCCGCTCTGGCCCCGGCCGCCCCGAAGAGCCGGGCCCCGGCCTGGGTCAACTGCTCTGGTGCGAAAACTGGCATGGACAGTCGCCCCTCCTATTATTGCGCCGGCCTTGTTGGCGGCGTGCCGTCATTTTATCTTGGTGCCCGGACCCCACCAGGAGGACGCCGATGGCGAGCGGGCCTTTGAGTCAGGAGCAGGTAACGCGCTTCCAGCAGGACGGGTACCTCATCGTCCCCGACCTGTTGACTCCCGATGAGTTGCACACCTTCAAGGAATACGAGCGCAACCGCCCCCCGGGACCGCGCGGCCTGCAAAACCACCGCAGCGATCCCCAGTGGGCCCACATCGCCAAACACCCGCGCATCGTGCCCATGGTCCGCCAGCTCATGGGGGGCAGACCGCAGATCGCCCAGACCATGTACATGGCCAAGGCCCCCCAGGGGGGGACGGGCATCGCCCTGCACCAGGATTTCATGTACATCCGCAACACCCCCAACACCCTGATGGCCTGCTGGCTGGCCTTCAGCGACACCGACCGCGCCAACGGGGGTCTGTGCGTGGTGCCCGGCAGCAACCGCGAAGGGCTGCACCCGGCCCACAAGGCCCAGGACGCCCGGCAGCACGCCTCCTGGGAGACCGACTACCCCATGCGCGGCCCCGACGGCCGGGAGTGGAGCGAGCGCTTGGTCTCCTTTGAGATCAGCGACCTGGACCCCGCCCGCATCGAGTACCTGTCCGTGCCCCAGGGCAGCGGGGTCTTCTTCACCAGCCTGACCATCCACGGCTCCTTCGCCAATCCCTCGGACGACCGGCCCCGGCTGGCCTTTGCCACCCACTATGTGCGCCAGGGCACCTGGATCGACCGGCGCGATCTGCAGGACATGGTGGACGCCGAATGATAACCACCCTCGCCCTGCTCCTGCTGGCCGCCCCGGCACTCGCCCAATTGGAGATCCCCGCCATGATCCGCGGCACCTACGCCCATCCCCAGGAGTTCTGGAACAACGGCGCCCGCCTCGACGAGTACGGGATCAACGCCATCTTCGTCCACAGCGGTGGCCTGGATTCGGCCACCGTGGCCCGTGCCAGGGCAGAGGGGTGCCAGGTCTACGCCGAGTTCGCCACCCTCAACGGCGAGTACGGGGACTACGTCTACAAACACCCCGAGGCCCGCCCCATCGGTCCCGACGGGGAACCCGTGCCCAAGGCCACCTGGTTCCTGGGGGCCTGCCCCACGGACCCCGGATTTCGCGCCTACCGCATGCAGGCCCTGCGCGAATTTCTGGAGAAGACCCAGGTCGATGGGGTGTGGATGGACTACCTGCACTGGCACGCCCAGTTCGAGGACCCGTACCCCATCTTCGTCAAAACCTGCTTCAACAACAGTTGCCTGCGGGCCTTTGAAGCGTGGTCCGGCCTCAAGGTGGAGGGCAAGACCGCCCCCGAGCAATCCCAGTGGATCTTCATGCACGCCGCCCGGCAGTGGGAGGACTGGCGGGTTTCGGTGCTGGTGGACTGGGCCAGGGAGATCCGCCAGCTCGTAAAGGAACTCCGCCCCAAAGCCCTGGTGGGCAACTACCAGGTGGCCTGGAAGGACGAGGATCTGGGCGGGGTGCGCCGGCGCTGCATGGGCCTGGACTTCAACGCCCTGCTCCCCTACGTGGACGTCTTCTCCCCCATGATCTATCACGGCCGCTCGGGCAAGACCCCCGAGTACGTGAAGGAGTACGTCGAGTACTTTGGCGAGCGTTACCCCATCCAGACCGAGCCGGGCAAGTACCCCCGGCTCTGGCCCATCGTCCAGGCCCACGACGAACCGCGCATCTCCCCCGAGGAATTCGGCCGGGTGCTCGCATATGGCCTGGAGGGCAAGAGCACCGGGGTGATGATGTTCACCATCGGCAGCGTGGCCGCAGACCAGGGCAAGATGGCGGCGATGAAAAAGGTGTACCGGGAGAAGGCCGGCGACTAGCTCCAGTCCCCCACCTGCCAGTTTTCGCGCCAGCGCGAGCCCTCCGGGGGCGCGGCCTTGTCGGGCCGGAAGTTCTTCATGGACTCGAAGTCCTTCAGGCGCGGTTTCACCTGGGCGGCCCAGAATTCCTCCACCTGGTCAAAAGTGCGCAGCCGCGAAGGGGCCTGCGGGTCGTAGGCCGCCAGCAACTCCTCCTTCTTCCTCCCTAGCCAGGCCACCTCGTCTGCCACCATCCCCTCCCCCACCTCCCGGTTCGCCTCCCTGGCATTGGGCCCCATCGCGAAGAGGGGGAACTGCGGCTGGGCCGGGATGCGGCTGTAGTCCACGCACTCGGGTTTGAGCGCCCACAAGAGCGAGGTCTCCACCTTGCCGGCGTGGTCCCCGCCGGCCCCGTCCCCCGGAAAACCGGGCT
>Ga0194132_10004881_pt1 | contig 22407 bp, 23 predicted proteins | sample TA2KigOf80mmetaG_FD_148612 | JGI IMG/M metagenome (GOLD analysis project Ga0194132, IMG submission 148612) | Freshwater microbial communities from Lake Tanganyika, Tanzania - TA2015054 Kigoma Offshore 80m | ecosystem: Environmental > Aquatic > Freshwater > Lake | place: Tanzania: Lake... | reverse complement strand
TCGCGCAACCCGCGCAGGCCATAGCGATCCATGCGCGCGCGCACCGTGTTGCGCGCCAGCCCGAGCATCGCCGCCGTGCGCACGATGTTCCAGCCCGTCGCCTCGAGCGCGGCGAGCAGCCGCTCGCGATCGTCGCCGGGCGCGACGGCCGCCGACACCTCGGGGGCGATCGGCACGCTGGCGCCGCGCGCGTTCGTGAAATCGGCGGCGGTCACGTCGGTTCCGTCCATGAGGAGCGCGAGCCGCTCGACGACGTTCGCGAGCTCGCGCACGTTCCCCGGCCACGCGTCCGCCGCGATCAGCGCGCGGACCGCGGGCGTCAGCCGCCGCGCGGGCACCCCGTAGTCGAGACACGCGCGCTCGAGGAAGCGCTCGGCGAGCAGCACGGCGTCGCCGGCCCGCTCGCGCACCGGCGGCAGCCGCACGGTGAGCACCGCGATGCGATGGTAGAGGTCCTCGCGAAAGCGGCGCGCGCGCACGGCGGCGCCGAGGTCGGCATTCGTCGCGCTGACGAGCCAGGTGTCGAACGTCTCCTTCGTCGTGCGGCCGAGCCGGCGCACGGCCTTCTCCTCGATGACGGTGAGGAGCTTCGCCTGCAGCGTCTCGGGCAGCACGCCGATCTCGTCGAGGAACAGCACCCCGCCGCTCGAGGCCTGGAAGAGGCCCTGCTTGGCCTGGCGCGCGTCGGTGAACGCGCCGCGCTCGTAGCCGAAGAGCTCCGCCTCGAGCAGCGTCTCCGGAATCGCCGCGCAGTTGATGTCGACGAAGGGGCCGCGCGCGCGGGGGCCGTGGCGGTGGAGGAGCTTGGCGACGAGCCCCTTGCCGGTGCCGGTCTCGCCGTGGATGAGGATGGCGGGCAGCCGCCGGCCGTCGCGCGCGAGCGCGAGCAGCTTGCGCAGGTCGCTGCGCACCCCCTCGATGGCGTCACTCTGACCGATCAGCTCACTGAGGTCCGCCATGCCGCCAGCTTACTGTAGACTCGCCCTCCATGGCGCTGCCCCTCGACGGCATCGTGGTCGCCGACCTCACGCAGAACGTGGCGGGGCCGTTCTGCGCGCAGATCCTCGGCGACATGGGCGCGGAGGTCATCAAGGTCGAGCGGCCCGGACGTGGCGACGACGCGCGCGCGTGGGCGCCGCCGCGCTGGGGCGACGAAAGCGCGACGTTCATGGCGTTCAACCGCAACAAGCGCAGCGTCGCGCTCGACCTCAAGCAGGACGCCGGCGTCACCGTGCTGCGGCGCCTCATCGCGCGGGCGGACGTCTTCATCCAGAGCCTCCGCGCCGGCGTCATCGGCGAGCTCGGCCTCGACTTCGCGGGCGCGAGCGCGCTCAACCCGCGGCTCGTGTACTGCAACGTCACCGCGTTCGGCACGCGCGGGCCGCTCGCGGACCGGCCGGGCTACGATCCGCTCATGCAGGCGTACGGCGGCCTCATGTCGGTCAACGGCCACCCGGGCGCCGAGCCCGCGCGCGTCGGCACGTCGATCGTCGACATGGGCACCGGCATGTGGGCCGCGCTCGGCATCGTGGCGGCGCTGCGCCGCCGGGACGCCACGGGGCGCGCGGTCGAAGTCACGACCGCGCTCTTCGAGACCGCGCTGATGTGGGTCTCGTACGCCGCGATGGGCTATCTCGGCTCGGGCGAGGTGCCGGAGCCGCAGGGCTCGGGCACCGCGATGATCGCGCCGTACCAGGCCTTCCGCGCCGCCGACGGCTACGTGATGATCGCCGCCGGCTCGGACGCGCTGTTCGTGCGCCTCACGCAGGCCCTCGGCGCGCCCGAGCTCGCGAACGACCCGCGCTTCGTCGACAACCCGTCGCGCGTCGTCCATCGCGCGCCGCTCGTGGACGCGATCACCCGGCTCACGCAGGACCGCAAGGCCGCGGACCTGCTCGAGGCCCTGCGCGTGGCCGGCGTGCCGAGCGCGCCGATCCAGCGGATGGACCAGGTGATGCAGGATGCGCAGACGCGGGAGAGCGGCATCCTCGTGAGCGCGCCGCACCCGCGCATTCCCGACTACCAGTCGATCGGGCTGCCGATCCAGTGGGACGGCGCGCGGCCCGGCGTGCGCCGCGTGCCGCCCAGGCTGGGCGAGCACGACGCCGACGTGCTCACGTGGCTCGGCTACACGCTCGACGACATCCGCTCGCTGAAGGAGCGTCGCGTCCTCTCATGACGTTCACCACCCTGCTCGTCGAACGAAGCGCCGACGGGTACATCGCCACCGTCACGCTCAACCGCCCCGACCAGATGAACGCGATGAACACGGCGATGGGCGAGGAGCTGCTCGCGTGCTTCGAGACGCTGAACCGCGACGCGGCCCTGCGCGCGATCGTGTTCACCGGCGCCGGCGAGCGCGCGTTCTGCGCGGGCGGCGATCTCAAGGAGCGCAACGGGATGACGGACGCGGCGTGGCGCGCGCAGCACGTCATCTTCGAGCAGGCCGCGTTCCGCGTGCTCCGGTGCCCCGTGCCGGTGATCGCCGCCGTCGAGGGCTTCGCCCTCGCGGGCGGCTGCGAGCTCGCGGTGCTCTCCGACTTCATCGTGGCGAGCGAGACGGCCGTGTTCGGCGTCCCCGAGACCACCCTCGCGATCTTCCCCGGCATCGGCGGCACGCAGCTCCTCCCGCGCATCCTCGGCGCGCCGCTGGCGAAGGAGCTCATCTTCACGGGCCGGCGCATGAAGGCCGACGAAGCGAAGGCGGCGGGCCTCGTCAATCACCTCGTCCCCAAGGGCCGGGCGCGCGCGAAGGCGCGGGAGCTGGCGGAGACGATCGCGAAGAACGGGCCGATCGCGGTGCGGCAGGCGAAGAAGGCGATCGCGTACGGGCTCGAGACCGATCTGGAGACGGGCATGATCCTCGCGATCGAGGCGTACAACGCCACCGTCGTCACGGACGACCGGCTCGAAGGCGTGCGGGCATTCAACGAGAAGCGCACACCCCAGTTCAAAGGACAGTGAGGATGGCCTCCCTTTCCCTCTCGCTCACCGACGATCAGCGCGCGCTCAAGGCGGGCGTGATCGAGATCTGCAAGCGGTACCCCGGCGAGTACTGGCGCGAGCTGGACGCCCAGCGCGCCTATCCGGAGAAGTTCGTGGACGAGCTCACGCGCGCGGGCTACCTCGGCGCGCTGATTCCCGAGGAGTACGGCGGCGGCGGGTTGCCGATCATGGATGGCGCGCTGATCCTGCAGACCATCCACGAGCACGGCGGCAACGCGGCGGCGTGTCACGCCCAGATGTACATCATGGGCACGCTCCTGCGCCACGGCAGCCCCGCGCAGAAGGCGCGGTACCTGCCGAAGATCGCCACCGGCGAGCTGCGCCTGCAGGCCTTCGGCGTGACGGAGCCGAATGCCGGGTCCGACACGATGATGCTGCAGACGACCGCGATCCGGACAGGCGACCGGTACGTCGTCAACGGCCAGAAGATGTTCATCTCGCGCGCGATGCAGTCGGACCTCATGCTGCTGCTCGCGCGGACGACCCCCAGGGAGCAGGCGAAGCGCCGCGGCGAAGGGCTGTCGGTGTTCCTCTTCGACATCCGCCACCTGCCCGGCTTCGAGATCCGCCCGCTCCGCATGATGATGAACCACTCGACCAACGCGCTCTTCTTCGACAACGTCGAGATCCCCGCGGACAGCCTCATCGGCGAGGAAGGGCGCGGCTTCCACTACATCCTCGACGGCATGAACGCCGAGCGCATCCTCGTCGCGTCCGAGTCGATCGGCGACGGGCACTGGTTCGTGGAGAAGGCGGTGGCGTACTCGAACCAGCGCGTGATCTTCGGCAAGCCGATCGGCGCGAACCAGGGCGTGCAGTTCCCGATCGCGAAGTCCCACATGGCCGTCGAGACCGCGGAGCTCATGCGCAACAAGGCGGCGGCGCTCTTCGACGCCGGCGAGCCGTGCGGCGCGGAAGCGAACATGGCGAAGTACCTGGCGGCGGAAGCGGCCTGGGAGGCGGGCAACGCCTGCATCGACTGCCACGGCGGCTACGGCTACGCCGAGGAGTACGACATCGAGAGAAAGTTCCGGGAATCGCGCCTCTACAAGACGGCGCCGATCAACAACAACCTCGTGCTGGCCTACGTCGGCCAGCACGTCCTGGGGATGCCCCGCTCGTACTGACCGCGGGCGGCGCGCGATAACGGTGTCCTAACGCCCGCCGCGAGAAGCTGCGTGACGGACATGCTGGCGCACCACACCGGCGAACGGCGTCGACGGCACCGGCGGCCGCTGATCACCAGCGGCGGGCGCGCGCCGCGCGCGCGGTTCTTCGTCGTCGCCTCGCTCCTGACGGCCGCCGTGGTCGTGATCCTCGTGCCCGCGCTGACCCAGCTCGTCGAGTCGCTGATGTCGTACGACCCGCCCGGCTACGATCCGCGCGACTTCGCGCGCACGACCTGGATCCAGTGGCGCGGCGTCACCGACATCTTCGAGGGCTCGGAAGCGTATCTCAGCATCGCGTTCCTGTTCCTGTGCACGGTCTACTTCATGTTGAGCAACCGCGACTAGCGCCCGCGCCTCGGCGTACACTGGGCGGTGATGAGACTGCCAGCCCGCGTGACCCTGTGTGAAGTCGGAACCCGCGACGGGTTCCAGATCGAGCCCGAGTTCATCCCCACCGAGCAGAAGATCGAGGTCGTGAACGCGCTCGCTGCGGCGGGCGTCCCTCGCATCGAGGTGACGTCGTTCGTGAGCCCCAAGGCCATCCCGCAGCTCCGCGACGCGGAGGCCGTCATGGCGGCGATCCGCCGCCGGCCGGGCACGCGCTACGCCGCGCTCGTGCCGAACGACAAGGGCGCGTCCCGCGCGGTGGACGCGGGCGTGGACGCGATCCACACGGTGCTCTCCGCGAGCGAGAGCCACAACCTCGCGAACGTGAACATGACGGTCGCCGAGTCGCTCGTGAAGCTCCGCGGCGTGATGGCGATCGCGGGGCGGGCGAAGGTGCCGGTCCAGGCCGGCGTCTCGACCTCGTTCGGCTGCCCCTTCGAAGGCGACGTGCCGCTCCCGCGCCTCGAGGGCGTCGTGCGCGCCCTGGTCGACATGGGCGCGCGGGCGATCGGCCTCGCGGACACGACGGGCATGGCGAATCCGCGCCAGGTCGCCGCCGTGCTCGAGCACCTGATGCCGCGCTTCCCGGGCGTCGAGTGGACGCTGCACACCCACGACACGCGCGCCATGGCGATCCCGAACATCCTCGCCGCGCTGGAGCTCGGCGTGACGAACCTCGACGCGTCCATCGGCGGGCTCGGCGGATGTCCCTTCGCGCCCGGCGCCTCGGGCAACGTGTGCAGCGAGGACCTCGTGCACTGCCTGCACGCGATGGGCGTCGAGACCGGCATCGACCTCGACGCGCTCCTCGCGGTCTCGCGCCGCGTGCAGGAGATCGTCGGCCGCGCGCTCCCCGGGCAGATCGTGAAGGCCGGGCCCTCCGCGCGCCGCTATCCGTTACCGGACGGCGTGGCGGGACGACTCGACATGGGGGGTGCGGGACGCACCCCCCAAGCCCCCCTCGCTACGGGCGCGGAGTGAATCCGCGCCCTCCGCGACTCGACATGGGGGGGCGCGGGACGCACCCCCCAAGCCCCCCTCGCTACGGGCGCGGAGTGAATCCGCGCCCTCCGCGGGTGCCCGCATGACCAAGAAGCAGACGCGCATGCTCGCGCTGATGGACCGCGCGGTCACCACGTGGCACATCCCCGTGGTCGGGCGCGCGAAGGGCCGCATCATCCGCCGCGCCATCGAGCGCCACGGCGTGACGCGCGCGATCGAGATCGGCTCGCTGCTCGGCTACTCCGCCATCCTCATCGCGAGCGCGCTGCCGCCGCGCGGCCGGCTCGTGTGCGTCGAGGCGAACGCGTTCCTCGCCTGGATGACACGGGCGAACGTCACCGAGGCCGGGCTGCGCGCGAAGGTGAAGGTCGTCGAGGGCGACGCGCTCCGCGCGATCCCGATGCTGCCGGGCCGCTTCGACTTCGCCTTCATCGACGCCGCGAAAGAGGACTACCTCGACTACCTGCGCCAGCTCGAGCCGAAGCTCGTCGCGGGCGCCGTCGTCGTCGCGGACAACACCGGCGCGAGCTTCCGCCGCGAGGTGAGGCCGTACCTCGACTACGTGCGTGACCCGGCCGGGCGCTACACCAGCCGGGCGCACGCCGTGGGCGACGACGCCATCGAGGTCAGCGTCCTCGCTCGGTGAGGACCCGCGCCGCCGGGCCGACGTAGTCGGCGCGCGGCCGGATGAGCCGGTTGTCCGCGAACTGCTCCAGCACGTGCGCGATCCATCCCGCCGTGCGGCCGACCGCGAAGATCGACGTGCAGAAGTCCGGCGGGATGCCGAGCGCGTCGTACACCACGGCCGAGAAGAAATCGACGTTCACCGGCAGCGAGGTCCGCGCCCGCATGGCGTCGTAGACCGCCTGCGCCACCTCGAACAGGCGCGTCTTGCCGGTCGCCTCGGCCATCGACTTCGCCATGCCGCGCAAGACCCGCGCCCGCGCGTCGTCCACCTTGTAGACGCGATGCCCGAAGCCCGGCATGCGCGACTTCGGGTCGCCGCGCTCGGCCTTCGAGAGCGCGTCGCGGCCCCCGATGCGACGGTCCACGTACGCGTCGGCGGCGGCGGGGTCGCCGATCTCGAGCAGCATGGCGAGCACGTCCTCGTTCGCGCCTCCGTGTCTCGGGCCCTTCAGCGTGGCGACCGCGGCGGTGACCGCGGCGTGCAGGTCGGCGAGCGTGGCGACGGCCACGCGCGCGGCGAAGGTGGAGGCGTTCAGCTCGTGGTCCGCGTGGAGGACCAGCGCGACGTCGAAGACGCGCGCAACCTCGGTGGACGGCGCCGCGCCGTCGAGCAGGTGCAGGAAGCGCGCCGCGTGACCGGCGCCGCCGGACGCGGGGAGGCGCACGGGCGCGCGGCCCGTGCGGATGCGCTGCCAGGCGGCGACGGTCTCCGGCACGAGGTTCATGAGCCGGTACGCTTTGCGCAGGTTCGCCTCGGGATCGGAGGCGCGGGCGTCGGGGTCGTACGCGGCCGCCACCGACACCGCGGTGCGGAGCGCATCGAGCGGGTGCGTGTCGCGCGGCAGGCCTTCGAGGAGCGCCAGGATCTGGCGCGGCAGGCCGCGTGTCTCCGCGAGGCGCCGGCGGTGCTCCGCGGCGGCCGCCGCGTCCGGCAGCTCGCCGTGCCAGAGCAGGTAGGCGACGTCCTCGAACGACGTGCCGCGCGCGAGATCGCCGATCTCGTAGCCGCGGTAGGACAGGCGGCCCGCCGCGCCGTCCACCCGGCAGATCGCGGAGCGTGTCGCGACGACGTCCTCCAGCCCGGCCTTCCACTGGTCCGTGGTGCTCATGGGCGCCTCCTCAGGCGGTCGTCTTGCCTGAGCATGATTATACTTGATTCATATTGATTCGACACGACGTGCCAGGGCCGCACGGTGGACGCCGGCCCCCGGCGGCTGCTAGCGTGAGGCTGTGCTCACGATCAACGGCGAGGAGTATCTGACCGTCGAGGAGGCCGCGGGGCTCATGGGCGTGAAGCCCGCCACCCTCTACGCCTACGTGAGCCGCGGCATCCTCCGCAGCTATCGCCAGGGCATGAAGCGCCAGCGCCTCTATCGCCGCGCCGACGTCGAGCAGCTCACGCGCGTGGCGCCGAGCATCGACGACGGCCCCGGGCGCCCTCTGCCGGAGATCCCGCTGGCCGAATCGTGGATCCGGGACTGAGCGCCGCCGCGTGAGCACCGCCGCCTTCCTGAACCCGGGCGCCGACCTCGCGGCCGGCGTGGACCTCGCGCGCCGCGCGGATGCGCTCGGCTATCACAGCGTGTGGGTCACGCACGGGCTCGGGCGCGACTCGTTCCTGGTCCTCGCGGCGTACGGCGCGGCGACGACGCGCGCGAAGCTCGGCGTCGGCGTGCTGCCGGTCTATCCGCGCCACCCGGTCACCACCGCGCAGGCGGCGCTGACGCTCGCGGAGCAGACCGGCGGGCGCTACATCCTCGGCCTCGGCGTGAGCCACAAGGCCTCGATGGAGCAGCAGCTCGGGCTCAGGCTCGAGGCGCCGCTGGGCGTCATGCGCGAGTACGTCGCGGTGCTGCGCGGGGCCTTCGGCGACGGCGCGCGCTTCGAGGGCGCGCACTACCGCGTGCAGTGGAGCATGGCGGTGCCGGGCCGGCTGCCGTCGCCGCCGATCTATCTCGCCGCGCTCTCCACGAGGATGCTCGAGCTCGCCGGCGAGATCGCGGACGGCGTGGTGCTGTGGCTCTGCGACCCGGCCTACGTCCGCACGACGGCACTGCCCGCGCTCGAGCGCGGGCGACGGCGCGCGGGCAAGACCCTCGCGGGGTTCGAGATCGTCGCGTCGGTCCCGCTCGCGGTCACCGACGACCCGGCGCGGGCGCGGGACGTCTTTCGCGCCGAGCTCGCCCGGTACTTCGCGCTGCCGTTCTACCGCGCCATGCTCGAGGCGAGCGGGCACGCCGCGGCGCTGAAATCGGTGGATGGTGGCGCGCCGGCCCCCGACACGCTGCTCGACGCGCTCGGCGCGATCGGGGACGCGGCCCGCTGCCGCGCGTACGTGCAGGCGTACCGCGACGCGGGAGTCACGCTCCCGGCGATCCGGCCGATCGCGTTCCCCGACGCCCCCTGGTATCGCCGCACCGTCGAGGACATGGCCGGCGCCTAGGGTGCACCCGTGACGTCGTTGTCCCGCGGCGTCCCTGCCCGGTGAGGTACTATCGCGGCTCGTGGACCAGCTCCTGACCTCGGACGCGCTCGTCGCGCTCGCCACGCTCACCGCGATGGAGATCGTGCTGGGGATCGACAACGTCGTCTTCATCGCCATCCTGGTCGCCAAGCTGCCCGCCGCGCAGCAGGCCCTCGCGCGGCGGCTCGGGCTCTCCCTCGCGCTCGTCATGCGGATCGGGCTGCTGTTCGCGATCTCGTGGATGATGGGCCTGACCCAGCCGCTGTTCCACGTCGGCAGCCACGGCGTCTCGGGCCGCGACCTGATCCTGCTCGGCGGCGGTCTCTTCCTGATCTTCAAGGCCACGTGGGAGATGTACGACAAGCTGGAGGCCGAGCACCACGACGCGACCGCGGGCACGGGCCGCGCCTCGTTCGCCGCGATCATCGCGCAGGTCATCGTGCTCGACGCCGTGTTCTCGCTCGACTCCGTGATCACGGCCGTCGGCATGGCCCAGCAGATCTCGATCATGGTGATCGCCATGGTGATCGCAATGATCGTCATGATCGTGTCCGCCGGCGCCGTGAGCGGGTTCGTGGAGCGGCATCCCAGCGTGAAGCTCCTCGCCCTGGCCTTCCTCCTGCTGATCGGCGTCATGCTGGTGGCCGACGGCATGGGCCACCACATGCCGAAGGGCTACATCTACTTCGCGATGGCATTCTCACTCGGCGTGGAGCTGCTCAACATGCGCTACCGCAGGAGCCGCCGCCCCGTCGCGCTGCACAACCGGTTCGACGACGAGGTGGCGGCCGCACCCAAGCGCCGCTGATGCGGGGCTACGTCCTCTCGCGGCTCGCGCAGACCGTCCTCGTCGTCTTCCTGTCGCTGACCGCCGTGTTCGCGATGGTCCGCCTGTCGGGCGACCCCGTCACGCTGTTCATGCCGATGGACATCCAGGCGAAGGACATCGACGAGTTCCGCGAGCGGCTGGGCTTCAACGACCCGATCGCAGTGCAGTACGCGCGATTCATCGGCGGCGCCGTTCGCGGCGACTTCGGCGAGTCGCTGCGCTACCAGCAGGACGCGCTCGGCCTCGTGCTCGAGCGCCTGCCCGCCACGCTGCTGCTCGCGGGCACCGCGCTCGCGCTCACGTTCGTGGTGGCGGTGCCGCTCGGCGTGATGTCGGCCGTGCGGCGTGACAGGCCGTTCGACCACATCGCGACGGTGACGACGGTGCTCGGCCAGGCCGTGCCCGGGTTCTGGCTGGGCCTGATGCTCATCTACGTCTTCGCGGTGCAGCTCCGCTGGCTGCCCACCGGCGGCATCGGCACGGCGGCGCACCTGATCATGCCGTCGATCGTGCTCGCGGCTTTCTACTCCGCGCGCGTCGCGCGGCTCACGCGCTCCGCGGTGCTCGAGATCCTCAACGAGGAGTACATCCTCACCGCGCGCGCGAAGGGGCTCGCGGAGCGGCGCGTGATCGGCACGCACACGCTGCGCAACGCGGCGATCCCGATCGTCACGCTCGCCGGCCTCGAAGCGGGCCAGCTCCTCGGGGGCGCGGTGATCACCGAGACCATCTTCGCGTGGCCCGGGCTCGGCCGGCTCACCGTGCAGGCGCTCCTCAACCGCGACTTCCCGGTGGTGCTGGCGGCGGTGTCGCTGACGTCGATCATCTACACGCTGATGAACCTCGTGGTCGACCTGCTCTACGGCTGGCTCGATCCGCGCGTGCGGGTACGCTCCTGAGGGTCAAGGCCTGGCTCGGCGTCGGCCTCACCGCGGCGGCGCTGTTCAGCGCGGCCTTCGCGCCGTGGCTCACCGCGCACGATCCGCTCGCCGCCGACTTCACCGCGTTCCTGAAGCCGCCGGGCACGGCCGGCCACCCGCTCGGCACCGACCAGCTCGGGCGCGACCTGCTCGCGCGCGTGCTGCACGGCGCGCGGCTCGCGCTCTTCATCGGCGCCTGCACGGTGCTCATCACCGCGGTGGTCGGCGGGCTGCTCGGCCTGCTCGCGGGGTTCTTCGAGCGGTGGCCGTCGACCGTGCTGATGCGCCTGGCGGACGTTCAGCTCTCGTTCCCGTTCATCCTGCTCGCGCTCACGATCAACGCGATCGTGGGGCTGGGGCTGCGCAACATCATCATCAGCCTCTCCGCGGCGGGCTGGGTGATCTACGCCCGCGTGGTGCGCGGCGAGGTGCTTGCCGTGAAGCAGCGCGACTTCGTGCACGCCGCGGCGGCGCTCGGCGTGGGCCGCATGCGCGTGCTGTTCCGCCACGTGCTGCCCAACGTCGCGCCGTCGATCATCGTGGTCGCCAGCCTGCAGTTCTCGCAGTTCATCGTGGCCGAGGCGGCGATCAGCTTCCTCGGGTTCGGGGTGCAGCCGCCCACCCCCGCGTGGGGCAGCATGCTGTCCGAGAGCCGCGACTTCCTCTACGTCGCCTGGTGGCTCGCCGCGTTCCCCGGCGCCGCGCTCGCGCTGACCGCGCTGGGCGTGAACCTGCTCGGTGACTGGCTGCGCGACACGCTCGACCCCAAGCTGCGCGTCTGAGCGCCCGTGCGCTACACTGCCCTTCCCAACCCCGAGCCGAGGAGAGCGCCCATGCGGATCGCCTGTCGCCGTGCCGTCGCCGTCGTCGCCCTCGCCCTTGCCGTCGTCGCCGGCACGGCGCCGGAGGCCGGCGCCCAGGACCGCGCGCGGACCAAGGAGGTCGTGATCGGCCTCGGCGCCGAGCCCCGCACGCTGCTCGGCATGACGATCGTGGACTGGACGACCAACAACATGATCGAGCACATCTACGACCGCCTGCTCGATCGCGACGCCAAGACGTTCAAGCCGAAGCCCATGCTCGCGACGTCGTGGAAGATCGTGAACGACACCACGTGGGAGTTCGCGCTCCGCCCGAACGTGAAGTTCCACAACGGCGAGCCGTTCAACGCGGCGTCGGTCAAGGCCACGTTCGACTACGCGCTCGACCCCGCGAACAAGAGCCACTACGCGGCCGCGGCGTACTGGGGCCCGATCAAGGAGGTCCAGGTCGTCAACGACCTCACGGTGCGCTTCATCACCAAGGCGCCGTGGCCGAACCTCATCGACCATGCCTCGCTCACGAACGCACTGATCATGCCGGCCAAGGCGCTCAAGGACCTCGGCCCCGCGAAGTTCGCGGAGAAGCCCGTGGGCACCGGACCGTTCCGCTTCGTGGAGTGGAAGCGCGACGACCGGCTCGTGCTCGAGCGCAACCCGGACTACTGGCAGGGGCCGGCCGACGTGTCGAAGGTCACGTTCCGCTTCATCCCCGAGTTCAGCGCCCGCCTCGCCGCGCTGATGTCCGGTGAGATCGACATCATGAAGGACGTGCCGCCCCACGCCCTGGAGGCGGTGGAGCGCTCGGGCCGCGCGAAGATCCGGTCGACCGTGTCCTCGCGCATCAACTACCTCGCGCTCGTGAACCTGAAGCCCGGCCCCATGCAGGACGTGCGGGTGCGCCGCGCGATGAACCACGCGCTCGACGTCGACGAGCTGATCAAGCAGGTGCTCCGCGGCAACGCCACCCGCATGTGCGCCCCGCTCGCGCCTGCGAACGTCGACTACGCCGCCGCCGAGTGCTACAAGCACGACGCGGCGCGCGCGGTGGCGCTCTTCAAGGAAGCGGGGGTCGATCCCACGAAGCTCGCGCTCACCCTGGACACGCCGTCCGGCCGCTATCCGCTCGACAAGGACGTCTCGCTCGCGATCGGCGCCCAGCTCCAGCGCCTCGGCATCAAGACCAACGTGGTCGTGAACGAGTGGGGCACGCACCTCGACAAGATCAAGAACCGCAACACCGGCGACATGTTCTTCCTCGGCTGGGGCCCGGCGCTCAACGGCCAGGGCACGATCCAGCCCCTGTTCCGCGCGGACCAGACCTACGCGTCGTACGGCAACAACAAGGTGATCGACGAGAAGATCGCGCGCGCGGTCACGATCATGGACCCGAAGCAGCGGGCGGAGGCCTACGCGGACCTCCAGAAGCTCCTGCGCGACGAGGCGCCCTGGGTCTTCCTCTGGCAGCAGCACGACCTCTACGGCGTGGCCGGCCAGGTGGAGTGGACGCCGCGCGCCGACGAGAAGGTGTGGATGTACGACGCGAAGATCGTCGCCCGGTAGCGCGCGCATGGGCCTCACCGTCCTTCAGAACGCGTTCCTGATCGACTGCACGGGCGCCGACCCCATCGAGGGCGCGGCCGTGGTCGTGGAAGACGAGAAGATCGCGGACGTGCTGCCGAGCGGCAAGGTCGGGCCGCTGCGCGGCCGCGTGGACACGCTCGACCTCGCGGGCGCCACGCTCATGCCGGGGCTCACGGACGCGCACGTGCACATCTGCGCGGTGACCGAGAACATCACCGACCAGCACCGCTACTACCCGCCCTCGTACATCGCCGCGCGCGCGATGAAGCGCGCGGAAGAGTGCCTCATGCAGGGCTTCACGACCGTGCGGGACGCCGGCGGCGCGGACTACGGCTTCCGCATGGTCCTCGAGGAAGGGCACTTCCCGGGGCCACGCCTGCTCGTGTCCGGCCGCTACATCTCGCAGACCGGCGGGCACGGGGACAAGCGCAAGCACGCCGAGTGGTCGGATCCGATCGAGTGCTGCGTGGGCATGATCGGCTTCATCGCGGACGGGCCCGACGAGGTGCGCCGCGCCGCGCGGGAGAACCTCCGCCGGAGCGTGAACCAGATCAAGATCATGGCGTCCGGCGGCGCGATGTCGCCGTCCGACGAGCTCGACACCACGCAGTACACGGTGGCCGAGATGCGCGCCGCCGTCGAGGAGGCCCAGGCGGTCGGCACCTACGTGCTGGCGCACGCGTACTCCGACACGGCGGTGCGGCGCGCGGTCGAGGCGGGCGTGCGCTCGATCGAGCACGGCAATCTCATCCGCGAGGGCGCGGCCCAGGCGATCAAGGACGCCGGCGCGTTCCTCGTCCCCACGATGGTGACGTACGAGGCGATCTACCGCGAAGGCAAGAAGTACGGCATCGGCGACTTCCAGGTCCAGAAGATCGACCTCGCGCGCCAGCAGAGCCTGAAGGGCCTCGAGTACGCGTACAAGGCCGGCTGCCAGATCGGCCACGGCTCCGACCTCCTCGGCGACATGGCGAGCCAGCGCACGATGGAGTTCGAGCTGAAGCGCGAAGTGATGAAGCCGATGGAGGTGCTGCTCTCGGCCACGAAGGTCAACGCCGAGCTCTTCAAGATGTCGGACAAGATCGGCACCGTCACGCCCGGCAAGTACGCCGACCTCATCGTCGTGCAGGGCGACCCGCTGAAGAACCTGCGCGTCTTCCAGAAGCAGGACAACCTGCGCGCGATCATGAAGGGCGGGCGCTTCTACAAGCGGAGCGCGTAGCGCGATGGCCACGCATCGCGAGCAGATCCTCGACCAGTTCACGCGCCAGGCGGTGCCGTTCTCGAACTCGCCCGGGATCCAGGACGAGGCGGCGCTCGCGCTCTCGATCGAGTGGTCGGGCGTCGGCCCCGCCGACACGGTGCTCGACGTGGCGTGCGGGCCGGGCATCCTCGCGTGCGCGTTCGCGCGCGTGGCGAGGCACGTCACCGGCATCGACATCACGCCCGCCATGCTCGAGCGCGCCCGCGCGCTCCAGGACAAGCAGGGCCTCACGAACCTCACGTGGCACCAGGGCGACGTGCTGCCGCTGCCCTTCCCCGACGCGAGCTTCACGGTCGTGACCTCGCGCTACGCGTTCCACCACTTCCTCGAGCCCGGCGCGGTGCTGGCCGAGATGGCGCGCGTGTGCGCGCCCGGCGGGACCGTCCTGCTCATCGACGCCGCGCCCGCCCCCGACAAGGCCGCGGCGTTCAACGCGATGGAGCTGATCCGCGATCCCTCGCACACGCGGGCGATGCCGGAGGACGAGCTCGCGACGCTGTTTCCCTCGGCCGGGCTTCCCGTGCCCCGCGTGACGCGCTACCGCCTCGAGAGCGAGATGGAGCGCCTGATCGGCGCCTCGTTCCCGAAGCCCGGCGACGACGAGACCCTGCGGCGGATCTTCCGCCGCTCCCTGGCCCACGACGATCTCGGCATGCAGACCCGGCAGGTCGGCGACCGGATCATTCTCGGCTACCCGGTAGCCGTGCTCGCAGCGAGGCGCCCATGACGATCATCGACCTCAGCTTTCCGATCAAGCCGCACTTCCGCTGGAAGGCGCTGTCCGAGCGTCCGGCCACGCACGCCGCGGGCGATCCGCTCCAGTCCACGATCATGACGCTCTCGTGCCACGCCTACACGCACGTGGACGCGCCGATCCACTTCCTCCCCGACGGCAAGGACATCGCGTCCATGCCGATCGACCAGTGGATCGGCGAGGCCGCGGTGATCGACCTCACGCACCTCGGCGAGAACGGCGAGGTCAGCGCCGCGGAGCTCGAGAAGCACGCGGGCCACGTGCGCGCGGGCGACATCGTGCTGCTGCGCACCGACTGGCCGCGGAAGATGAGCGTCGAGAAGGAGGAGTTCTGGAGCCGCGGGCCGTTCACCGGGAAGTCGGGCTGCGACTGGCTGGTGGGCAAGCGCGTGAAGGCCGTCGGCTACGATTACCCGCCCGACGAGTGCATCCGCGACACCGTCACGACGCCGCGGCGCCGCAAGCCCGCGCGCGACGAGTACACGACGCACGCGACGTTCTTCCCGCACGGCATCACGGTGATCGAGTACCTCACCAACCTCGATCGGATCGGCGCCGCGCGCTGCCGCTTCCTCGCGCTGCCGCTGAAGATCGACGGCGCCGACGGCTCGCCGGTCCGCGCGGTGGCGATGGTCGACTGACGGCATCTCCAAGTGCTCCGTTAGCAACCACATCTACGTTGTGTGACCAACGCGTCCGCGGTGTTCGACCGCGGGGGACGTCCGCGCCGTCCTCGAAGCCATCGCGCCGGAGACCGAGAACGTGCCCGGTCGCGTCTAGGTGCCGTAAAGCGATACGCAGCCTGCGGCGGTCGGCATTCTCGTCCCCCGCCACGCGTTGTGCTGTGGCTTAGCCCGCGCCGCGATGGGGGTGTATCGTGTTCGCGGCATTGTTGATGAAGCCAGACTTCGCTACGCTTGAGTTGAGGAACACACCACTAAGTGGCTACGCCGGAAACCACGTTCGATATTCGCCGCGAGGACCTATCGTACAAGGCGATCTTCGCTGAGCCGCAGTTCGCCCTGTTGTTCGCCGCAGCACGCTCCTTTCAGTTTCTCCACGCGCGGCTCGCCCCGCTCGGACTGCGCCTCGCAGACATAAAGGTCGAAGGGACAGCCGCGAATCCTGGCGAATTTACGATTGTCTGTTCGTTGCCGCTTCGGAATGCCGCACTAAGGATCCGCCTGGAGAATATTGAGCTGACAGCGGTTTCGCCGGCTCCGGCAGGTGTCCTCCGTGAGGTCGCTGCGACCGGCATTGAAGCCGTTCGAGAGATCGCGGGTTCCAACTTCCGTCGCGTAGCTGTCCATCAGGTCATTTGGGAAGCCCACGGAACCCTCGAACTCCCTGTTCTGGACTTCCTGAAACGCTATGTGCCTGTCTCGCCGTGGGAAGGACGCGCAACGGGTGGTGTGAGCTTCAGCATTGGCGGGGACTCGGCGGGGCGCGTGGCGGGCCATGCGGTGCTAGCACCGTCCGTACTTCTTGAAGGTGGTCTATACCTACAAATAAACGCCAACTTTGATGGCGCCCTTTCAGTCGACAGTGTCCGAGAGGGCTTCTCGTCGCTCGTGCAAGAAGTAGGGCAGCGCCTAGGGATCGCTCCGAAGGACGGTGGATTCTAATGCTCAAGAGTCCTTTTCTTGATGACCAGTCGTTGACGACGACAACCGAACGCCCGGGCGCTCGCCAGCGTGTTGCACCATCGGGAAGCGTCGCTGCGTTGACGCTAAATTTCGACGAACTTCTCAACTCCGGACGCAGCGCGATCGTCGCCGAACCGAAGCCGACGCGGGAAATCGGCCAACCCGTCTTTGTTTCCTGGCATGCGGGAGCGGAGCTCGACATCTCAGCCCTCATGCCTCTTTCGGCTAACTGGGGGGCGGTGAGGACGACTACGAATGCGTTTGTCAGCTTCGACCTACACGACCGCCTAAAGCCCCCGGCCGGATCACGTGAAAGCAGACTTGATAGGATCTCCGGAATATTGCTACGGGATGAAGGCATTGATCTCCTGACGCGACTGAGCACAAGCACGTCAGTTGCGGAAGACGACGAGATCATTAGGGGCTTTGCACGGACATCGGCTCGGGCTCTGCATGCGTTTGCCGATCTGGTATCCGAAGATGCGATCGAGCTCCGAGACGGGCAACTCGCATTGGCTAAAGTGACGCACAAGGTCATCGATCAGCTTGAAAGAGTGGCCCAAAGGCGTGCCTCTAGATCCTGAAGTAGTCCGCCGCCTCCAACTCGTGCAGGAACAGATGAAGACGACCCCCTTCATCGTGTTTGTGTGGGGACCACGGCCGAGCGCGGGCACTCCCGAGAGTCGCAAAAGGAAAACGATCCGAGACGACCTAGCCCAAGCACTTGGCGAAGGTCGAGTCCTGTTTAGTGAGGACGCCGACCTTGCCCCACTGGCGGATGCCGGCTATTACACCGCGGAGTATGCCGAGGCGAGAATCGCTGATGCTGTAGTGATAATTCCGGAGTCCGAAGGGCCGCTCATTGAGGCAGCGATGTATTCACCGGATCTACTCGGGAAGACAATCGTGTTCACGACGAAGCGCGTCGAGGGCGGTTTCGTTGAAACGGCGTATGGCGCATTGAAAGTCGTAGAAGTGGAACAACATGAGTGGGAGCGGTGCGATCGAATACGTCGTCAGGCACGCGCTTTCGTAGAGACGCTTCGTGCATACAAGTTTCGGTCGCAAGGCGCACGGTTTGACTGGGAATTCTGATCCGCGGGTCCTCGAGCTGCGGCTGGCCCCGATGGCCGCGGTCACGAAGATCCCGTTCCGGCTCGTGTGCCGGGAGGCGGGCGCGGGCTGGCTCACCAGCGAAGAGCTGGACGCGAACGCGGTCGTGCGCCGCAACGCGCAGACCTGGGAGATGGCGCGCTTCCTCGCGGTGGAGCGGCCGATCTCGCTCCAACTCCTCGGCCGCGACCCCGACGTGCTCGCGGAGGCCGCGCGCATGCTCGAGGAGACGGGCGGCGACGGCATCGACCTCAACATGGGCTGCCCGGTCGCGAAGATCGTCGGCAAGGGCCACGGCGCCGCGCTCATGCGCGACCCGCTCACCGCCGGCGTCATCTTCCGCACGATGCGCAAGGCGGTGGCCGGCCGCTTCACGATCAAGATCCGCGGCGGCTGGGACGACCGCACGATCAACGCGCCGGAGATCGCGCGCATCGCGGAGAGCGAGGGCGTGGACGCGGTCACCGTGCATCCGCGCACGCGCGCCCAGCAGTACACGGGGCGCGCGCCGTGGGACGTGATCGCGAGCGTGGTGGACGCGGTCGCCATCCCGGTGATCGGCAACGGCGACGTGCGCAGCCGCGCGGATGCGCTCGCGATGCGCGCGGCGACGGGCTGCGCCGCGGTCATGGTCGGCCGCGGCACGCTCGGCCGGCCCTGGCTCTTCCACGACACCGAGCTGGACCGCGACGGGCAGGCGGCGATCATCCGCCGCCACTGCGCGCTGATGGCGAGCGAGCTCGAGCCGCGCGACGCCGACATCCAGACGAAGAAGCATCTGGTCTGGTACGCGCAGGGCCGGCCCGGCGACGCGAAGCTGCGCCGCGCGCTCTTCGACGCGCCCGATCGCGAGGCCGTGCTGGCGATGTTCTGGAGCGCGTGGTGAGCGCCCACAAGTGGTTCGACGACTTCAAGGTGGGCGACGGCTACGAGAGCCCGTCCAAGACGCTGAACGACGCGCACTTCATGTTCTTCGCGGGCATGACGGGCGACGCGCACCCGATCCACTACGACGACGAGTACGCGAAGGGCACGCGGTTCGGCCGCCGCCTCGCGCACGGCCTGCTCCTCACCTCGATGACGGCGGTCGGCGCCTCGACCCTCGCGCCGGTGATCGAGCACTCGATCGTGGCCTTCGTGGAGCAGACGACGAGGTTCCTGGGCCCCGCGTTCGTCGGCGACACGATCAAGCCGCGCCACGAGGTCGTCGCGCTCGAGCGCAAGCGCTCCGCGGGCCTGCTCACCCTGCGGGTGACGCTCACCAACCAGCGCGGGGAGACGATCCTCGACGGCACGCACAAGTACCTCATCGCCTACCGCCCGGCCTGATGGGCCGGCGCGTCGGCTCGCTGACCGAGCTGCCGGCGCTCCGCTAGTCCGAGCGGCCGCGGGCCGCGATCTCCCACACGCTGTCGACGCTCGGCCCGCGCACGACGTACACCCGGTCGTAGAGGTTGAACGTGGGGTCGCAGTGCGGCGGGAAGAACTCGATGCGCTCGCCGAGCTTCGGCGCGCGCGAGCGGTCGGTGATGACGAGGCGGCCGTGCTCGTCACCCGCGAACTCGTAGGTCACGCCGGGGCGCTCCACGGCCACGGGCGGAAACGGCTTGTCCGTCGAGAACGCCTTGAGGCCGGCGTCGACCATCGCGCGGTCGTCGGTCGGCACGCTCACGACGGTGGCGGCCACGGTGAGCGCCAGCTCGAAGGCCGTGTTCGTGTCGCCGGTCGGTCCTCCGATGCGCTGGTAGTCCAGGTCCATCACGCAGTAGGAGCCGCTCTGCAGCTCGGTGAGACCGTCCAGCTCGACGTCGATGTCGTACGTCCCGGTGGAGCCGCCCGCGACGATCTCGACCGGAAGGCCGTCCTTCGCGAAGAGCCGGCGCGTCTCCATGAGCGGCGCCATCGCCTTGTGCGAGGCCTCGCGCCGCGCCGCCCAGCCCATGACGTGCGCGCAGTGGCCCGCGTAGCCCTGCAGGCCCCGCAGCCGCAGCGACTTGTGCTTGCTCACCGCGCGGCCGAGCGCGAGCGCGGCGTCGCCCGGTTGCGCGCCCGTGCGGCGGCCGCCCACGTCGACGTCGACGAGGACGTCGAGCACCAGGCCCTTCGCCGCCATCGCGCGCGCGAGCGCCTCGACGTTCTCCGGGTTGTCCACCACGACCATCGTGTCGGGCGCGCTCTCCAGCATGCGCACCAGGCGGAACATCTGCGCCGAGGTCACGATCTCGGTCGTGATGAGCAGGCCGCCGATGCCCGCCTTCGCCATCACCTCGGCCTCGCCGAGCTTGGCGCACGCGACGCCGAGCGCGCCCGACTCCAGCTGACGGCGCGCGATCTGGGGGCAGCGGTGGGTCTTGGCGTGCGGCCGGTACTGCTTGCCGCTGTTCGTCACGTGCTCGCTCATGCGGACGAGGTTGCGGTCGAAGCGGTCGGCGTCGAGGAGCAGCGCGGGGGTGGGGATCTCGTCGCGGTTCATAGGCGATAAGGTAGTACACTCCTCGGGCGATGTCCGGGCGCCCGTTCCTCTCCATCCCCGGCCCCACCCTCGTGCCGGAGCGCATCACGCGCGCGATGGCGCAGCCGATCATCGACCACCGCGGCCCGAAGTTCGGCGCCCTCGTCCAGGACTGCGTCGCGGGGCTCGCGCGCATCTTCCAGGCGGAGCGCGGCCACGTCGTGCTCTATCCGGGCTCGGGGACGGGCGCGTGGGAAGCGGCGCTCGTGAACACGCTCTCGCCCGGCGATCGCGTGCTCGCGGTGGTGAACGGCCACTTCTCGACGGGCTTCGCGAAGGTGGCCGCCGCGTACGGCATCGACGTCGAGCGCCTCGACGTGCCGTACGGCGCCGGCGTGCCGGTCGCGGACGTCGAGGCACGGCTCGCGGCGGACCGGGCGCACGAGCTGCGCGCGGTGCTCGTCGTGCACAACGAGACGTCGACGGGCGTCACCTCGAACGTGCCGGGCGTGCGGCAGGCGCTCGATCGCACGCGACACCCCGCGCTGCTCCTGGTGGACACGGTGTCGTCGCTCGCGTCGATCGACTTCCGCCACGACGAGTGGGGCGTGGACGTCACGCTCACGGGCCCGCAGAAGGGCCTGATGCTGCCGCCCGGCCTCGCGATCCTCGCGGTCAGCGACAAGGCGCTCGCGGCGAGCGAGAAGGCGAAGTGCCCGCGCTCCTACTGGGACTGGCAGCCGGTGCTCGAGCGCAACAGGCGCGGCGAGTTCCCGTACACGCCGGCCACGCTCCTGCTCTTCGGCCTCCGCGAAGCGCTCGCGATGCTGGAAGAGGAAGGCCTCGCGCAGGTGTTCGCGCGCCACGCGCGCCTCGCCGAGGCGTGCCGCCGCGCCGTGCAGGGCCTCGGCCTGGAGATCCTCTGCCGCACGCCCGCGGAGTACTCGAACACGCTGACGGCGGTGGTGATGCCGGCGGGGTTCGACTCCGACGCGTTCGTGCGCCACGCCTACGCGAAGCTGAACTTCTCGCTCGGCGTGGGCCTCGGCGACGTGAAGGGCAAGGTCTTCCGCATCGGCCACCTCGGCAGCCTCAACGAGCTGGAGCTGCTGGGCGCGCTGGCGGGCGTGGAGATGATGCTGAAGGACTTCGGCGTGCCGATCCGCCTCGGCGCGGGCCTGGCCGCCGCCGAGGCGTTCCTGACCGGCTAGTCCGCTACTTCGTGTGGCCGCGCAGCGCGTCGTTCACGCGATCGCGCTGGATGCCGCTCCGCACGTCGTAGTCGAGATCCGGCCGCGGCGACGGCCGTACCGGCGACGTCTCGCGCACGATGCGGCCCGGCGCGCGCGTGGCCGCGAAGTCGCTCACCGCGCGATCGGCGTCCGCGCGGACCTGATCGGGACTGGGCTTCGGCAGGACGACGGAGCGACGCTGCTTGCGCTGGAGCTCCAGGTCGCCGGTGCTGCCGGGCGCCGCCGACTGCGCCGCGGCGGTCAGCGGAAGGGCCGCCGCGAGGAGCGCGACTCCGAGAGCGAGCGTGGCGTTCATGGCTGCTATGCCTCCCTCTTCCCCTGCATTCAGCCTACACCCGGCACGTCATTCGGTGCTCACGCGGTTGCTCAGCTCGTCGGGCTCGTCGTCGCCGGATTGCGGGAAATGCTCGGCCAGCACGCGGCCCAGCTCCTCGACCGCCAGCACGAGCGCGTCCCGGGGGGCCGCCGCGCGCAGGTGACCGACCATCGAATCCCGCACGCGCTCCCAGTACGCGGGCCCGACACGCGCGTGGATCGCCTCGTCGCCGAGCACCGCGAGCTTGTGGTCGTCCAGGGCGAGATAGACGAGCACGCCGTTGCGCCCGCGCGTCCGGTGCATGCCCAGACGCTGGAAGACCGCCTCGGCGCGGCGCAGCGGATCGACGCCGCGGGGCAGGCGCCGCTCGAGATGCACGCGGAGCTCCGCGGACGTCGCCCGCTCGACCCGCTCGACCGTGGCGGCGATGTCGTCCAGGTCCTGATCGGTGAAGAGCGTGCGCACCCACGCCGGGTGGTGCATCACCAGCTTCCGCTCGCGCCGCCGCCGCCGAAGCTGCCGCCGCCGCCGCCGTAATCCGAGCTGCTCGAGGACCATGAGGAGTCGCTCGACGACCACGAGGAGTCGCTCGACGAGGAGAACGTCGACGACTCGTTCCAGCTGGAGGCGCGACGATCGCGCTCGTGCTCCCAGCGGAGCTCGTCGGCGGCCGTCGGAGTCGCAGGGCCCCACGGCCCGTCGGCCGGGGAGGGCGAGGGGGCGGGCGCGACGCCCGCTGCGAG
>Ga0194132_10004877_pt1 | contig 22419 bp, 21 predicted proteins | sample TA2KigOf80mmetaG_FD_148612 | JGI IMG/M metagenome (GOLD analysis project Ga0194132, IMG submission 148612) | Freshwater microbial communities from Lake Tanganyika, Tanzania - TA2015054 Kigoma Offshore 80m | ecosystem: Environmental > Aquatic > Freshwater > Lake | place: Tanzania: Lake... | reverse complement strand
CCGCTCGAGGCCGACGGACCCGCGGCGGCGGCCTGGTGGCGCAACAACCGCCTCGATTCATCGGGCGAGTGACTCCGGTGCATCGCCAGATTCGGCCGGACGCACCGCGGGGCGGGCGCGGCGGGACGTTAGATGGTAGCCCCCGCTTGCGCTGAGTCACACCGAGCACGGGTGAACGAGATCACGCGCAGCGCTCCGGCACCGGCTCAAGGACGTTCGGGGCGGCATCATCCTCAGGGCGTGCTCGCGGCGATTGCCGCGCGCGAGACTGCTTGATCAAGATCAGTGCGCAGAGCATGATAGAGGCTCACAAGTCGTGTCGTTTTCGGCGCGTGCCGGCCCGAGGCAGGGATCCTTGATCGGCCCATAACTGGAGAGAAGAATGATCCATCTTCGTAGATCCGCACTGGTTGTCGCTGCACTGCTACCGCTCGCCCTGGCGGCGGGTTGCGCCACACAGGCCACTGAGAGCACCGCGGCGAAGGCCGAGGGCGACGCAGCCATGGCACTGCAGAAATCCGACCAAGCGTTGGCCGCGGCGCAGCAAGCCGCTGCCTCGGCAGAGTCCGCGGCGAAGAGCGCGGAGGATGCCGCCGCTGCGGCCCAACAGGCTGCCGCTGCGGCGCAGGCCGCCGCCGACGAGGCGAAGGCTGCCGCCGAGAAGGCCGATCGCGCGCTGGGAGCCTCGATACGGAAGTAGCGTCGCGTCTCAGCGTGATTCGCGGACGTGTCGTCGATTCGCGGACTCGCTGGCGCTCGGTGCGTCAGCGAGTCACGCGGATTGGTACGCCTGAGCGCTCGCGGGCCGCGCTGAGTGCGGCAGACCACTCGATGCGGTCGGCCGCTTCACCCGCCACTTCACGCAGTCGGCGCCATAGGTCATCGATCGGTTCCGGCTCGAACCGGTGATCGAATTCGAGCTGGTCGACCTGGGCAAGCGTGGGGTGCACTTCAAGGTACAGCTCGTTCTGGTGCCAGCCGATCTTGACTGGCTGATCGACGACGGTAACCGGCGTCCCTATCGGTACCTTCGCGTAGAGCTTGACGACATCCTCGGGATACATGCGGATGCAGCCGCGGCTCACGCGGCGGCCGACTCCGTACGGTCGGTTCGTGCCGTGGATCAGATAGGCCGGCCAGCCCAGGTAGAGCGCGTGGGTGCCGAGCGGGTTGTCCGGCCCGGGCGGCACCGATTTCGGCAGGTCGGGCCGGTCGGCGCGTGTGCGCTCGGTCGGGAACCAGGTCGGCCCGACCACCTTGCGCACGATCTCGGTCGAGCCGGTCGGTGTGAGCCAGCCATCGCGCCCGACGCCCAGCGGATAGCTCTCCACCGGCTGGCCCTCGCCAGGGAAGTGGTAAAGCCGCAGCTCGGGCAGGTTGATCACGATACCCCGGCGCGGGGCGTCGGGCAGCAGATTCGCCTTCGGCAGGACGATCCGTGTTCCGGGTTCGGGCAACCACACATCGACGTCGCGGTTCGCCGCCACGAGTTCCACAAACCCAAGCCCGTGAGCGCGCGCAAGGTCGACGAACGTGTCCTCCTCCCGAGCGGTGTGATAGGCGATCGTACCGACCAACGAGTCCACGGCCGCCGGGATCGCCGCCTGCGCTTCGTTCGCCGCGGCGGGGCCCGGCGCGGCGAGCAAAGACACGACCAAGAACACGAGGGCGGCGATGCGACTGGAGGCGGCGCAGCGCGCGGCCGGGTTGGATGCGTGGCTCATCGCGGATCGACCCTGTTGCACCAGCCGCTTATCTAACAGTGCGGCCGCTCGACCGCAACGTGGCAACCTTTGCCGGGTGCACGGGGGCACATCAATTGCGTAGTTCGCGCAACTCACCATAATGGCGCCGCCCCGGCCGTGCGTGGGGGCCGCAGGTGGGGAGATCGGGGCAGTGTCGGGCGACACCATCGAGCTCGTCGTCGTTTCGCTGCTCTTCGTCGCGGTCCTGGTCGCGATGATCAAGGAGTGGGTGCCCATCGAGTACGTGGCGCTGACCGTTCCTGTCATCCTCCTTGTTACCGGCATCCTCTCGACCGATCAGATTCTCAGGATCCTGAGCAACAACGCGCTCTTCACGGTCGCCGCGATGTTCGTGCTCAGCGCCGCGCTGGAGCGCACTGGCTGCATCGACTATGTCGGCAGCCTGATCACACAACGCGTCGGCGGCGCGCCGCTCGTTGGCATAGCCGGGTTCCTGCTCTTCGCCGTTGTGGTATCCGCATTCATCAACAATACGCCGGTCGTCGTCGTTCTGATCCCGGTGGCGTTCCGCCTGGCGCAGCACTATCGCGTGGCGCCGTCGCGTCTCCTGATGCCGCTGTCGTATGCCGCGATCCTCGGCGGGACCTGCACCCTGATCGGAACCTCGACTAACATCATCGTCGACGGCGTCGCGCGCGACTACGGCCAGCCGGCATTCGGCATCTTCGAGATCACCGGCCTCGGCGTCATCGTCGCCGGAGTCGGTATCGTCTACCTCGCGACGATCGGCTTTCGCCTGTTGCCGGACCGACAGACCGTGACCGGCACGCTGGCCGATCTGCCGCCCCGCTCATTCCTGACCGAGGTGATCGCGCCGCCGGGCTCGCGCCTGGTGGGCATGAGTCTCGAGGAGGCGAAGCTCCTCAACCTGCGCAATGCTCGACTGATCGACGTGATCCGCAGCGATGAGAGTCTGCGCCGCGACCTCGGCGGCGTTCGGCTGGCGGCCGGCGATCGGCTGGTGTTCAAGGCCGCGGTCGGCGGACTGATGACCTTGCGCGATCGCGTCGGACTGACGTTCGATCCGAAGAGCGAGCTTGAAGAGGTCGGCACGCGCACCTCGGAGCTGTTCGAGGGCATCATCGGGCCGCGATCGAGCTATGTCGGCCACCGCCTTGCCGAGCTCAATCTGCGCCGACGCTATGGCGCCTACATCGTCGCACTGCACCGTCAGGGCGACGCCACCCGAGGTAACTTCGAGGAGGATGAGCTCCAGATCGGCGACACGCTCCTGATGGAGGGGCCGCGCCAGGGGATGCACCGCATGATGGAAGCGGGCGACATCATCAACCTCGCGGAGCCGCGCGAGCGGCCGTTCCGCCCCGCCAAGGCGCCGATCGCCATCGCTGCCGTCCTCGGCGTCGTCATCCTCGCCGCGCTCGACGTCATGCCGATCGCCGGTCTGGCGCTGATCGCAACGCTGGTCGTGCTCGCCACCGGCTGCATCGAGCGCAGCGACACCTACCGCTCGCTCGACTGGAAGGTTCTGATCGTGATCTTCAGCATGATCAGCCTGGGCACCGCGATGGAGAAGGTCGGGGCGCTTGAGGCCGTGATTGCCGGAATCGACGGGGTCTTCGGCGGCTTGAGCCCGCTCGCGATGCTGTGGTTCATCTACGTGCTGGCGTGGATCCTGACCGAGTTCGTGAGCAACAATGCCGTCGGCATCCTGCTCACCCCGATCGCGATCGGACTCGCGCACAGCCTCGGCGTCGACCCCCGGCCCTTCATCGTGGCGGTGATGTTCGCGGCGAGCGCGGCCTTCGCCACGCCGGTCGGTTACCAGACCAACACGTTGGTCTATGCCGCGGGTGGATACAGATACACCGACTTCGTCAAGGTCGGGGTGCCACTGAACCTGATCACCTGGGTCGTGGCGTGTCTGGTCATCCCGGAGATCTGGCCGCTAACGCCGCGGTAGGCGTCGCCCGCATGGCACCTACGGCGGGCGCGCGCGCCATAGTCCGTCTCGTTCAGGGCGCCGGCGCGCGGCGCGCCCGACACGGACATCCCTGGGTGTTCGCCAACGAGATCGTCATGGACGAGAGCGCCCGTGCCATCGCACCGGGAGCACCGGTGGCGCTCGCGGCGCCCTCCGGTGAGGTGCTTGGCACCTACCTCTTCAACCCGCACAGCCTGATCGCGGCGCGCCGGCTTGCACGCGACCCGGCGGCGGCGTTCGATGCCGCGCTGATTGCCGACCGCCTGCGCCGGGCGCTGGCGCTGCGTGGGACACTCTACGCCGCGCCCTACTACCGTCTAGTGCACGCCGAAGCCGACGACCTGCCGGCGCTGGCCATCGACCGGTTTGGCGACGTGGTGGTGTGCCAGCTCAACGGCGCCGGCGTGGAACGCGCGGCGGACGCGCTGATCGAGGCGATCCGCGCCGTGCTGGCGCCCGCCGCCATCGTGCTGCGCCGGGACAGCCCGGCGCGGCTGCATGAGCGCCTCGACCAGCGCGCGCCGGAGGTCATCGGCGTGTTGCCGGCGTCGCTCCTGGTGATCGAGAACGACTGCCGCTTCGTCATCGATGCGTGCGCCGGGCAGAAGACCGGGTGGTTCTTCGATCAGCGCGACAACCGCGCCTTCATGGCGGGGCTCAGCCGTGGACGCAGCGTGCTCGACACGCATGCCTATGTCGGGGGCTTCGGCATAGTCGCGCTCCGCGCTGGTGCCGGGCGGCTTCTGGCGATCGACTCCTCGGAAGCAGCGCGGGCGCTCGCGGATGAAGCGGCGGCGCTCAACGGCGTGGCCGGAGCGGCCGCGTTCAGGCGCGGCGAGGCCTTCACCGAGCTCGCCCGGCTGGCGCGCGAAGGGGCCACCTTCGGGACCGTGATCTGCGACCCGCCGGCGTTCGTGAAGTCGCGCAAGACGCTGGCGAGCGGCCTCAAGGGCTACGAGAAGCTCGCGCGCCTCGCCGCGCAGGTCGTCGAGGCCGGCGGCTTCCTGTTCCTGGCCTCGTGCTCGCACGCGGTCGAAGCGGCCCAGTTCGCCAGCGCTTGCGTCGGGGGCATCGGCAAGGCCGGGCGCACGGGGCGCATCCTGCGCGCCGCCGGCGCGGCGCCCGACCACCCCGTGCATCCGCTGCTGCCCGAGACCGCGTATCTCAAGGCCCTCGTCTTCCAACTCGACTGACGGGCTTCACGCGCGCGCGAAACCCGCTACCATCGGCTGCGAACCGCGCCGGCACCCCATGCCCACAACAACCGAGATCGAGGACTTCCGCCGCCAGGCCCATGCCGCCGTCGAGTGGATGGCCGACTATCTCGCTGGGGTCGAGCGCTACCCGGTGCGGGCGCAGGTGGCGCCGGGGGACATTGCCGCGCGGCTCCCGGCCGCGCCACCCGAGACCGGCGAAACCCTCGCCGCGATCATTGCCGACATCGATCGCATCGTGATGCCCGGTATCACGCACTGGCAGCACCCGATGTTCTTCGCCTACTTCCCGGCGAATACGAGCCCGCCCTCGGTCTTGGCCGAGATGTTCACAGCAGCGATCGGCGCCCAGTGCATGATCTGGCAGACGTCGCCGGCCGCGACCGAGATCGAGACCCGCGTGCTCGATTGGCTGCGTCAGCTCTTGGGCCTGCCCGAGGGGCTGCACGGCGTGATCCAGGACACCGCGTCCGCGGCCACACTCGCCGCGATCCTCACGGCGCGCGAGCGCGCGAGCGGATTCTCCGGCAATCGCGCCGGCCTCGGCGCGGCGCCGCGCCTGACCGCCTACTGCTCGGCCGAAGCCCACTCCTCGGTCGAGAAGGGAATGGGTATCGCGGGCTTGGGGCGCGAGAATCTGCGGCGCATCCCGGTCGATGGCCGGTTTGCCCTGCGGCCCGCGGCGCTCGAAGCCGCGATCGCCAAGGATATCGCCGCCGGCGCGCGACCGGCGATCGTCGTGGCCACACTCGGCACCACCGGGACATCGGGGTTCGACCCGCTCGTACCGATCGGGGCGATCTGCCAGCGGCACGGCATCTTCCTGCACGTCGATGCGGCATGGGCCGGCAGCGCGCTCGTGCTCCCCGAGCAGCGCTGGATGGCGGAGGGCATGGGGCTGGCCGACTCGATCGTGGTCAACCCGCACAAGTGTCTGTTCACGAACTTCGACTGCAGCGCCCACTACGTGCGCGATCCGGCGGCGCTCATCCGCACGTTCACGATCCTGCCCGAGTACCTCAAGACGCGCGAGCGCGATCGGGTGATCGATTACCGCGATTGGGGGATCCCGCTCGGCCGGCGCTTCCGCGCCCTCAAGCTCTGGTTTGTGCTCCGGCACTATGGCGCGGAGGGGCTTCGGGCGAGACTGCGGCGCCACATCGCGCTGACCCAAGGGCTGGCCACGGACATCGCGGCCGAGCCTGACTTCGAGCTCGTGGTGCCGCCGCGCCTGAGCCTCCTCTGCTTCCGCTATCGGCCGGCCGGGGTCGACCCGGCGGCGTTCGATGCGCTGAACCAGCGGCTGCTCGATGCACTCAACGACTCAGGCGCCCTCTATCTCACCCAAACACGTGCGAACGGTGCGCTGGTGCTGCGCGTTTCGATCGGGCAGACCTACACGGAAGCGGCGCACGTGGCGCGCGCCTGGGCCGCGATTCGCGACACCGCGCGGCGCCTGTCAGTGCTTCGCGATGACCACGGGGAGCGCAAAGCATGAGCAGCGGGTTTGCCGGCATGTATCCGATGCTGAGCGTCTTCTTCGCCGCGGACGGCACGATCGATGAGCGCGCGCTGCGCCGCGAGGTGGAGGCGGCGATCGCGAGCGGCGTGCAGGGTGTGGCGGTCATGGGGCTCGCGAGCGAGATCAACAAGCTCAGCGAGGCCGAGCGCCGGCGCGTGGTCGAGGTGGTGGCAGAGGCGGTCGGCGGGCGCTGCCCGTTGTCGGTGACGGTGGGCGAGAACACGCCCGCCGGCCAGATCGCCTTCGCTCGCGCCGCCGTGGCGGCGGGAGCGCGCTGGCTGGTCCTGCAGCCACCGCCGGCGCGCGATGTCTCGGAAGCCTCACTCGTCCGCTTCTTCGGCCAGGTGGCGGACGCGCTGCCGGTGCCGCTCGGCATCCAGAATGCGACGCAGTATCTCGGGATCGGCCTCAGCGACCAGGGCCTCGCCGCGTTGCACCGCCAGCATCCCAACGTCGCGATCGTCAAGGTCGAGGACGAGCCGCTCGCGGTGGCCAGGCTGATCGAGGCCACCGGAGGCGCGCTCGACGTCTTCCTCGGTCGCGGCGGGCTCGGGTTCATCGACTGCTGGCGCGCCGGTGCGGTCGGGTTCATCCCCGGCTTCGAGTGCTGCGACCACCTCGCGCGCGCCTATGGCGCTCTGATCGCCGGCCGCGAGGCCGAGGCGGAGGCGGCGTACGCGGCCATCGAGCCCGCGGTGGTGTTTCTGGAGTGCTCGATCAACCACTTCGTGACCTACGCCAAGGAGATCGCGGCGCGCCGCCTCTGCCTCGGTCCGGTCCACCACCGCCTCGGCACCGATATCCCGCCGTTCGGCCACGCGATCATCGCTCGCGCCGCAGCGCGCCTCGGCCCGTTCCCGACCTGAGCGCGGCGCTGCCGGGCGCGCGGCGAAGCTGATAGAGTCCCCGCCACAAGCGCGACGAAGCGCTAGGGAGGCGCAGATGGCGATCACGTTGCTGGTGCGGTTCACGGCCAAGCCCGGTCAGGGTCCGAATCTCAGGAAGCTCCTGCTCGGGCCGACCGGTGCCGGCAAGGTCGAGGGCTACCTCGGCATCAAGCTGTGCGAGGACATCAACAACCCGGACGAGTTCGTGCTGGTCGAGGAGTGGACCACGGTCGCGGCCCACAAGCAGCACCTCGCCGAGCTGATGGCGGAGAAGGCGCTGGCCCCCGTCGAAGCGCTGCTCGCGGTGCCGGCCAGCCGGCGCTACTACGCCGAGGTGTTCAAGTAGCGTCGACTTGGCCTAGCGCGCGGCTTGAGCCCTCAACCTGATGGACAGAGCACCCTCGGCTAGGAGAGAGCGCGGAGCTTGGTCAGCGCCTCGCCTTCGATCTGGCGCACGCGCTCCTTGCTGATGCCGAGGCGGGCGCCCAGAGCGGACAATGTGGTCACCCTGTCTTGCAGGTGCCGGGTACGGACGATCATCTGCTCGCGCAGCGACAGGCGCTTGAGCGCGCGGCCGAGCCACGCCCGCCGCGTCGCCATCTCCTCGGCCGCCGCCACCCGCGCCTCCGGGCTCGGCGACGGGTCCGGCAGGAGGTCGATCTGTTCGGCGTCCCCGCCTGGCAAGGGGCTGTTGAGCGAAACATCGCCGCCATCGAGCCGCTGCGCCATCGTCTGCACGTCGCAGAGGGCAAGCCTGAAAGTCCGCGCCATGTCACGCAGTGCCGACTCGTTCGAGGCGCCGCTGCCGCTCTGGAGGCGAGCACGCAGGCGACGGAGGTTGAAGAACATGGTCTTCTGCGCGCTCGTCGTGCCCGACCGCACGATCGACCAGTTGCGCAGCACGAAATCCTGGATCGAGGAACGCACGTACCAGCGTGCGTAGGTGGAGAAGCGGATGTCGCGACCCGGCTCGAAGCGCTGGGCGGCCTGGAAGAGACCGAGCGTCCCCTCTTGGATCAGATCGTCGAGCGACAGGCCGTAGCCGCGGAAGCGCCCTGCCATCGCGATGACCAGGCGAAGGTGCGGCGCGATCAGCTCCCGTAGCGCCCGCTCGTCGCGCCCCACGTGCCAGCGCGCGGCGAGCTCGCGCTCGCGCTCCCGGTCGAGCATCGGCACGCGCATGGCGGCCCGCACGTAAGCCTGCTCGGATGCGGTGTCGAAGATAGCTCCGCTGGTTGCCATGAGCGTCCGAGGCCGCGCCGATCGCGGCCGCTCCCAGCTTCATATTAGAATTAGTCTTAAGTGGTCAATCCCCACCGCCAGCAAATCACGAAGCCGTGTTTGTCCGGCTCACCAACGGTGCGTCCGGCGCGTCGCCGCCAGCAGGGCCGCGGGCATCGCCGCGCGCGGGATGATTGCGCCGCGGTAGCCGATGACGACGCCGGCCAACGCGTGACCGGCCGCCAGTGCCTGGGCAAGGGATGCGCCGCTGAGGCGCGCTGCGAGGTAGGCGGCATGGAACGCGTCGCCAGCAGCGGTCGTATCGATCGGCTCGATCGTGGCGGCGGGAGCAAGCGCGGCGCAATCCGCTTCGGTGCTCGCCAGCGCAACGCCAGCGCCCCCGGTCAGGACCGCCTCGGCGGGGCCAGCCGCCCGCAGGCGCGCCAGGTGCTCCGCCGGCGGCGCGGCGCCGAACAAGCCCTCGGCGTCTTCGCGGCTCGCAAACACCAGGTCGGCGTGGGCCAGGAAGGGGGCCATGGCCCGCCATCCCGCGGCGCCGCTCGGCCACAGCCGCGGCCGGTGGTTGACATCGCACACCAGGCGCCGACCGCGTCGGCGCGCCTCGCGGAGGAGGCCGAGCAAGATGTCACGGCTCTGCGGGTCGAGGATCGCGACGCTGATGCCGGACCAGTAGAGAGCGTCGTAATCCGGCAGTGCCGTACGCGTCGCGCTCGCTTCGGGTGCCCGAAACAGCTCGCGCGCCGCCGCCGCCGACCGCCAGTAGTAGAAGCTGCGCTCCCCCGCTTCGGTGGTCCGGATGATGTAGAGGCCAGGCAGTCGGCCGGGCAGCCGCACCACCGTATCAGTGCCAATTCCCTCGGCGTGCCAAGCGGCGATCATCGCGTCGCTGAACGCATCATCGCCGAGCGCCGTCATGTAATCGGTGCGCGCATCCGGGCAGAGCCGCGCGAGGTAGACCGCGGCGTTCAGCGTGTCACCGCCGAACGACTGGCGAAGCTGCCCCGGCGCGCCCTCGCTGAGCTCGATCATGCATTCGCCGATGGTCGCGATACGCATCATTGCTCCCGTGCTATCGTGCCGCCCGACCATAACAGCCGGACCGCGAACGAGCGATGGACGAGCCTTGGCCGCTGGTGGCTGAGTGGTTTGCCGCGGCCCGCATCGTGCCGGTGCTGACCATCGACGATGCCGATCGCGCGGCGTCCGTGGCCCGGGCACTTGCGGAAGGCGGTCTTCGTCTCATCGAGGTCACATTGCGCACCGGCGCGGCGCTGGCGGCGGTGCACCGCATCGCCCGCGCGGTCCCCGAGTGCCGCGTCGGTGTCGGCACCCTGCGCGAGCCAGAGGAAGCCGCCCGCGCCAAGGAGGCAGGCGCCGCCTTCGCCGTCAGCCCGGGCCTCAGCGAGCGCCTCGCCACGGCATGCGCGGCATGCGCGTTGCCCTACCTCCCGGGCGTGGCGACGGCGAGCGAGATCATGCGGGCAGTCGACATCGGCTTCCGCTGCCTCAAGTTCTTTCCAGCGAGCGCCGGGGGTGTCGCCGCGCTGCAGGCATTCGCCGCGCCCTTCCCCGACGTCGCGTTCTGCCCCACCGGCGGGATCGACGCCGCCACTGCGGCCGGCTATCTCGCGCTCCCCAACGTGATCGCCGTGGGCGGCTCGTGGATGGCGCCCCGCGATGCCATCGCGGCGGGCGGCATCAGCGGCCTCACCGATGCCGCGCGCGCCGCGTGCGCACTCGCGAACAGCACGCCAGCCATCAGGAGTCTGGGATGAAGCTCAAGGACAAAGTCGCACTCGTAACCGGGGGCTCGCAGGGCATCGGCGCCGCGATCGCGCGGCGCTTCGCGGCGGCGGGCGCCGCTCTCGCCATCGTCAACCGCGCCAACGCGGCGGCGACCGGCGGTCGCGCCGACCACCTGCAGGCCGATATCCGCCGCGTCGCCGAGGTCGAGCGCGCCGTGCGCTCGCGACCTTCGGCACGGTCGACATCCTGGTCAACAACGCCGCGATCATCCGCTCCAAGCCGGTCGAAGAGAACACCGAGGAGGACTGGGACGACCACCTCGACCTCAACCTCAAGGCGCCGTTCTTCCTGGCCCGCGCGCTCTGCCTCGAGCTTGCGCGCCACAACATCAACGTCAACACGCTCTCGCCCGGCAACATTGTGACACCGATGAACGAAAACCTGCGGGCCGATCCGGCGCGGTGCGCCGAGGTGCGCACCCGAACGCCGACCGGCCAGGACTTCCTGCCGGCGGAAGACATGGCGGGCTGCGCCGTGTTCCTGGCTTCGGACGATGCGCGTTCGGTGCATGGCGCCAACGTCATGGTCGATGCGGGCTGGAGCGCGTGGTGAGCGCCGGGCTCGGCTTGACCCTCGTCGCCCACCCGCTGGTGCAGGATCGGCTCGCCCGGCTGCGAAATGCCGACGCCCCGAGCGCGGCGTTCCGCCGCGCGCTCGGCGAGGCCGGCCGGCTGATCGGCTATGAGGCGCTCCGCGGACTGCCGCTGCGCCCGATCGCAGGGGCCGCACCGGGCGGCCGCACAGCTGCCGGGGAGCTCCTCGCTCTGCCGGTGTGCATCGTGTCGGTGCTGCGGGCCGGCAACGGCCTCGTCCCCGGCTTGCTCGATCTCCTCCCCGAGGCGGCCATCGGCTACTTCGGGCTCGCCCGCGACAAGGCGACGCTGCGACCCCTCGAGTACTACTACAGGGTCCAGGGGAGATTGAGCGACTACCGGGTCATCGTCGCCGATCCGACGCTCGCGACCGATGGCTCCGCGATCGCCGCCGCCGCGCGGCTAAAAGCGAGCGGGGCACGCGACCTGGCTCTGGTTACGATCGTGGTCGCGCTGCCAGGTATCGCGGCGTTCAATGCCGCCCACGCGGATGTGCCGGTCTACGCCGCCGCATGCGATCCCGCGCTCGACACCTTGGGCTACATCGTCCCCGGCATCGGCGATGCCGGCGACCGCCTCTGCGGCACGCCGTAGGGGCCTTTTGCGCACCTCTGCGCTCGTGCGAGGATGCGCAGGGGAGTCTTGAGGTGAAGCCGTGGCCAAAGAGCTCATCAAGACGACGTGTCCGCGCGACTGCTATGACGCCTGCGGCATCGTCGTCATCAAGCGCGATGGGCGGATCACCAAGGTGCTCGGCGACCCCGACCACTACGTCAGCCGGGGCGCTCTGTGCGGTAAGTGTGCGCTCGCCTACAACGGCATCTATCTCGATGAGCGCGTGCGCCTGACCCGGCCGCTCCGGCGCTCCGGCGTCAAGGGCGCTGGGCAATTCACGCCGTGCTCGTGGAACGAGGCACTCGGCGCCATCGCCGGGCGCTTCAAGGAGATCGCCGCGGCCGGCCACCCCGAGCGCATTCTGCACGCCCACTACTCGGGCACCTGCGCGGTGATTGCCAACCGGTTCCCGATGCGCTTCTTCCACCGCCTCGGCGCGCAGGAGATCGAGCCTGATTCGGTTTGCAATCTGGCCGGCCACGTCGGCTTGCGCTACATCGTCGGCACGAGCACCGTCGGCTTCGATCCGCGCACTGCGAAGGATTCCGCGTGCATCGTCGTGTGGGGCGCCAACCCCTCGGCATCGGGCCCGCATCAGCACAAGTACTGGCTGCGCGAGACGCCGGCCAAGGTCGTCGTGATCGACCCGGTGCGGCACCCGACCGCCGAGATCGCCGACCTGTTCCTGCAGCCGTTTCCGGGGAGCGATGCGGCATTGGCGTTCGCGATCGTGCACGCGCTGCGGCGCGAGGGCCGCATCGACCGCACCTTCCTGCACGATCACTGCATCGGTTGGGACGAGATCGAGCCGCAGATCGCCGCCTGCACGCCGGCCTGGGGAGAGGCGCACACCGGGGTGCCGGCCAGCCAGATCGAGGCGGCGGCGCGGCTCTATGGCGCGGGTCCCGCGTTGCTGTGGCTCGGCCAGGGCCTGCAACGCCAGCCGCGCGGCGGCAATGTGGTGCGTGCCTGCACGCTCCTCCCGGCGGTCATGGGCAACTTCGGCAAGCCGGGCGCCGGCGTGCTCTATGTCAATTCCGCGGCGCGCAAGGGCATGGACGCCGACTACGTGCTCGCGAGCCACCTCCGCCGCGGCCCGCCGCCGATGAGCCAGATGGACCTCGCCGCGGCGCTCGAGGATCCGAGGCGCAGCGCCGCCTTCGTCACGTGGAACATCAATCCCGCCGCCTCGAGCCCCGAGCAACGTCGGCTGCACCGCGCGCTCGCCCGCGAGGACCTGTTCAACGTCGCGGTTGAGGTGTTCGAGACCGACACCACCGACTACGCCGACTATGTGCTGCCGGCGGCGGCGTTCCTCGAGTTCGATGATCTGGTGTCGGGCTACTTCAACGTCTCGTTCTCGGCCCAGGTCAAGGCGCGGGAGCCGATGGGCGAGGCCCTGCCGAACCAGGAGATCTTCCGCCGCCTCGCCCGCGCCATGGGCTACACCGAGCCCGAGCTCTACGAGCCCGATACCCAGATCATCGCCAACGTGATGAACCAGGTCGGCGTGCGCGGGACGTTTGCCGATCTTGCCGCCAAGGGCACGGTGCAGCCGCATGCCGAGCCGGTGCTGCAGTTCCCCGAACTGCGCTTCCCGACGCCGAGCGGCAGGCTCGAGATCGCCTCCGCTGCCGCCGCCGCCGATGGCCATCCCCGGCTGCCCGAGCCGCACGCCGATCCGCGCCCGAGCGCCCGCCGCCTGCGGCTGGTCTCGCCGGCCTCGCCGTGGCTGATGAACGACTCCTATGCGAACGACGAGCGGGTGGCGGCGAAGCTCGGCGCGGCCTCCGTCACCCTCCATCCGCGCGACGCCGCCGAGCGCGGGCTCCATGCGGGCGACAAAGTTCGGCTCAGCAACGAGACCGGGAGCCTCGATCTCGAGCTCGCCATTGCCGAAGTCGTACCGCCGGGCGTGGCACTCAGCTACAAGGGGCGCTGGCCCCGGCGCGAGGGCGAGCGGGCGAACGTGAATGCGCTCAACCCGGGCCACAAGACCGACATGGGCGAAAGCACCTGCGTGCACGGGGTCGAGGTCAGCCTGACACCGCTCTAGGCTCCAGAGTCCGATAGAAGTCGCGGCACTCTCCCTCGCGGCCACGCACGACGCGCCGACCGATCAGGGTGCCGTGGGTTTCGGTCACCACCGTGCGCTGACCCTCCGCGCGGTGGTCGGAATGGAAGTAGATCACCACCCAGTCGTGGGTCCGGCCGACCTCGTGGGCGCGGGCGGTGTTGGAGTAGAGCGCGGTGAACTGCCGTTCCGCGCGCTCGGTGTGCAGGATCGGCAGCCACGATTTGCCCTCGGGGTTGAGGCGGCGCGGCGCGATCGTGGGCAAGGCGGACCCCCGCTCGCGGTATTCGCGATCGACCTCGATCAGCAACGCGACCGGCGGCTCGGTGCCGGTATGGCGCGGCAATACCGGGCGCACGCGCGCGAGCATGCGACCAAGCCCGGCGCGGATCATGGCGGCGCGGCGCGGACCGATCCCCGGCACGGCATCGAGCCGGCCGTCATGGGCAGCGACTTCGAGCGCCTCCAGTGTATCGACGTGTAGTCCATCGTGCAGCCGGCGGGCGAGTGCAGGCCCCATGCCAGGGATGGTGGCGAACACGCTCTCGGGATCGGCGGCGCCGCGCAGCCGCTCGAGGAGCTGCCACCGGCCGGTGCGGAGCAACTCCTCCATTCCTGCCGCGATCGCCGGCCCGACGCCGGGCAGGGCGTCGAGGCCGGAGAAGCCCCGTTCCGCGAGAATCGCGGCGACATCTTCGCGCCACCCCGCCACCGTGTCAGCGGCGCGCCGGTAGGCAGCGACACGGAACGGATTGGCGCCCTGCTCCTCGAGCAACGCCGCCACCTCGCGCAGCCGGTCGGCGATCTGGGGGTTGGCCGGGACGGTCACGGCGGCGGATACACGATGCCGCGGCGCCGGAAGTAGGCCTCGAACGGGATGCCATACGTGACCGAAAAACCACCATCGACATCGATGGTGGTGCCGGTACACATCGCCGCGCCCCGCCCGGCCAGAAACAGCACGACGCTCGCGACCTCCTCCGGCCTGACCCAGCGGCCGAGTGGTAGAAGGCGCAGCACCTCCTCGATCTCTGCCGGCGTCATCACCTCGGCCATCATCGGAGTCAGCACCGGGCCGGGACAGACCGCATTGACGCGGATGCCGTACGCGGCGAGTTCCAGCGCCGATTGGCGCGTCAGGCCGAGCATGCCCGACTTGGCGGCGGTGTAGTTGGCGCCGCCGTTGTAGGCCTGGCGCTTGCCGGCGAGCGAGGCGACGTTGACGACCGCCGCGCCCGGCCGCTGGCGGAGGTGGGGGATGGCTGCCCGAGTGAGGTAGAAGGCGCCGCTCAGGTTGACCTCGAGGACGCGCCGCCACGCCTCATCGGGCATGTTCTCGACCGCATAAGAGATGTCGATGCCGGCGTTGTTGACCACGACGTCGATGGCGCCGAACGCGCGGGCGATGTCATCCACGCCGTTTGCGACCGCCGCCGCGTCGGCGACATCGAGCCCGAGCGCCAGCGCCTGGCCCCCGGCGGCCGCAATCGCCGCAGCGAGCGCGCTCGCCCCTTCGGCGTTGACGTCGAGCACCGCGACTGCTGCGCCCTCGGCGGCAAAGGCGTGGCAGATCGCGGCGCCGATCCCCTGCCCGCCGCCGGTGACGACCACGACCCGCCCGCTAAACGCGCCCATCACACCCCCGCTCTCGGTGCCGACCACGATGCGCGGTTGCGCGCGCTACCGCAACCAGAGGAACGTCGCAAGCGACAGGGTGATGATCCGGGGATCGGGGACCCCGACCCCGTCCTCCATCGTGACCAACAGGCCAAAGGGAGCGTTGTAGGCTGACTTCTCGATGAACGCTCTCAGCCCATGGGTGTCGCGTTGAGGGTCGATGCGACGCTGGTACTTGACCTCGATGGGAATGCGTTGATCGCCGACGGTCACGACGAAGTCCACCTCCGGCTCGGTCTGCCGGGCTGGGAACCACGATACCTGTGACGCCGGTACCGTCCCGAGGTAGTAGCCGAGCGCGCTCTCGGCGATGTGCCCCGCGAGGTCGCTGAGATGGGGATTTGCGGTCAAGACCTCCGGCGCGAGCGGGATCGCTTCGTGAAACCAGCTCGCGCGCAGGGCATGATCGCACAAGCACATCTTGACCGCCCCGTGGCGCTTCCTTAGTCGCAGCTCGTGCGGCTCGATGAGCTTGAGCGGGAGCGTGCCGTCGAGGAACTTGAGGTAGGCTTGCAGGCGTTGCCGACCGACATTGGCGTCGAGCGTCTGGCGTAACTCGGAACCGAGCCTTTCCTCGCCCGGACTCTGACCGGCGTAGCGGCAGCACAGGCGGAACAGCTCCTGAAGCAGGCGCTCATCGCGGCGCCGGCCGCGCTCACCAAGGCGCAGGTCATGCTTGATGGCGCGCTCGATCACGGATTCATTCAAGTAGGCTGCAACGTCTGGCCATGGAGCATCCGGGCGCTCATGGGCGAAGGGATAGGCGCCGCGGGTTGAAAACGCGGCGAACGCCGCGTCCTTCGCCGTGATGTCCCGGCTCGCCACCGTCACCGCTTCCCGCCAGAAATCAGGCGATCGCAAGTCGGAGGCACCGTTATCGGTCCAGATGCCAGTGTTCGAGTTCAAGCTCTCGCCGCACAGCGTGGCAATCTCGCGCAGCAGGAGTGGACCGAGTTCGAGTGTCGTGATACGCCCGGCAAGGCTATCGCGGCCGGCTGCGATACGGAGGGAGGAGCTCCCGGTAACCGCCACGCGCACCGTGTTGTTGTCGACCAGGTTCTTGATCTGCGGCGCCCACTCCTTGAGGTTCTGAACCTCGTCGAACAAGAGGTAAGCGGGCGCGCCCTCGTGCGCCGCCTGGTTCAGGGTTTTTCCCAGCACGCTCTTCTGAAACCAGCGAGCGCACTGGAGGACGGGCTCATGCAGTCGGTGGAGCGCCTCGATCTCATCGAAAGGGAGGTACAGGATTCGCTGTGGGCCGACCCCGCGGGCGGCCAGTTCCTCAATGACCTGACGGAGCAGGATTGTCTTGCCGATCCGCCGCGGCCCGCGTAGCACGACGGCTGGCGTCAACCCCTGTTCGAGGAGACGGAGCAGCCTTGGGAATATGGCCCGCCGAAACGACGGGATCTGCGGTCCCGGCTGTTCTGCCCACCACGGGTTCTGCTCACGGAGCAGGCGCTCGACGTTCGCCGGAAGGTCACCGGAGAAGAGACCGGCTTGGGGGTAGGCCTGCGTCATGAATCATGATCGCCAGCGCTCTGGAGAAAGGGAACACCGTCGTTGCCAGACGGCGCGGTTTATCCCTACCTTCGGCCGGGCGTAACCAGCCGAGGGCAGAGATGGCACATCCCCCGCCACCATCCGATGTGCGGCGTGACAGCGTCGATATCGGCAACGGCATCCGCCTCTACTACGAGGAGAAGGGGTCCGGCCAGCCGATCGTCTTCATCCACGGCGTGTGGGGAAGCTGCCGTTTCTTCCAGCGCCAGATCGCCTGGTTCGGCGAGCGCTACCGCGCCATCGCGCTTGATCTGCGCGGGCATGGCCGCTCGTCGATGACCCTCTACGGCCAGACCGTCGAGACCTATGCCCAGGACCTCCGCGCCTTCCTGAAAGCGCTCGATCTGCGGTGGCCGATCCTGGTCGGGTGGTCGATGGGCTCGTTCGTGATCTGGGACCACTATCGCCAGTTCGGTGCGGGCGACATCCGCGCCATGATCAACATCGACCAGGCGCCGACCGACTTTAAATGGGAGGCGGCGCCGCGCGGTTTCATCACCTTCGAGATGCTGCGTGACTGGCTCGTCCAGGTCCAGACCAATCGCAACGAATTCGCCAAGGCGATCGTGCCGATGATGTTCAAGGACCCGATCGCCGATGCCGACTTCGCCTGGATGTACGACGAGATGATCCGGGCGCCCGAGGCGATCGCGGGGGCAATCCTGTTCGATCAATCGACCCGCACTTGGGCCGAGGTGATCAAGGGCTTTCCCACCCCGACGCTCCTCTGCTTCGGCGCCGACCAGGCCATGCAGACGCTCGAAAACGCGCGCTGGATCGTGGCCCAGTCCCAGAACGCGCGGCTAGAGGTCTTCGCCCACTCGAACCACTGTCCGTTCCTCGAAGAGACCGAGAAATTCAACCGCGTCGTCGAGGAGTTCGTGCGCGAGATCGGCGGCTAGCCGCCCTCCGGCGGCGCCGTCTCGGCCTCCGGCGGTGCGAGCAGATCCTCGCGCCGGGCGCGGAGCTTATTGGCCTTGAACTCGGGTACCTTGTAGACCCACGGGCTCACCCGCTCATTGAAGGCCCTGGCCCATGCCTTGGCCTCGCCCTCGCCCTCGGCCCAGGCGCGCAGGCGCACCCAGACGCCGCCCTCGTGCTCGATGCTCTTGGCCTCGACGTGCAGGCCATCGAACTGGGTCAGCTCGGCGACATGATGGGGCTCGGGAAAATCGAAGCCCTCGGCCGCGGCCACGTCATCGAGCTCGAGATAGGAGAGACCGGTGGAGAGGAAGCGGACCTCCGCGCCATCGAAATCGCGCCCGGTCGGCGGCGCCTGGTCCTTGACCTGGTACTCGTCCGACCCCGCGTCGGGTCGAAACGCGGTCAAGGCGGCGCCGTCGGGCTGGCGCACGGTGATGTCGCGGACCTTGTCCATGTCGAGGTCGATGATCACGGGGTCGACCCAGTCGCGGAAGCTCTTGCCGATCTCGACCCGGCCCTCGGCGAGCCACGCCTGCGCCTCGCCCGGCAGGCGGACATACGTCGAATCCGAGCCGTAGCCGACAAGGCTTCGCCGGAGCTTGCCGACAATCGCCGCCGCGAGCGGCGAGCCCTCCGCATCCTTCACGACGATTCGGGCCGAGCGCGCCTCGGGCGCTTCGGGATCCTCGACCTCGAGCCGCGGGTAGAACCGGGGCAGGCGCGTCTTGGCCTCGCGATAGCGCAGCGAGCCGAGGCCGAGAATGGTCGTGCGCACGGTCTCGGCGTTGGCGGGGAAATCGTCTTTCTCGGCGACCGCCCAAAGGCCCTCGCCGCGATCGACGACGGCGAAGGACCGCCCCGCGGCCGTAACCTCGATTCGCGCCACCGCGCCCGCGCGCGCGGCAAGCTCGGCAAAAACCAGCTTGGCGCTCGCCGGCGCCAGCGCGGAGCGCGGCTCGGTGGCCACCACGATCGCCGCAGCGATGACCGCCAGCGCGGTGAGCGAGGCGAGGATGGCCACGCTCAGCGGTCTCACGTGGGACCTCCCGCGGCCTTAGCCGCCACGCCCCGCCGGGTGCGCGCCCGCCGCGCCAGTGCCAGTCCAATCGCGAGCACCCCGATCACCAGCGGCATGGCCCCGATGTTGATCGCCTTGAGCCGCGTCTCCTCGCGCTCGATATCCTCGCGCAACGCGCGTTGGACGTCGCGCAGGTCGCGGCGGGTGGCAAGCGTCTCCGCCCGGAAGGTCTCGATCGCGGCGAATTGGTCGGCCGACAGCGTCAGGGTGCCCGAGGCTTCATCGAAGCTGAGGTCGCTCATCTTGCGCTCAATGTCCTCGAGCTTCTGGTGCAGCTCCCGCTCCTTGGCGCGATAGCGTTGCTCAGCCTCTCGGGTCAGTTCCTCGAGGCGGCTGAAGGGACGCACCGCGAAACCGCGCGAGCGCAAGTTGATGAGCGCGTTCGAGCCGCGCAGATTGTCGAGCGCGTTGACCACGAAGTCGCCGTTGCTGGCGAGCGGCGTGACGCGCATCTCGCCCATCAGATCTTCGGCGCGTGCCCACAGGGCGTCGAACAGGAGGTCGGTGTCGGCAACGAGGATGACGTTGATGGGCTCTGTGGCGCGGGCGAGATGCGGCGCGACGTCCTCGGGCTTCAGGTTCTCGGTTTGCCCCGCCGGCGCTCCCTCGCGGAACGCCGACTCGACGATGCCGGTCACCCGGGCGGCCAGGGTCAGCGACGTGCCGCCGGGCTTGTAGGACTCGAGCAGGGCGAGCGCGTCGGTCCGGTTCCGAATGTCCGCGATGGGGATCGTCGTCGCGTCCGGGCCGGTCCACGCCAGCGGTTTCAACGTGGCCGCCGCGCCCTCTCGCGCCGTGATGTAGCCCGCGCTCGCAAACGTCAGGCGCTCGAGGTCACGGGTCACCGCGTCGTCGGCATCGAGATTGTCATGCGGCAACGCGAGCCACGGCAGATAGGGGACCGCGAGGCGCCGCCCACCGCGGTTCACCTCGATCCGCTGGGCCACGGTGGGGTCGCCCACCACCCGGTCGGTGTGCATCTCGATACCCCAGGCGGCGAACAGCTTGTTCAGGGCCTGTCCCTGGTTCTCCGGCGGCTCTTGGCCCGCCATCATCTGCGCACGGCTCGCGAACTCGGCGGCAGGGTCGACGAGAATGAGCGCGTGGCCGCCGCCGAGGATGTACTGGTCGATGGCGTAGAGCTCCTTGTCGCTCAACTCCTGGGGCTGGGCCAGGAGCAAAACATCGAAGCCCTGGTCGATGGCCGCGAAGACACCGTCGTGGTGGCGCAGATTGAAGAGCTGCCCGATCTGGCGGTAGATCAGCCACGGCAGGTTGTTGTTGGCGGGGTCCGAGGCCAGCGGCAAGATACCGGCCACCGCCACCGAGGGCTTCTCCGGGTTGGCCAGGTTGTAGACCAGCTTGGTCAGATCGTACTCGAGTGAGGATTCGCGGTCGGGGAGGAAGAAGGCGATCGTCTGCTGATCGTCGCTCGTGTTGGTACCGGCCAGGCCGAAGAAGCCGACATCGCCCGCCTCGTTGATGGGGACGCCGCGGAGCCCGAACGAGAGCGCCTGATCCTCTTCGGGCGAGAAGGGCGCGGGGCTGTAGAACTCGAGCTTGAGCTTGCCCTCCGCGAGCGCGGTGTATTGCTGCAGGAGCTCGCGCACGCGGCCGGCGTAACCCAGGATCGTCGGCGCTTCCTCCTCGAGCGATTTCGAGAAGTAGAAGCGGAGCGTGATCGGCTCCTCTATGTCCTGCAGCACCGCACGCGTCGATGGCGAGAGGGTGTAGAGGCCGCCCGCCGTCAGGTCGAGTTTGGCGCGGCGCAGCCCTCCCGAGGCGGCGATGTTCAGCGCGACGAACAACACGAGCGCGAGCGCGATCGTCGCCAGCGCCAGGCTCCTGCGGTCGAGACGGGCGAGTGCTGCCATCATGCGCGTCTGAGATCAACGATGGCCGCGTTCACGAGCAGCGCGAGCCCGATGAGCGAGGCGAAGAACACGACGTCGCGCGCGCCGATCACACCCTTGGTCACGGCGGTGAAGTGGCCCAAGACGCTGAGCGAGGCAATGGTCTCGACGACCCCCTCCGGTGCCCAGCCTTGGAACGCGCCGAGCACGATGTTGAGGCCGCTCGTCAGGAACACGAAGCACACCGCGGCGCCCAGGATGTAGGCGACTACCTGGTTGCGGGTCAGCGCCGAGAGCGCGGCGACGATCGCCAGGAAAGCGCCGGCCATCAGCCAGCTGCCAAGGTAGCCGGCAAGGATCACGCCGTTGTCCGGATCGCCGAGATAGTTGACGGTGATCCACATCGGAAAGGTGAGGCCGAGCGCGATGCCGGCGAAGCCCCAGGCGGCGAGGAACTTGCCGACGACCGCCTGCATCACCGAGAGCGGCAGCGTCATCAAGAACTCCAGCGTCCCGGTCTTGCGCTCCTCCGCCCACAGGCGCATGGCGATCGCCGGCATGAAGAACAGGTGGAGCCAAGGGTGGAAAGAGAAGAACGGTTCGAGGTCGGCCTGGTTACGTTCGATGAAGCCGCCGAGATAGAAGGTCGTGGCGCTCGCGAGCGCGAGGAAGATGACGATGAAGACGTAGGCCACGGGCGTCGAGAAGTACGCCACCAGCTCGCGCCGAGCGATCACCAGGACGCCGTGCACGCTCATGCCCCCTTGGTGATGGCACGAAACACCTCATCGAGCCCACGGCCGGGGATGCGCCCCTTAAGCGCCGTCGGCGTCTCGTCGGCCAGCACCCGGCCCCGCGCGATGATGATGGCGCGGGTGCACACCGCGTCGACCTCTTCGAGGACATGAGTCGAGATGATGATGGCCTTGTGCGGTGCCATGCTACGCAGGAGCGCGCGCACGTCGTGTTTCTGGTTGGGATCGAGGCCGTCGGTCGGCTCATCGAGGATGAGCACCTCGGGATCGTGCAGGATGGCTTGCGCCAGGCCGACGCGGCGCTTGAAGCCCTTCGACAGGGTCTCGATCGGCTGGCGCAGCACTTCTGCGATCGCCGTGCGCGCGATGGCCAAGCCAAGGCTCTCGCGCCGCTTTGCACCGCTCAATCCGCGGATATCGGCGACGAAATCGAGGAGCTGCGCGGGCGTCATGTCGCCATACAGTGGCGCGCCTTCGGGCAGGTAGCCGATCCGCTCCTTGACTGCGATCGGCTCGGCGACGACGTCGAAACCGCAAACCGTGGCGCCTCCCGCCGTCGGCGGGAGAAAGCTGGTGAGCATCTTCATGGTGGTCGATTTGCCGGCGCCGTTCGGGCCGAGGAAGCCGAGTACCTCGCCGCGCTCCACCGTGAAGGTGACGCCATCGACCGCGGTCAGCGCGCCGAAGTGCTTGGTGAGGGCGTGGGCGGTGATCATGCCGGGTACCGCCTCGGGCTCGCGAGGCACGCCATACATGGCGCGATCCGCCGGTAAATTCAATAGCGGTGCCGACCGGCCTTGCGGATGGACTCGCGTTGCCGCCGTTGCGACAATGCGCCCTGGCTTGCCCGGGAGGATGCGATGCACAGGGGGGAAATCCCGCAAGATGTGCTCGACCGCTGCATGGCG
>Ga0194132_10004875_pt1 | contig 22422 bp, 24 predicted proteins | sample TA2KigOf80mmetaG_FD_148612 | JGI IMG/M metagenome (GOLD analysis project Ga0194132, IMG submission 148612) | Freshwater microbial communities from Lake Tanganyika, Tanzania - TA2015054 Kigoma Offshore 80m | ecosystem: Environmental > Aquatic > Freshwater > Lake | place: Tanzania: Lake... | reverse complement strand
AGGGAGAGGGCTAGGGTGAGGGGATGAAATATAAGGCTGCTGGCTTTTCGATCCCCTCATCCTGACCTTCTCCCGGTGGGAGAAGGAACCCACATCCGCAAGGTCGTGGCTTAACTTAATACCATTGGTCATTAGGGGAGCGGGCATCCAGGAGCTTCACCCCTGAACGATTGCCTATTCTCCCTGGATTCCCGCCTTCGCGGGCATGACGTCTCATCTTTTCTCAGCGTAACAGACTACCCCTAAAAGGCCTCCCCTTTGGGGCAGAGGAGCAACCTCTGCCCCCTACTAACTATTGGTTACTGACCTGTCATTGCTGTCTTTCCCTTCAGCCACTGGTCTTCCAGCCTTTCTTCCCTTACCGGCGTGTCAGTAGTCGTTCTTGCACTTCCAGATGAAGCGTGACAGAAGCTACCCTGAAGGACAGCCCGAAGCTTGAGAGAACTGTGAGATTTCTTTGAGATTGGCCGGAGCAGGTTCTCGTCTGCGCGTGAGATCACTATGCCAGCATCTGACATCTTGGCCTTTGGACCGTTTCATCTGGATCTGAGCCACGCGCAGCTGTGGCACGAGGGACAAGAGCAAAAGCTAACGGCAAAAGCATTTGCCGTGCTCGGGTATCTGGCGACTCACCCGCAGCGCATTGTCACGAAGACGGAACTCTTTGCCGAGGTCTGGCCGGAAGTCGTCGTCAGTGATTGGGCGCTGACCACCTGTGTACGCGAGATCCGTCGGGTGCTGGGGGATACGGCCAAGACACCACGGGTTATCGAGACCGTGTATCGGCGTGGATACCGGTTCATTGGGGAGGTCGTCAGTAGTACTGATCTGTCCGGCGTCCAGCGTCCGGCGTCTGAAGTCAGAAATTCTCAATCCGCAATCCCCAGTCCGCCTCCCGCAATACCCCTGGTTGGGCGCGAAGCGGAACTCACCCATCTTCACACTCTGTTAGACAAAGCCGGGAATGGTCAGCGGCAACTGGTCTTTATCACCGGCGAGCCCGGCATTGGCAAGACCGCGCTGATCGATGCCTTTCGGTGGAGACTCGAGGCTGGCGACTGGAGACTAGCCCCGTCCTTCCAAGCCCCTAGTCCCAAGCCTCTAGCCCCTTCCGTGAGCTTTGCTCACGGGCAGTGCATCGAACGCTATGGGCAAAGTGAAGCCTATCTCCCGGTGTTGGAAGCGTTGGGGCGGTTAGGACGAACTGCAGTCGGCCACACGCTCAAGGCCGTGTTCACGCGCTATGCCCCAACCTGGTTGTTACATTTACCCGCGCTTGTCAGCAGCGAAGAAGCTCTGGCTCTACAACCGCGTGTCCTCGGGACGACATCAGAGCGGATGATCCGCGAATTGGTCGAAGCGCTCGAAGTGCTCACTGCCGAACGGACGCTCGTCCTTATCTTGGAAGATCTGCACTGGGCAGATGCTTCCACCATCGAACTCCTAGCCACCATCGCCCAACGACGAGAGCCAGCACGTTTGCTCGTGCTCGGGACCTATCGGCCCAACGAAGTTTTAGGCACCACCACCCCACTCAACAACTTAGTACACGAGCTACAAGCACACCACCGCAGTGTTGAAGTCCCTGTGCTGGGGTTAACTGAAGCGCATGTGGCCGCGTATCTACAGCAGCGGTTTCCTCACAACGCCTTTCCTACGCGTCTGCCCGAGATCCTCTATCACCGTACTGATGGTACGCCATTATTTCTGCGCAATATCATTGATGAACTGATCGCACAGAACACCGTCGTGCAACGCGACGGGCAATGGATCTTGCAGGACGACGTCACCTACCTTGTGGCTGCCCTTCCAGACAGCATCCGCCATGTGGTCGTGCGACAATGTGAGTGCTTATCTCCCGAAGTTCAGCAAGTGTTGGCTGCGGCAAGTGTGGCGGGTATAGAGTTTTCGGTTGCCTCGGTTGCGGCGGCTTTAGAGACCGACGTTGTCACTGTTGGGGTACACTGTGCACGCTTGGCCGCGCGGCAACAGTTCTTGCGGCCTGCAGGTATTGCGGAGTGGCCGGATGGCACCGTTGCGGCCCGCTACGGCTTTTTGCACATCTTGTATCAGCATGTATGGCACGAGCAAGTTACCATCGAGCAGCAACAACTGTGGCACCTGCGGATCGGTGAGCGCAAGGAACTCGCCTATCAAGAGTGTGAAAGCGAGATTGCCAGCGAACTTGCCCTACACTTTGAACAAGGGCGGGCGTATCCTCGAGCCATTTATTACCTGAAGCAGGCCGCAGAAAATGCCCGTCAACGCTCAGCCAACGACGAAGTTCTCAGGCATATCATGAAAGCACTCTTCTTGCTCCAACCGTTACCTCGAACTTTTCCCTAATGCCACGATCGTCACGATGCCCTGATGAGTCAATCTACCTCTAGAGCCTTTGACAGCCTACCAGCGGCTTGCTACTCCGTAGCACCATGGATGCAAAACTTCGCCAAGCGATCGACAAAGCACTAGAAACAAAGTGGGGCAAGGGAACAGTTATCACGCGAGTCGAGCCGCTCACCGGTGATGCGTCAAGTCGCAGCTATGTGCGGCTGTATCTGAGCGGAGGTGGACCGGCAACTACAGTCGTGATGATGCTGTCAGGCAGTGCGTTGCCGCTCTCTTCTGACGAACTCGCGGTCTTCAAAGAACCCCTGAAGGAACTACCGTATCTCAATGTCTATCGTTTCCTGCAGTCACTGGGAGTCACGGTTCCGGAGACCTATTACGATGGTAGCAAAGAAGGATTTCTTCTGCTTGAGGATATCGGTGATGTTCCACTACGCGAGGCCGCGCAGGGTTTGGCCACTACGAATATTGAAGAGCTGTACAAGCAAGCTATCGATCAGTTGGTACGCCTGCAAGTCGAAGGCACACGTCGTGGCGACGAGTCGTGCATCGCTTTTCAGCAAGCATTTGATCACCGCTTGTTCATGTGGGAGTTCGAGCATTTCATTGAATGGGGATTAGAAAAACGCGAAGGCAAACCGTTGTCCACCGCCGAAGGCAAAGAGTTGCGCACGATGTTTGACGAAATTTCTACTCGTCTCGATCGTGCGCCGCGTTTTCTCAATCATCGTGATTATCATAGTTGGAATTTGTTTGTGCAGGATGATGGCATTCGCGTTATCGATTTTCAGGATGCGTTACTCGCACCTGCGACGTATGATCTCGAAACATTACTCAATGACCGCGACACACCAACGGTGATCTCTCCTGCGCTTGAGCAGGCACTAGTTAACTACTATCACACCGCCTGGCATGCCAGTGGTGGCGCATCTATCGCCCAAGAGCAGATGTGGGAAGAATACAACCTGTGTTTATTGCAGAAAGCCAGTAAAGTGGTCGGGCGTTTTTATTATCTCGAACTGGAAAAGAAAAAGACGGGCTATAGCCGTTATATTCCACCAACGCTAGCAACCGCTCGTCGAGTCGTGGCGCGACTGCCGCAGTATCGACGTCTGCAAGAAATCATTGCCTCGCATTTTCCCGAGTAAACCGATGCGTGCAATGATTCTGGCTGCTGGGTTTGGCACTCGGTTACGACCGTTAACCAACACTGTCCCGAAGGCTTTGGTGCCAGTCGCTGGCCGCCCGTTGATTGAGTACAACCTGTTACTGCTCAAAGCCTACGGCATCGAGGATGTCGTCATCAACTTGCATCACCTTGGCGGCAAAATTCGCGAAGCGTTTGGCGATGGCAATGCCTATGGATTGCGAATTATCTACTCACCAGAAGATCCGATTCTTGAATCGGGTGGCGGCATCAAGAATGCGCAGCGTTATCTTGACGGTGACACGTTTATCGTCGTGAACTGCGACACGATTATCGATATTGACCTTAATGCGCTTGTTGCTTCACACCGCCAGACTAAAGCAGTCGGAACGTTAGTTCTCCGCTCTGACCCTGAAGCTGCGAATTACGGACTGTTGAAGTGCGATGCTCACGGTCGGCTCTATCGTATCCGTGGTGAACCGGCAGACCCCCCAGTGACAGAGCCGTTGTCTCAATACATGTTCACTGGCTGTCAGATTCTGGAACCACGCGTTTTTGATTTCATGCCTGAGGTCAAGCCATTTAGCACGACACGCGAGACATACGTCACTATGCTTCGTGCTGGCGAGCCATTGTATGGATTTGTCCACAGTAGCACATGGATGACCGTCGATGACGCGGAGGCAATGGCGCGAGCAACACACGCGATTGTGTCTGGTCAGGTGCGGTTGTCGTATTTACGACCTTAACCTTGTTCCTCAATAATCCGTACAAAATTCTCCAAACACCGACGCGCCATCGGCGCTTCTTGTATAGTAGACAGGAGCCACTCGCGCACCGGCTGCCCTTCGGGTCGCCGGTGAAATACCTCAGGGGGCAACACCGGCGTCAGCGAATGGATGAGATCTTCAACGATTTGTGGGGTGAACTCTGAGTGAAACTGAGTTCCCCATATACGGTCACCGATGACAAACGCCTGACACTCCCAGTGATCATTCTGCGCTAACGTCACAGCTCCGGGCGGTAGTTCAGTCACCACATCTCCATGACTCATCTGGGCAATGAATTGCTCTGGCACAGAGGCAAACAGAGGATTGCGAGTTGCCTCCTCTGTTTGCTGTAATGTGACGGTTCCTAATTCCCATCCGCGTGGACACTTCTCGACTTTGCCACCAAAAGTCTGCGCTAAGAGTTGATGGCCAAAGCATACGCCATACAATGGGATCGCACGATCGGCTGTACGTTTGAGAAATTCTTCACTCTTGGTGATCCAGGTTTCGTCGTCATACGTCGAGGCCGGCGAACCAGTGATGATTACGCCTGCCCAATTTGCGTCGGGAACCTCTTCTTTGCGCACATCGACAACTACACAGCGCTCCTGACCGATGACGCGTAGGAACGCATTTTCGTATGGTCCGAGGTTGGCAATGACTCGTCGCGGTAGTTCGCCTGTTTTTAGAATGAGGATTGGCTTCATAGTTCTCAACGATCGCGATGATCGCGTTGTTGTCCGGGCTCCTTAGGATGAGCATACGGGTGCGGACGGCTGGTATCAATATTGAACGGCACCGCAGCCATGCGTTGCAGACTTTCTTTGTAGGCTGCGGCTAAGCGGTCTTCGCCCGCGTAATCAAACGGGTCCTGCAGCCGCACTTCAACTTCATCACCAGGTGTGGGTCTGTGCTTCAACAACCACTGGACGGTTCTTTTCAATCCTTCCTCTGGTGACACGATGTCACGATAACCAATTTCCGTCTTAATCTTGAACAAATCCATCTGGCGATGATGTGAGGTTTCCTGGAACGCATACGGCCGCGAGGGAATCGCAACTGCATTAGGGACATCAAGGATTTCCCATTCGTGGTTCATTTCCTTGGCGACGACTTCAATAATCTGTCGTAAAGTCAGTGTCTTTTCATCACCACAATTGTAGATTTGCCCGGCCGATTCTTTTGGACGATCAACTGACAGCAGAACCGCGTGCCCCATGTTTTCGGCATAACCATGCGTCGCGAGCGTCAATCCACCATCGGGAACGATGATGAACGGGCGTTTATCGAGAACGCGGCGAATGATGCACCATTCGCGTGGCACAAGTTGATAGGCGCCGTAGATATAGGGATAGCGGAAGTAGGCCGCCGTGGGGTGTGCGTCCAGCACAGCTTGTTCGGTAATGGCAATCAGATAAGAAAAACGCAGCTCTTGCTCGGTAGCCACCACCGGGAAACTTTCCGGGGTTGGCGCTGGCAGGCCGGCAGGAAAGACCGCCCGCGGATGCATGTAGCCACGATAGGCAGCAACACCACCAATACCAATAAACCGCCCCACTTTCCCGACTAACGCCTCAGCAACAAAACGGATACGCCCGTACGTTACGACCGCAAGATCAAAGGTGCGACCTTTCAGCGCATCATCAATCGTCTCACGAAAATGCGGATCACCATGAATATGTTCCACTTCTGGTGGGATTTCGGGAATCTCATGGGTTCCACGATGAAAAATCGTGACCTTATATCCGCGCTTGAGTAATCCATTAACGATATACGGTCCTGTCGGCCCAGTCCCACCAACAACCAATGCGTTCATACTCCTCCTTTATGTCCGGAACATTGCGTTGATCCTTGCGGTTCCGTCCGTATGAATTCGTCCTTCATCTCGCGTTTCGTAGGTTCTCAACCATCACAGGGGCTCTCGCCCTACCACTCTCGCTCGGTCGGTAGCAGTGTCCGCCCTGCTGGGAGTTGCCTTTGCTCGCTATTCTTCACTGTAGACTCTTTCTTTTTGGGTGCCTTCGGATCCGCGCCATAGGCGATCAATAACTCAGCAAGTGACCTTCGTCTTTTGAGGAGGGCGGTTTGTAGTGGGGTAGCGCCACTGTTATCCCGCGCATCAACGGTCGCCCCACCCCGCAACAATTGTTCAGCAACGGCCACCTCTCCACTCCACAATGAAGAGAAGTGGAGCGGGGTACGCCCCGAGGAATCGACCGCGCTTACGCGTGCTCCCTGAGCGAGGAGGACCTCCACCAACTTTTCCCGCCCGGTGAGCGCCGCAAGATGTAGTGGCACACAATCCGCCAGAGACCCTACTTCAGTCAAACGAGAGGAATCACCGGCATAGAGATTGGTCGAGAGTGTTACCGCGTTCTCTTCTACTTGAATCCGTTCGTCTACATTGGCCGAGGCAGTAAGCAGCATTTTTGTGGCCTCGCCTCGTCCGGCCAGCACGGCGAGGTGCAGTGGGGTTAATAAATACTTCACGTCATCTGTAGGCGTAAGCGGTAGAATCATACGAACGCCAACCTCCGCTCCTTGCTCAAGCAGCAGTGCAACGACAGACGGGGTGCCGTTTGCTGCCGCGAGATGGAGGGGCGTCTGTCCGTTGTACAAATTTCTCGCATTCACCTCGGCCCCATGTGAGAGCAGAAGTTGCACCGCTTGAGCATTGCCACTTTGCGCCGCTCGGTGCAATGGAGTCTCTCCGCGATTTCGCTCCATGGATTCCTTCCCACCCGCAGCACTGAGAAACGTAAGGCGTTCAAGGTCTCCCTTCTCACGTGCGATCGGCAAGGATCCCCACCGTTGGCTGTTTCTGGTATGAACGTTCGCTCCATACGCAAGGAGAGCTTGCGTAAGCTCAGCACGTTGGGCTTCTACTACATAGTGAAGGGAAGTATCCCCAGAGACGGTTTGCGCGTTCACATCGACATTATGATCAAGAAGGAAGTTCACTATTCGTTTGTGTCCGTACTTTACAGCCAAATGGAGTGCCGTTTCTCCGTGAGCGTTGGTCACGTTGACATTCGCCGTAGAAGTAATCAACCGCTGAACCTCTTTCAGGTTCCCTGCCTTTGCTGCCTCAGGTAACGGCTCCGCCAAGGCAGGCGTGACACATAGGGACAGGACGAGCAGGAGCAGACCCGTTTTCAGCATAGAGCCCCCGTCTCGACCTCGGTATCATCGGCAACACTACGTGTGAGCGTCACGCCGTCTCGTGTCTTCATCGGAACGTCTTTCTCGACGACAACGCGATACGTTGCTTCAGTACTCGATGACGTGGCCATACGTCGCCCTCCTTGTATAGGCGGCCTACCCTACCACAGAGCGCGTATAAGAAAAAAGAGCAAAAACAGGCGAAAAAGATAGGCAGGAAAAGAGCGGGCTTACTGTTCAGGCCGAGTCACTCCAGGGTCCGGAGTGAGCGAGTTATTGGTCGATCCAGAAGACTGGCCAGCCTGCGCATCGACGTCGGTGTTTCGCTGCTGCAATCGTTGTATAGCTTCCTGTTGAGCCTTCTGGAACTCTTTCATTGTCTGCAGTTGGCCGGGAAGCGTATGAGGAGACTCATCTTTGGGGAACCAGCCGGACACTGTCTCTTTCATTCCTCGTGCGGCTCGTGTGAAGAAAGGTTCTTCCCTGACCCACGGTGACGGCTTCTGCCAACCAAATTCTCGTCGCAGTTCATCAAGAACGCTTTCGTTTTCAGGTGGGTCATAATAGCGGTGGTAAGGAATCCGCTCGGTCTGCGTGACGCACCCAGTGAAGAAAACAGCAAATAAGAGAGAAGTCCACCAGTTCGGCTTCATACGGCTCTCGATGCTCAATGCTTCGCTTCTTTCGGTTTCCCCCAAATCTCTTCGAGCTTAGCATCTCGACCGCAGCGATAGCGATAGTATTTGTAACGAGTCGGGTTATTGACGTAGTAATTCTGATGATAATCCTCAGCCACATAGAATTCACCAGCTGGGACGATCTCAGTCACAATTGGTTGACTAAAGCGGCCAGATTTTTCTAATGTTACCTTTGAGGCTTCAGCAAGGCGTTTCTGTTCGTCGCCATGATAAAAGACCGCCGTACGATATTGCTTTCCATGGTCACAAAACTGAGCGTTCGCTGTGAACGGATCAATATTACGCCAGAAGACTTCAAGCAGTTTCCCGTAGCTGACCTTGGCAGGATCGTACGCCACTTGTACGGCTTCGGCATGGCCAGTCAGCCCTTCAGCAACATCCTGATACGTCGGATTCTTCTCTTTCCCGCCGATATACCCAGAAGTCGTCGAGATGACACCGTCTAATTCATCATATGGCGGCTCCATACACCAGAAGCACCCGCCAGCGAAAGTAGCGATTGCCTGAGACTTATCACTACTTGTTGTGTTCTTCTCTTCCTTCTGTGCGTAAGCGACAACAAGAAATCCCAACAGAGCTATGGGTAACACAATCTTTAGCCATGTTTTCATAGTCATGTCCTCAGTGCTGGAAGGGGCTCACCAGTGGGAACAAAGTTGAGTGCGACACCATTATTGCAGTAACGTTTTCCCGTTGGCGGCGGTCCGTCATCAAACACATGGCCTTGGTGCCCGCCACAACGGAGGCAGTGATATTCTGTCCGTGGGTAGACCAGCTTGTAGTCAGTTTTCATACCTAACCGTCCAGGAATGGGTTGGAAAAAACTCGGCCAGCCAGTCCCACTTTCATATTTTGCTTTCGACTCGAACAACGGCAGATAGCAGGCGGCGCAGATAAATGTCCCCTCTCGCTTCTCATCGTTCAATGGGCTCGCCCCTGCCCGCTCGGTCTCCTCTTCAAAAAGTACGGCGTAGGCCTTGGAAGGGAGGAGCTTCTTCCATTCGGGAAGGGGTTTATCAAGTTTCGTTATGGGCGTCCCGACCTGCTCAGAGGTCGCATTAGCAGTATCACTCCGCGTACAGGATGAAACACCTAACCACCCTAGCGCAAGTGCGGTCACGTGTTGGAGAAAATGTCTTCGTCGCATGTGTCCTTTTGTACCTCCTCACTATAGGGTTTAATGCCATTGTTGTGAAAAAAGTTTCATCACATTTCTTTAGAGGCTAACAGGAATGAGAATCAGTATCGATAGCAAACGGTGGAAACAACTCTTCCTTGGCATCATGGTACTCAGTGTTGTTTGTGTTCATGGTGGTCAGATCTCTCTCGGCACCGGCCTCGTCCAGGCAGCTGAACCGTCAAGCTCCGCAAAAGAGCTGGTCGTGTTTGCTGCCGCTTCGCTGACAGAACCTTTTCGTGAAATCGCGAAACAGCTCGAACTTGCCTATCCGGGCTTGAAAGTGGTGTACAATTTTGGCGGGTCATCAGCACTACGCACGCAATTGGAGCAAGGGGCTCATGCTGACGTGTTCGCTGCTGCTGACGCGATCCAAATCGAGCAGGCGAAAAAAAACGGAATTGTTCAAGGGGACACCCCTGTCTTTGCACAAAACCGACTCGTGGTCATTGTTCCACTCGCAAACCCTGCGAAGATTAAAACCTTCTGTGGCCTCGGGAAACCTGGCATCAAACTCGATCTTGCGCATGCGAATGTTCCGATAGGAAACTACAGTCGCCAAGCAATTGCCAAAGCCAGTACGGCCTGTGGAGCCGATTTTGAGGAACGAACGTTAAATAATGTTGTTTCCGAAGAAGAGAATGTCAAACAAGTCGTGACGAAAATTCAGCTTGGTGAGGCTGATGCCGGTATCGTCTATGCTTCTGATGTCACCATACGGGTGAACAAAGATGTGCACACCATCACCCTCGATGATGCCTACAATCAGATTGCTAGCTATCCGATCGCCGTGACGGCAGTTGCCAAGAGCCGCAACATGGCAGAAGTCTTCGTCACCTTCGTCCTTTCCCCCGAAGGCCAAGTCATTCTAGGAGGACACGGGTTCATGCCAGTGAAAAATAGAAAATTGTCGCAATAGGAGTAGTCTCGATGGTGCCCTTCGACTTCACTGCGTTTCGCTCAGGATAAACTCCACAGAATCAAGGAACAGGGAGGATTTTTCCAACCTGCTCACTCCCGCGGCGCCACCATACGAAACACCTTGCGCATCACATCTGACGCATTCAGGTATGGGGCAGCCTGACTCATGTCGCAGATCTCAGTGTAGCGGTCACGAATCTGTTCAGGGGTAGGGATAGTGGCAGTGTCAAACAACGCACCGCGCGCTTCGCGAATTTCTACCTTAGCGTAATAGCCAGCGCCCGCTTCGATAATGTGACCGGTCTCTTCATTCTCCGGCGCGCACAGCCACGCAACTGCTGCAGTGACAAACTCGGGCTTCAGCAACGCCGCAGTCTTTGGGTTGGTAACGTTCTCTGTCATGCGTGTCTGCGCCATCGGCGCAATCGCATGTATGGTAATGTTGTGCTTTCGTCCTTCTTCTTTGAGTGCATTCATAAAGCCGACAACCGCCAGCTTGGCCGCACCATAATTTGTGTGACCATGATTGCCATACAAGCCAGCGGCGGAACTGGTCATGACAATGCGACCAAATTTCTTGGCGTGCATCGTCGGCCATGCGGCGTGGGAACAGTAGACTGCACCCATCAAATGTACATCAACCAAAGCACGAAAGTCGGCCAGGTCCATTTTGTCGAGGGTTTTATCGCGCACGTTTCCGGCATTGTTGATAAGGATGTCGACGGTACCAAAGGCATCAAGCGCAGTTTTAATAATATTGCGTCCACCTTCTTCGGTGGCAACAGAATCATAGTTGGCTACTGCCTGTCCCTCGGCAGCTTTGATCTCTGCGACGACGGCATCGGCGGCGGCATGCGAACCACCGGTTCCAGCGACCGTCCCCCCAAGATCATTGACCACAACCTTTGCACCGCGTGAGGCAAAGAACTTAGCGTGGCTACGCCCGAGACCATTGCCTGCGCCAGTGACAACCACAACACGACCATCGAAGCGAATTTCGTTCATAGGGAGATTCCTTTTGTTCAATGAGAGTTGGCAGGATTCTATGGGGTTGTCGGGAGCTGTCAAGCTTTCTTGTCTAAGCGCTCAGCAGTCAGCTATCAGCTGTCAGCCAAAAGAAAAGGAGCGACAAATTTCTTAAAGAGCTGAAAGCTGAGCACTGATAGCTGATAGCTTACTTTTCCACACCATTCCTGGTAACACAGCGATGACACAACACTGCGGAGGAAAACTTATGCCCATCAACATTCTCGGCATGATTGGCGTCGCACCGCCGACGACTGGTGGCGCGACAGTACACGTCATTGGTGGTGGCATCGATCGTGATTACGTTCGTCGCTTTTCGCAAGTACATGAAGATTCGGGCTTCGATGCGGTGTTGGTCGGCTATACCTCTTCTTCTGCCGAAGGATTTCAGATTGCGCAGTATGCCGCAGCACATACAAATCACTTAAAATTTCTCGTTGCCCATCGGCCAGGATTTGTCATGCCGACGTTAGCAGCGCGCACGGCTGCAACGTTCGATTCCCTCACCGATGGTCGCTTATGGCTGCATATCATCACTGGCGGTGCAGACAACGAGCAACAACGTGACGGCGATTGGCTTGGTCACGATGACCGTTATGCACGTACAGACGAGTATTTGGAAATTGTCCGTCGTATGTGGACCGCAGAGAAGCCGTTCGACTTCGAGGGTCGGTTCTATCGTGTCAAGAAAGCGTTCTCCGAGGTTCGCTCTCCACAAAAGCCGCATATTCCTATCTACTTTGGTGGCGCATCAGATGCTGCAGTCACTGTTGGCGCCAAGCATAGTGATGTCTACGCGTTGTTTGGCGAACCCCGAGCAGAGATCGGTGCAATGATCGAGCGTATTCGCGCTGAAGCGGAACCGTATGATCGCCAACCACGATTTAACGTGTCGTTTCGTCCGATTATTGCTCGCACAGAAGGTGAAGCCTGGGACAAAGCGCGCAATATCCTGGCACAGATAGAGAAGAATCCGCAGAAACTGCCGGTTGCTATGGAAGCAGAGTTTAGTCGCCGCCTCACTCGCCTCGCAGATGAGGGAGAAGTCTATGATGAACGGTTGTGGACTGGCTTGGTGAAAATCTCTGGTGCGAATGGGAATACGACTGCCCTGGTCGGCACTCCAGAGCAAGTCGCTGAGGCTATTGTACGTTACTACGATCTCGGAGTACGTGGCGTATTAATTCGTGGGTTTGATCCGTTTGCTGACGCTAAAGAGTTTGGCAAAGAACTGATCCCGTGTATTCGTGCGCTCGTCGCCGAACGAGATCGCTCTGTCACTCTCATACATCAAGGAGAGAATTATGCTCGGGCCAAATGATCTCAGTCTGTGTTGTGGAACGATACGTCACGCGGATTTTCGTCAACTGGTTGAAGCCGCAAGCGCCAACGGCTATCGCGCCATTTCCCTCTGGCCGCATATTTACCTGAACGCGCGTGGTCAAGGGTTGAGCGATACCGACCTGCGCAACATTCTCAAAGACAATGACATCGCCATCACCGAACTCGACCCGTTGTGCAATTGGATTCCTGGATGTACAGCTCCGCCCGAACGCGGAACCATGTCGGCGGAATTCTACGAAGGGGTCAAAGCATTTTTCAGCTACGGTGAGGATTTATTCTTTCGTATTGCCGATACGCTCGGTGGCCGTCATCTCAATCTCGTGCAACTGTTTCCGCCAGCTATCGACCCGAAAGTTGTTGGCGAAGCGTTCGGTGGCGTGTGCGACCGCGCAGCAAAGCACGGACTGTTAGTGTCATTAGAGTTCTTGCCGTGGTCTCCGATCGCCAACATTACCCAAGGCTTAGAGATCGTTACAATCGCCAGTCGTCCTAACGGCGGCCTGATGTTCGACACCTGGCATCATTTTCGCTCCGGTGGTACCAGCGCACAAATCCGGCAACTCCCTAAAGGGTCAATTGCCGCGATTCAATTTAACGACGCGCCACGTCAGCCTGTCGTCGCTGACATCCTTACAGAAACACTCAGTGCTCGGCTTTTGCCCGGAGAGGGCGATATGGATCTGGTTGGAAACATTCAAGCGTGGGATTCTATCGGCACCACTGCACCAGTCGGTGTCGAAGTTTTTTCTTCGGAACTCGATAAATTGCCACCTAAGGAAGCAGCTCGTCTCGCTGCCGAAGCTACGCGGCGCGTGTTGGCGCGAGCCAGGGTGTAGAAGCTATTGAAAAACCCTTCGACAAGCTCAGGGTAAACGGAAATGGAACTGAAAAAGGGATGAGAGAAACCCGTTCGTGCTGAGCCTGTCGAAGCACGGTTTTGATTCTTGCACCGATCTCTGAGGAATTTATCAACAACAGAGAAGCCGGGAACGGTCTGCGACTCCTTCGACTGGGCTCAGGACAAGCTTATCCCGGCCTATCTTTGCGTAATCTCCTTTTAGAAGAAAAAAAGAGCAGCCTGACCGACGGATTTTTCGTCCTCATCCGTGTAACAAAGCAACGGATCAGGCCTGACCGATTCTTCTGAGAAGGAGCTGTTCACATGAAGTATTCAACAACTTTGCTGGCGGTAGCGTTACTCACGATCAGTGGCACATTCTCATTCGCTACAGCAGAATGCCAACGTCCAACGCAAGAAGAGCGAGAAGCGACCAGGAACGCCCTGTTCACCGAAGCTGATGCCGACAAGAACGGGTTGTTGACTCTAGAGGAGTATGACGTCCTGAAAGATCTCGTGGAAGAGGCGCGAGCAGAGCGCATGTTTACCTGCATCGATAGCAACGGCGATGGGGCAGTCAGTGCTGAAGAGTTAGCCGCGCAGCAGTCTCAGCGAGATGGTCACGGCAGGCGTGGTGGCCAGGGTCGCCAGCGACCATTCTAAGGGACACCGAGCAATGGCAGCTGAGAGAGGCCAAGTCAAACTGTTCTCGTCCAGCCTCTCTCAGCTTCGCGGCAAGAAATAAGAAAGGGCATATCGTTCAGCGTGAAACCCGCAAAGGACCTGAGTCGTAGAGAGGATGCGGTCGGAGATGAGTACGAGTCGGACGACGTACTCATGGTTCGAGTTGGGCGGGGAGATCAAACTGCCTGTCGTGACTTGGTGGAACGCTACCTTGGACGTATTGTGGCGTTTGCTGGTCGTGTCCTTGACGACCGCCCTGGTGCAGAAGACGTTGCCCAGGACGTCTTCTTACGCGTCTGGCAGCATGCAAGCCGCTGGCGTCCACAGGGAACCGCGCGGTTGACGACCTGGCTTCATCGTATCGCGCTGAATTTATGTCTCGATCGTCTTGCGCACCGCCGCGATACTCCTTTCGATGACATTGCCGAGCCGCCCGACCCACGCCCATCAACCGAGAGGTTGTTGCATGAACAAGAACTCGGCCTCCACGTCACCCGTGCCTTACAAAACTTACCTGACGCACAACGCATCGCCATCTCGTTGTGTTATTACCAAGGACTACGCAATAAAGAGGCAGCTGAAATGATGGAGATTAGTGCTGAAGCACTGGAGTCACTGTTAGTGCGTGGGCGACGTACGCTACGCGAGCGCTTAGCCCACCTGGCCCCTTCCCTGCGAGGAGATGACTAATGGAACGCAACCGATCCGACACCGACGATGAAAGCCCTCAGCCAATGACGCTCCAGAGATTCCAAGAACTGCTTGATGCCTACGGAGCAGAGCCAACACACTGGCCTGAAGAAGAACGGGCAGTAGCCGAAGCGTTATTGGCACGTTCAGCCGAAGCTCGGACCTTTCAGGAGCACGCCGCGCATCTGGATCACTTGCTGAATCTTGCTCCGAGTGTCCAGCCTTCTCCTGAGCTAAGGCAAAAAGTCTTGGCGCAAGTTCCTCCGCTACAGGCCACAGAAATTGCACCGAAGCAACGTCCAGTCTTCAGCCTCCTGCGTCCAGGGCAGCGGCAAAGACGGCTAGGAGCAGTCCGCTCTGCACCCTCTAATTTCACTCACCATAGGCGAGTATGGTCTTCGCTTGTTGCCGCACTACTCGTGATAGTGGGCGTATGGTCGACGCGAGCGTTACGAGCACCACAACAAATGCCGACCCTCGACCCGGCAACATTGGGAATCTACGAAACCCCAACAGATGTTCTTCTTGAATCGCCAGGATTTGATTTGTTTTCAGCTATGCCATCGATCGGGTGTGAAGACTCAGACCTTGCATGTCCACAGCTCGATGCTCCTCAAGATACTCAATCGCAGTCGTATTTGCAGGGAAGGAAACTGGTATGACCCGACTTTTTCGTGTGACGCTTCTGATCGTGCTGGGCAGTGTGGGTGGATGGCTACTCCCAAGCTGGGCGGCTCCACCAATGCCAATGGGACGCCCACCGTTTCTCGATCAACTCTTTCCTCCGGAATTGGTCATGCGCAACCAAACGGAGATTGGCTTAACTGCGACACAGCAAGCAGCGATTACACAAGCCATGACCGAAGCGCACACCAAACTCATTGATCTACAGTGGAAACTCGAAGCAGCGACACAAGCGTTAACAAAGATCCTGGAGCAAGCGACAGTCGACGAGACGGCAGCGCTGGCGCAATGGGAGCAAGTCACCAGTATTGAGCAACAGGTGAAGAAAGCTCACTTTACGCTCTTGGTCCGTATCAAGAACCAACTCACACCCGCTCAGCAAGAAAAATTGCGGACATTACGACCAGCGCGCCCAGGTCCAGGAGGGCCACCGTGGATGCGTGGCAGACGACCGGAAGGAATGGGCGGCACGCCGGAGTAACGTCTTTGCAAACGCCTACAATCAAGAGTTGAGCACAACTCTCGAAAGCAATTCACTTATAGTGATGGCTTCGATATCATTCCCAAGAGGATACCGCTCACGAATCGGAGTGACATAATACCGTTCTGAGGCTTTGACCTCTTCGCATCCGAGGCGAAAGCCTTTACTCACCTGTGGCATCAGCGTTCGTTTGATCTCAATTGCCAGCACCTGACGGCGTGGCCCTTCGAGCACCAGATCAATCTCTGCCTGAGCGCTGGTACGATAATAGGATGCCATCCATGAATCAGGCAGGTGAACTAACAGCGACTCCAGGATGAACCCTTCCCAGGACTCGCCACACAAAGGGTGACCGAGCAATGTCTCCATATCTGGGATGTTGGTAAGCCGATGCAATAAGCCAGAGTCGCGAACGTAGACCTTTGGCGTTTTCACCAATCGCTTCGTGCTATTCCCAGACCACGGAGGAAGTTGACGCACCATGTACAAATCGGTCAACACATCCAAGTAATGTCGAATCGTATGACCAGACACGCCTAAACTCCCAGCCAAGCGGGCCGCATTGAGTTGTCCCCCCTGCCCATGCGCAAGCATCGTCCACAACCGTCGCATTTGCTCGGCTGGCAGTCGAGGACCAAGCTGAGGAATATCCCGTTCGAGATATGTCGTGATGAAATTGCTCCGCCAATCCCAACTGGTTTGTTCGCTCTCTGCCAAATAACTTCCCGGAAATCCTCCACGCAGCCACAATTGCTCAAGATCGGCACTCCTATCATCCAGAAAAACCTCTGCGGCAGAAAACGGCGCAAGAGAAAGATAGGCAATGCGACCGGCTAAGCTTTCAGATGATTGTTGCAGCAGATCCCGAGAAGCTGAGCCCAGCACGAGGAAATGCCCAGCACGCTTGCCGGCACGAATGCACTCATCAACCAAGCTGCGTAAGAGAGAGAATAACTCAGGACGGCGTTGCACTTCATCAAGAATCACCAGTTTCTCATGGTGTTGGCGAAGATAGAGCTCAGCTTCATCCAGCTTGCTGCGATCAGAGTCACGTTCGAGATCCAAATACAGCGCTTCCTGCGTCAGGTCTTTTGCTAGTGCTAACGCGAGCGTGGTCTTCCCTGCCTGGCGTGGCCCAAGCAAAGCCACAACAGGAAAAGACCGTATCCCAGCCAGCATCCGATCGGTTATAAAGCGGCGAATCATCCTTGTAATATGGAATTCTTACTTCCGAATTGCAAGGAGGAAGACGGCAACGGTAAGTTAACGGAAGAAAGACCGGTAGTGATTGTCTCATCGAAATGGAATACTGTTCGTCACCGCATGAACAGTACACGTCTCTTGCTCCTCGTACCGGTCCTTGGCGTCGGTCTTTTTCTTTCGCTGCCGCTGGTTGCCATCTTTCTCAGGGTCTTACCAGCTGATGGCGCATGGGCGGCACTGCACCAACCGGTAGTGGCAGAAGCGTTATGGCTCAGTCTGCTGACCTCGTTGTGTAGCCTCGGACTCGCCTTGGCATTGGGCACCCCGCTTGCGTATCTTCTTGCTCGATATCGTTTCCCTGGTGCTGCACTCGTTGATACGTTAATCGACTTACCGATGGTCTTGCCGCCGACCGTTGCTGGAGTCGCTCTGCTCATGACCTTTGGCCGTCGCGGTATTCTTGGCTCGTATCTTGATCTCTTCGGCATCCACATTGCCTTTACCACTCTCGCGGTTATTCTCGCGCAGAGTTTTGTCAGTATTCCCTTCTATATTCGCGCAGCTCGCGCCGGATTTCAGAGTGTTGATCAAGAACTGGAACGCGTAGCGTATACGCTTGGCCACTCACATCTGAGCACGTTCGTGCGGGTGACGATCCCCCTCGCTTTTCCAGCGTTGCTGAGTGGCGCGGTCATGACCTGGGCACGCGCGTTAGGCGAATTTGGCGCGACCATCATGTTCGCTGGCAATCTCATTGGCCGTACGCAAACTATGCCGCTAGCGATCTACACAGCAATGGAGTCGGACCTTACTGTCGCGCTGGTGCTATCAAGCATTCTGGCGATTGTTTCATTCAGCGTACTCTTTAGCGTGCGCTACATTCTCCACCGCAGTCCGTTTGGTGTGTATGCTTGAGGTTGAAATCCACAAGCGACTCGCTGGTTTCGATCTCGACGTCGCATTCACCACCAATCACGAACTGGTTGTGCTCTTTGGCCCGTCAGGCGCAGGGAAAAGCCTCACACTGCAGGCCATTGCGGGAACCTTCACCCCCGACAGTGGTCGGATATCGATTGACGAGCAGTTAGTCTACGACAGCACCCAACGTCTCAACCTGTTACCACAGCAGCGCCGGATTGGGTACGTACCACAACACTACGCGCTCTTTCCACATTTAACCGCTGCCGGAAACATCGGCTTTGGGTTGTTACATCGCCCACGACCTGAACGTGAAGCAAAGGTGCAAGAGTTACTCGCGCTCTTTGGCTTGCAAGGGTTAGAGCATCGTCGCCCACGTGAGTTATCTGGCGGGCAACAGCAACGCGTTGCCCTGGCCCGAGCGCTGGCTGTTGACCCACGACTGCTGCTACTTGATGAGCCGCTTGCAGCACTCGACGTGACATTACGCGAGTCGTTACGAGAAGAACTCATACAACTGCAAGCACGGACGAAGATTACGATACTTGTCGTCACCCATGATCTAGCAGATGCCTTCGCCCTAGGACAGCGAGTGATTATTTATGATGCAGGGAAGGTGATCCAACAAGGGACGCGAGAGCAAGTCTTCTTTCATCCAGCCACGCGACGCGTCGCGGAGTTTGTTGGTACAGGCAACATTCTTCCGGCAGTAGTTGAACGCTCCGAGAAGGATGTGCTGTGGGTCCGCTGGCAAAATCAGCTTCTTACAGTGGCATCACATCCACTAAGCCCAGGAACATCGGTCTATATCTGTGTCCGTCCAACCCAGATCTTACTTGTCCGCCCAGATCGCCTCTCGCAACGAGAACGAGAAAACGTGCTGCATGGACGAGTCGTCAATGAACGCCTTGAACGCGAGACCTACATCCTGCACTGGCGGTTAGCAGACAGCGATACGCCATACGACTTAGAAATCGTCCTGCCTAGGTATGTGTATCATCGATTGTCGCTTGATACTGAAAAGGAAGTGATGGTTGAGTTGCGGCGGCAGGCGCTGCATGTCATTCTTACAAGCCAAGGAAAGGAAACTGTATGAACGACCGCATCGTCATCGACCCTGCCATTCAGCATGGGGAAGCCGGTCATTCGCGGTACTCGCGTACCGGTCGTACGAATTATTGGCGGCTTGGCTGGAGGCATGAGCATCAAGGAGGTCTCGCGCGAGTACGAAGTCAGCGAAGCGGACATACGTGCTGCGTTGGCTTATGCAAGCGAAGTGATCGACCAAGAAGAACATCACCCTCTGCCTCCCGCATAACATAGTAATTACGTGTGCACTTCTTAACGGCATGTAGCTGAATCCCCCCATACTGTTGCTCCTTGTCGTTTAAACGAAAATCGTAGAACGTAGGCCGAAATAAGCGCAACGTTTCCGGCGAGCACAGCCAGGCACGGCTTGCAGCCTTATCCTGGCCTACACCGGCCACGCGCTCGCGTCTTGTCGTTCCAATGAAAACCGTAGTATAGAAGCGTGTCCTCGCACACTTTCACGGAGAACAAAGGAGGGAAATGCAATGGCCACAGTGCCAACGTTCGCACAATTGCCAGTGGTCGGTCAGACCACTGAACGTCACGCCTGGGATGTGTTTGGACGCGATGACCAACTCGGCACCATCAATCTCATTACCCCCGAACATGTGAAACGAGCCTCATCGCTCGTGCGCACGGGAAAAGTCATTAATCTTGATCTACCACTCAATTTCCCTTTCCCGCTCTATGGCGGGTTCCGCGCTGCTGGGTATAAACATCACATCGAGATTGGTCGTGGTGCGCGTGATGATTATGTCGATAACCTCGCCATGCAAGGTTCCAGTCAGTGGGACAGTCTGCGTCATATTCGCTATCGCGAGTTTGGCTACTACGGCGGTCGGCAAGACGAGGACCTCGACAATAAAGGACAACTTGGCATCGAAAACTGGGCGCGGCGCGGCATCATTGGCCGTGGCGTGTTGCTTGATGCGTCAGGCTATATGCAACGGCAAGGAACACCGCTCGTTGCGAGCAAGAAGTTCGCGATGGATGGTCCGTTTTTGGAGAAAGTCGCTGCTGCGCAGAAAGTGAAACTCGAATCTGGGGACCTCATTCTGCTCCGCACCGGCTGGCTGACCTGGTACAAGACGCTCGATGAAGCTGGACGAGAAAGCCTCCGTGGCACCTTGCATCCAGGTGATGATGGCATGGCATGCCCTGGACTCGATCCAAGCCAGGCCACTGCTGCATGGGTTTGGGATCATCAAATTGCGGCGATGGCCTCAGACAACGTCGCACTGGAAGTATTGCCGGTTGATCCAGCAATTGGCTTTCAACATCGCAGACTGATTGCATTGCAAGGGATGCCGATCGGTGAGGTGTGGGATCTCGATGAACTCGCGCAGGAATGCGCAAAAGACGGAGTGTATGAGTTCATGCTGGTTTCATCGCCGTTGAATCTGCCTGGGGGCGTGGGGTCACCACCCAATGCGTACGCTATTAAATGAAAAATTGAAAATGAAGAATTGAAGGCCAAGATATGAAAGCAGAAAGCGAAGAACACCATCAGGATTCTAAGACTCTTCTGACGTCGGACGCCGGACGCCGGACACCGGACTTTTCTCCGGCGTCCCGCTCCCCAAAGTTCCGTTTCGTCGTCATGGGTGCGTTATGGATGACGGCGTTCTTTCTCTTTCTCGATCGCGTCAACATCTCGCTCGCTGCGCCGTACATTATGGACGATCTGGGATTGAGCGGAATCGAGACCGGTTTGATTCTCAGCTCCTATTATTGGGGCTATATCCTCGGGCAGTTATGTGGCGGTGTTGCTTCTGATCGGCTTAGTATTCGTAAGTGGTCAACATTGATGTTCGCTGGCTGGTGCGTGCTGACCGCACTCACTGGTCTATGTCGTACGGTCACACAGTTTGCCATCGTGCGTGGACTATTCGGTGTGTCAGAGGGCTGGGTCGCCAACCCCATCAACAAACTGGAAAACAACTGGTTACTTCCTAACGAACGAGGCTGGGTCTACGGTGTGACCGTCGGGTTTGGCTACGTGGGCCTCATTGTCGGATTGCCGTTAGTGGGCTGGCTGATTGGCCAGTGGGGCTGGCGTGCCATGTTCTATGGCACGGGTGCGCTGACTGTTCTGGGCGTGATTATTTTCTGGTTGCTCATTTACGACCGTCCAGAGCAACATCCATGGATCTCACAAGCAGAGAAAGACCTCCTCGCTGAAGCCCTCACGAAAGATCGTGTTACCTTTGATCCGCAGAAAGGCACGACTCGTACATTGTCGTTTGCTGAAGGAGTGCGCACCTTGGCCAGTAGTTGGGTGTTCTGGGCCATTTGCGTCGCCAACTTCTTCACTCTTTGTGTTGGTTTTACCAGCCTGAGCTGGCTTCCTGGCTACCTGGTCAAGGAACGTGGCTATACGATCATGACGAGCGGTCTCGTGTTGGCGATTCCATATCTTGCCGCGTTTATTGGCTCGTTCTCAGGGGGGTATATCGGCGACCGAACGGGAAATCGCAGTGCAGTTGGTTTGGTCATGAATCTTCTCACCGGCCCGCTCATGATTGCCCTGATGCTCACGCAAGACATGACGATGACCATCGCTTTGATGAGCGTCGTGTTATTTGTCAATGCCGCAGCATTCAATTCTCTTATTGTGCTGATGTTCGATCTTTTTCCTGCAGAAGTCTTGGGCGTTGCGGCAGGCTTGTGTATTGGCTTGTTCGGTGGATTAGGCGGAGTGACTGGTCCGCTCGTGTTGGGCTATGCCTACGACCAGACGCAGTCATTCTTCTGGGGATTCTCAGCGATTGGTATTGGTGCAACGGTCGCTTCGCTGGTTTTGATTCCGGTGTGGATGTACGAACAACGAGTCAAGCGGGAGAAGTCGAACAAGGCTTCAGGTCACAGGCTGTAGGCTATAGGGAAAAAAAGGGGATCGGTGGGCAACGCTGCGCTTTTGCCCACCCTACTTCTACGTTTCTTCCCTAAAGCCTAGTAGATAGTCCAGAAAGTTTTGATGGATAACTCAAGGGACGTTATTCCCGCGAAAGCGGGAATCCAGGAGGCTTAACCACGGGCCACTGCTGAATTTCCCTGGATGCCCGCCTGCGCGGGCATGACGAAACCCTATCCCTCAAAATTAAATGGACTGACTAGTACTACTCCGTTAAGTAATAAGATATAGTAGAAAGAGCGAAGAGACAAGGATGGATGAGCAGCGTGAAACTGGCAGAGTTACGAGCGGTCGAGAAGCAGCTGGGCGCGTTTGTGGAGGAGTTTG
>Ga0194132_10004874_pt1 | contig 22423 bp, 19 predicted proteins | sample TA2KigOf80mmetaG_FD_148612 | JGI IMG/M metagenome (GOLD analysis project Ga0194132, IMG submission 148612) | Freshwater microbial communities from Lake Tanganyika, Tanzania - TA2015054 Kigoma Offshore 80m | ecosystem: Environmental > Aquatic > Freshwater > Lake | place: Tanzania: Lake... | reverse complement strand
CTCGCGGCGGGGCGCTGCGCTCGCCGGATGGCTTCGCGCCCCGCCCGCTCGCCGCCGACACCGAAACCGTGATACAAACCGAAACGTTCACCCTCTGAGTGGACCTAATCCAGGGGAAAGGTCAATTGGGCAAACACGATATCGTACACATTGCCGAGGGCGGGAAACGTTTCTCAGCTCGTCTAATTCACGATGATTATTCAAAAGATAAATGTTTCATCCGGTCTTTAGCGTTACAAGTGAGGCCCGTTCCAAATGTGCAGAATTATCAAAGCATCAAGCAAGGCGAACAAGCGTACACGATTGGCGCTCCCTTAGGGTTAAATAGATCAATTGGTGAAGGGATTATATCTGGCAAGCACAATCTAGACCGCGAGCAAATCCGCTTTGTCCAAACGACAGCACCAATCTCTCCCGGATCATCTGGCGGCGGACTCTTCGATGATCGCGGAAATCTATTGGGCATTACCACGTTTACGATTACGCTCGGCCAAGCTTTGAATTTCGCGATAGCTGCTGAAGACTTTTGGCGCTAGATGCGTGCTACACATCCCGACTCGAAGCAGATTGGTCGTCACGCAATCTCTAGGTCCTTGGGATCGCTGCCGGTGCGACCGCTAGATCATTGAGTTGGCCTGCTGCTGGTTCTATGTTGACACTTAACTCGGTGTCTTTGGAACCGTCAGCAGGTCACAGAAGATGAAGATAGCGTGACGACCGATCTGCTCCGAGTCAGTTGCCCATTACATAAAGCCCGGCTTTTGGAAAGGCGGGGGGAGTTCAAAACACAATCGATAGCGACACTGCCGATCAAACTGCGCCAATCGGTGAATCGGCAAAGACAAGAACAGCAAGAGTAGAACAAGATGTCTTCAGAACCGAAAGCAAATGCTTTCGGTTCGTAGTCGATTGTGATGGAGTCGCCGCCGCGTCAAGGGTGCGCTTCGCCCGTGCTCGCCATGCTCTCAAGAGTTGCGCGTGGCTCCGCGCGGCCCTTGACTCGTCGTCTGTGGCGCATCGCTGGCAACAACGGAGCAAAGGAGGCCGAATAAAAGGTGGTGCTCCCTATGTGCTCCCTATAAGGGATTACACTTTAGCCGTCTTATGCTAAGCCATTGAAATTATGGTGGGCGCACCAGGACTCGAACCTGGGACCCGCTGATTAAGAGTCAGCTGCTCTACCATCTGAGCTATGCGCCCCCCGGGAATATTTCCGAAAGGGGCCGCTTTATACCCCGCGACCGCGCCGCTGCGCAAGGGCGTACGCCCCTGTCGTCGCGCCCCGCGGTGACGGCGAAAACCGCGTCAGGCCAGCGCGTCCGCGAGCGCCGCGAAATCGGGAAAAACCGCGTCCGGCTGGTGGGGCGTCTGGCCGAACGGGCGGCGTCGGCGGTCGATAAACGCGGCGCGCATCCCGTAGGCCTTGGCGCCGATGCAATCGAACGCGTGATTGGCGACGAATAGGCAGCGCGAACGGTCGACGCCGAGAATCGCCTCGGCCTTCGCGTACGTCTTCCAATGCGGTTTGAAATAACCGGCTTCCTCGACCGAGATCACGCGATCGAAATCGAATCCGATGTGCGGGCCGGCGGCCTCGAGCATGTCGCGGTCGCCGTTGGAGAGAATGGCGAGCGTGTAGCCGCTTTTGCGCAACCGCCCGAGGGCCGCGACCACGTCGGGAAACGGTTTCAGGCGTTCGATTTCCGCCACCAGCCTTTCCGCGTCCTCGCGCGTGTGAGCGATGCCGCAACGGTCCATGACGTAGGACACCGCGCGCTGCCCGATCAGCCGATAGGGCGTATGGCCGCGATCGCACAGCGCGTCGATCATCGAATTCTCGAAATGCGTGCGCCGCCACCAAGTCACGAACGAATCCGGCTTGCCGGACCATCCCTTGGCCTTGAGGAACGGGGCGACCGCTTCGGTCAAGCCTTTCTGCATGTCGACGATGGTGCCGTACTGGTCGAACACCAGGACCTTGATTTCGCTGCGGAGAATATCGACCGTCGTCACCGGCAAATTCCTAGATGCCGACCGGACCGCCGAGCCGCCCCATCATGACGTCGCGGTGAACGTGCGCGTTGAGCAGCAAGCCGAATGCGATCAGGATCGTCAACATCGACGTGCCGCCGTAGGACACCAGCGGCAAAGGTACGCCGACCACCGGAACCAGGCCCAAGACCATGGCGATGTTGATGAACACGTAGAGAAAGAACATGCTGGCGACACCCATGGCGAGCATCCGGCCGAAATGGTTGCGACAGGAAAAGGCGATGGCGTAGGCGTAGAGCAGCACCAGCGCATAAAGCGCGAGCAATGTCAGCCCGCCCAGCATGCCGAATTCCTCCGCCAGCATGGTGAAGATGAAATCGGTCTGCTTTTCCGGCAGGAAGCTCAAATGGCCTTGCGTCCCCTGCAGGAAGCCTTTGCCGAAAAACCCGCCCGAGCCGAGCGCGATCTTGGATTGGATGATGTGATAACCGGCGCCGAGCGGGTCCTGTTCGGGAGCGAGAAAGGACATCACCCGCTTTTTCTGGTAACCGCGCAGGAACTGCCAGGCGATCGGGATCGCCGCCAGCGCCGTCAAGCCGACAGCGACGAATTTCCAAATCCGAACCCCGGCGACGAAGAACAGCGCCGCCGCCGACAACAGCAACATCATCGCCGTGCCGAGGTCGGGCTGGCGGAGAACCAGTCCGACCGGCAGGATGACCAGCACTACCGGCACGACGAGGAACAACGGCCGGCGAACGTCCTCCGACGAGCCTCCGTGAAAGTAATGGGCAAGCGTCAGCAGCAAAGCGACCTTCATCAGCTCGGACGGCTGGAAATTGACGATGCCGAACGACAGCCAACGCTGCGCGCCCATGCCGATCCGTCCGGCGACCTCGACCCAGATCAGCAGCACGAGCGCGAGCCCGTAAGCAGCGTAGGCGTACTTGAACCAGACCCGGATGTCGGTCACGGCGATGGCCACCAGCAGCGCCACACCGAAAGCGAAACGCGCCATTTGCCGCGACGCCCACGGGTCCAAGCTGCCGCCCGCCGCGGAATAGAGCATGACGAAGCCGACCGAAGCGATCAGGGCCAGCAGTAGCACCAAGAACCAGAGAATTTCCCGGAATTTCTGCCGAAGCGGCATTTGGCCGCGGTCGAACGTCTGGGCGCGCATGATCGCGGCCGCTCTACCCGCCAGCGCCGGACGGAGCCGGTGCGCCCGCGCCGTCGCTTGCCGCGCGCGGGGATTCACCCGTGCGACTGGCCGTCCGCTGCACGCCGTCGCCGAGGCGGGCGCGTTCCTGGGCCATGAGGAGAATATCGCGCGCGATCGGCGCGGCCACCGCACCGCCGCCGCCGCCGTGCTCGACCACCACCGAAACCACGTAACGCGGCGACGCGACCGGCGCGTACCCGACGAACAGCGCGTGGTCGCGCTCGTGCCAGGGAATCTCGTGGTTCTTTCTCAGCCCCTGCTCGCGCTCGGCCTTGGAAATACGCCGGACCTGGGACGTGCCGGTCTTGCCGCCCATCTCGAAACCGCGCTTGGCGATCCGGGCGGTGTAGGCCGTTCCGCCCGGCTCGTTGACCACCGCGTCGGTCGCCGCCCGCACCCATTCGACGTGCAGCGGGTTGAGGCCGAGGGACTTGAAAGGCTCGGCCGGCTCGCGCCGCTCGACCGCCTCGGAAAAGCCGGCGCGCACTTCGCGCGTGAGACGCGGAGTCACGGCGAAACCGCCGTTGACCAGCCGCGCGGTCATGATCGCGAGCTGCAAGGGCGTCGCCAGAACGTAGCCCTGGCCGATGCCGAAAATCAGGGTTTCGCCGCCCTGCCAGGGCACGCCGGTGATATCGAGCTTCCACTTGCGGGTCGGCATCAGGCCCGCGCGCTCGCCCGGCAAGTCGATGTCTTGGACGGTGCCGAGGCCGAGGCGATTGGCCATCTGCGAGATGCGATCGACGCCGAGGCGCCGGGCCAACTCGTAGAAATAGACGTCGCAGGAACGCGAAATGCCGGTGTGCAGATCGACCCAGCCGTGGCCGTGCTTGCGCCAGCAATGGAACCGCGCGTCGCCGAGTGTGTAATACCCGGGACAGAAAATCCGCTGGGCGGGCGTAATGACGCCACGCTCGAGGGCGGCCAGCGCGACCGCGATCTTGAACACCGAACCCGGCGGATATTGGCCGGCGATCGCCTTGTTGACCAGCGGCGTATAGGGATCGCGGCTGAGCTTGCGCCATTCCTCCCCGCTCAGACCCAGATTGAACGCGTTGGAATCGTAGGCTGGCGTCGACACCAGCGCCAGCACCTCGCCGGAATAGGCGTCGAGCACCACGGCCGAGGCGCTTTCCTCGCCGAAGCGCTTGGCGATGAAGCGCTGCAGTTCGAGGTCCACGGTCAGGCGAACCTCGCCGCCGGGCTGGCTTTCCTTGCGGGCGAGTTCGCGGATGACGCGGCCGAAAGCGTTGACTTCCACTTGCGAACTGCCGCCGGTGCCGCGCAACGCCAGGTCGTGCACTTTCTCGATGCCCGATTTACCGATCCGGAAGCCGGGCAGTTCGAGCAGCGGGTCGCCGGTCAATTCCCGTTCGGACACGGCGGCAACGTAACCCAGCACGTGCGCGGTTTCGTCCGGATAGAGATAGCGGCGCGACTGGCCGACATCGATCATAACTCCGGGCAAGTCGGGGGCGTTGACCTCGATCCGCGCCACATCCTCCCATTCCAGGTTTTCACGCACGGTCAGCGGCACGAAGCTGCGCCGCCGCCGCGCTTCGCGCAGGATGCGCCGGCGCGCGTCTTCGCCGATCGGAACGATCTTGCCGATGGTGTCGAGCGTCGCCTCGAGGTCGCCCGCCTGTTCGGGGATGACCAGAACGCGGAAATTGCGCTTGTTGACGGCGAGCGGCTCGCCGAACCGATCGACGATCCGGCCGCGCGGCGGCGGCAACAGGCGCAGGTTGATCCGGTTTTCATCGGCAAGGGTGCGATAGCTCTCCGATTCGAGCACCTGGAGGTAATACATCCGCGCGGCGAGCGCCGAAAAAAGCGCGAGCTTGCCGCCGGCCAAAAGCGCCATCCGCCGATTGAATAGTTTTTTCCGTTCGGCGTAGCGCAGCATGGCCGATTCTCAGTTTTCCGTTGCCAGGCTCGAATGCCAGCGGAGGAACAGCATCGACAATATCGGATAAATCCCGAGGGTGAGCAGGTACTGATAGACGAGGCCGCGCGGATCGATGAACACCGCGTTGAGTACCATGGCCGTGAACCACGCGATCAGCGCCGCCCCGGCCGACATCCCGACAAAGCCGATCCACAGCATGCCGAATCCCTTGCCGACGAAAAACCGCGCCTGGGAAACGATCGCGCCGTGAACCAGCAGGAAGACCGCGGTATAGAGCCCGAGCGGCCCGCCGCCGACAATGTCCTGGAAAAGCCCAATCGCGAAAACCGCCCGTGCCGGCATCAGGTCGGGGCGGTACGCGGTCCAGTGATAGACGCCGATCAGGGCCAGAAGCGGCATGATCTGCGCGAGTCCCGGCACGTGCGACGGCACCGCCGCCAGCAGTACCAAGACAAAGGTTATCGCAACCGGCGCCAGGCGTCGGGCCTGGGCGTCCAGCCGTTGCCCGAGCGTCGGTTTCATCGGCCCGCGCCCTCGTCTCTTTTCGCGGCTTCCTTGCGCACCGCGCTGCGGCGTTGTTGGGCGGGCTCAACCCGGGGCGGCGGCGGGCCCTCGAGAATGCCGACCAAGCCGAAATCGACCACGCGCACGAAATCGAGCTGCGAGCGTTCGACGAACGGCTTGACCAGCACGCCGTTGTCCGAGACCGACACCACCACCCCGATCGGCAGCCCGGGCGGGAACAACCCGCCGTGACCGGAAGTGACGATGCGGTCGCCGTCCGCGACCGCGCCGCCGTCGGAGAGAAAAATAAATCGCGCGCGGTCGGTGTTGTTGCCGGCGAGAATGGCGCGGGTGCGGGTACGCTCGACGATCGCGGGGATGCGGGAGTTCAAATCCGTCACCAGCAACAGGCGCGCGGAATGATTGCCGACCGCGGCGATGCGCCCGGCGAGCCCGTCGCCGGTCATGACCGGAAGACCCTTCTTGACCCCGTCCCGCTCGCCGGCGGCGACGATCATGCTGTGCACGAAGGTGCCGCCGACGTCGGCGATCACGCGCGCGGTGACGAAGGTCGCCTCGGGCGGCGGCAACCATTTGAGCAGCGTCTTCAGGGTTTCGTTCTCGCCCTCCAACCGGCGCGCCGCCGATTCCCACTGGCGCAGCGTTTCGACTTCGGCGCGCAGCAGCGCGTTTTCCTCGTGGATGCGGGCGAGTTCGCGGCCTTTGTCGATGGCGCCGTCGATGGCGGCGGCGGGACGCGAGAGCGCGTTCATGATCGGCGCGACCGCGTCCACCACATTGACCTGGATACGATCCATCAGTAGTGCGTCGACCTTGCCCAGCATCATCAACCCGAACGCGGCCGCGATCAGCCCGGCATACGCGAACCGATGCAGCAGTCCGCGCATGGGCCGGGCGTAGCGGGCGAGGATCCTCGGCTTCTCCATCGCGTTTTCCGTGTCCCGGGCGCCTTAGCGCCCCAACAGCCTCAGTACATCGTATGCAGCACGTCCTTGAGCCGGCGCATGTTTTCGAGCGCGCGGCCGGTGCCCATGACCACGCACGACAGCGGGTCGTCGGCAATCGATACCGACAGGCCGGTGGCGTGGCGCAGCACATAATCCAGATTGCCGAGCAGCGCGCCGCCGCCGGCCAACACGATGCCCTTGTCAACGATGTCGGCGGCGAGCTCGGGCGCGGTGTGTTCGAGCGCGACCTTGACCGCCTCGATGATGGCGCCGACCGGATCGGTCAAGCTTTCGGCGATCTGGCGCTCGCTGATCAGGATTTCCTTCGGCACGCCGTTCATCAGGTCGCGACCTCTGATTTCCATGGTCGCGCCCTCGCCTTCGGCCGGCGGGCAGGCGGTGCCTATTTCCTCCTTGATGCGCGCGGCCGAGCTTTCGCCGATCAGCAGGTTATGGTGGCGGCGGATGTAGGAGATGATCGCTTCGTCCATCTTGTCGCCGCCCACGCGCACGCTGCGCGAATAAACGATGCCGCCGAGGGAAATCACCGCGACCTCGGTGGTGCCGCCGCCGATGTCGACGACCATCGACCCGGATGGCTCGGTCACCGGCAGGCCGGCCCCGATCGCGGCCGCCATCGGCTCCTCGATCAGAAACACCCTGCTCGCCCCGGCGCTTTCGGCCGATTCCTGAATCGCGCGGCGCTCGACTGCGGTCGCGCCCGAGGGCACGCACACGATCACCAGCGGCCGCGCGAAGCGCGAGCGGTTGTGCACCTTGCGGATGAAATACTTGATCATCTCCTCCGCCACCTCGAAATCAGCGATTACGCCGTCGCGCAGGGGGCGGATGGCGTGAATGTTGCCGGGCGTGCGCCCGAGCATCTGCTTGGCTTCCTCGCCCACCGCCAGCACATGGCGGCGGCCCTTGCCCTCCGAAATCGCCACCACCGACGGTTCGTTGAGCACGATGCCGCGTCCCTTCACGTAGACGAGGGTGTTGGCGGTGCCGAGATCGATCGCCATATCGGCGGAGAGAAATCCGAACAGTTGCGAGAGCATCGGGCGTCGTTCCTTCTGTCGTTTTTGCTTTTGTTGTTGGGCGGCGGCCGTGTCCTATTTAGGCAGACATGGCCGCAGGCGCGGATTTCTCCCGCTTCACCAAAAGCTTGTTGAGCGCGTTGAGGTAGGCCTTGACCGAAGCGACCATGGTGTCGGTATCGGCGCCCTGGCCGTTGACCGAACGGCCGTTTTCCTCCAGCCGCACGGTGACTTCGGCTTGGGCGTCGGTGCCGGCGGTCACGGCGTGGACTTGGTAGAGCAGCAGCCGGGCGTCGTGCGGGAACAGATCCTGGATCGCCTTGAAGGCGGCATCGACCGGGCCGTCGCCCGAGGCCTTGCACGACTTGACCGTCCCGTCGATCTTCAGTTCCAGCTCGGCCTTGGGCGGTTGATGCTTGGTCCCGCACAGGATTTCCAGCGACACCAGGCCGACCCGCTCGCCCGCGCGCGCGATTTCATCGTCGACCAGGGCGACGATATCCTCGTCGAAGACTTCCTTCTTGGCGTCCGCCAGGACCTTGAAGCGCGTGAACGCCTCGGTCAGCGCGTTATCGCCGAGATTGTAGCCCAGTTCGGATAACTTCTCGCGGAAGGCATGGCGGCCGGAATGCTTGCCGAGCACAATCTTGGACCGCACCAGACCGACCGATTCCGGGGTCATGATCTCGTAGGTACCGGCGTGCTTGAGCATGCCGTCCTGGTGGATGCCCGATTCGTGGGCGAAGGCGTTGGCGCCCACGATCGCCTTGTTCGGCTGGACCACGAAGCCGGTGATGGCCGACACCAGGCGCGAGGCCTTCATGATGTGCTCGGTCTTGACGTTGGTGACAAAGGGCATGCGGTCGTGGCGGGTGCGCAGCGCCATCACCACTTCCTCCATCGCCGCGTTGCCGGCGCGTTCGCCGAGGCCATTGACCGTGCATTCGATCTGACGCGCGCCCGCGCCGACGGCAGCCAGCGAGTTGGCGACGGCCAAGCCGAGATCGTTGTGGCAATGGGTCGAGACGATCGCCTTGTCGATGTTCGGCACGCGCGCTAACAGCATGCGGATCAGGGCGGCATATTCCTCCGGCACCGTGTAGCCGACGGTGTCGGGGATGTTGATGGTGGTGGCGCCGGCCTTGATCGCGCTTTCGACGCAGCGGCAGAGAAAGTCGTGTTCGGTGCGGGTGCCGTCCTCGCACGACCATTCGACGTCGTCGGTGAAGCGCCTGGCGTATGCGACGCTTTCGATAACCTTGTCATGGACCGCATTCGGCTCCATCTGGAGCTTGTACTTCATATGCAGCGGGCTGGTGGAGATGAAGGTGTGGATGCGCCGGCGCGCCGCCGGCCGCAATGCTTCGGCCGCGCGGTCGATGTCGCCCTTGGTCGCACGGGCGAGGCCGCAGACGGTGGAGTTGACGACGATCTTGGCGATCTGGTTGACCGCCTCGAAGTCGCCGGGCGACGCGATCGGGAAGCCGGCTTCGATCACGTCGACGCCCATGTCCTCGAGGGTTTGGGCGATGCGGATTTTTTCGTCCAGGTTCATCGACGCGCCCGGCGATTGCTCGCCGTCGCGCAAGGTGGTGTCGAAAATGACGACTCGATTCGGTTCGCGTTTGTTTTCGCGTTTATTTTCGCGGGCGGGATTCATGGCAGGTGTTCCTTCAACGCATCATGGGACTAGGGGACCCTCGGGGAATCGATCCCCAAGAACGACATTCGATTTCCTCTGTACGCTCGCCCGGGCGCGGACCGAAGTCCGCGCGGCGCGCGTCAGAGGCCCCTAAGTCGAAGGAGCGTTCCCTTTCCGCCGCGGGCCAAAGCCCGAGAAGCGATCATGGTCGTGGCGCGCAATTCGTTCATGACACTTTCGTCAACGCAGTTTGGCCGCCGCTCGATATGGCCCCGACGCCGGCGCCGAAGCCCTACGCCTAGATGGCCCAAGGACAGGATAAAGACAATCCCCCTTCGCCATTGTCAACTCTGGACAATCCCGCATTCTTTCGAGAGGGGCTTAAGGCGGGGTAAATGGTTGCGTTCTTTATATGTTCCGAAGCCGTCTGCCGAACCCGCTTCATCATAGTTCACCATAAAAGGTGCCGAGGCAAAAAAGCATCGAGGGCGGAACCCCGCCCCCGATACCGGCGCGTCCAAATCCGGTTTACGTCAGTTCTTGCTCTTATCCACCAGCCGGTTCTTGGCGATCCACGGCATCATGCCGCGGAGCTTCTCGCCGACCTGCTCGATCGGGTGCTGAGCCGCGCGCCGGCGCATCGCCTTGAAGCTCGGCTGGCCGGCGGCGTTTTCCAGCATCCAGTCGCGGGCGAAGCGGCCCGACTGGATGTCGTCGAGGATCTCCTTCATCCGCGCCTTGGTCGCCGCGTCGATCACCCGCGGGCCCCGGGTGTAGTCGCCGTATTCGGCGGTATTGGAGATCGAATAGCGCATGTTGGCGATGCCGCCTTCGTAGATCAGATCGACAATCAATTTCACTTCGTGCAGGCATTCGAAATAGGCCATCTCCGGCGCGTAGCCGGCCTCGACCAGAGTCTCGTAGCCGGCCATGATCAGCGAGGTGAGCCCGCCGCACAGCACCACCTGTTCGCCGAAGAGATCGGTTTCGCATTCCTCGCGGAAGGTGGTCTCGATGATGCCGGAACGCCCGCCGCCGATGGCCGAGGCGTAGGCGAGGCCGATGTCGTGGGCGTTGCCGGAAGGATTGCGCTCGACCGCCAAAAGGCACGGCACGCCGCCACCCCTCTGGTATTCGGAACGGACCGTATGCCCCGGCCCCTTGGGCGCGACCATGAACACGTCGAGGTCGGCGCGCGGCTCGATCAGCCGGAAATGGATGTTGAGCCCGTGGGCGAAAGCGAGCGCCGCGCCCTTCTTCATGTTGGGGCCGAGATCGTCGGCGTAAAGCTTGGCTTGGCCCTCGTCCGGGGTGACCACCATCATCACGTCGGCCCACTTGGCGGCCTCGGCCGGAGTCACGACCTTGAACTTGGCGTCCTCGGCCTTCTTGCGCGCGCCCGAACCTTCGCGTAGCGCGACCACCACGTCCTTGACGCCGGAATCGCGCAAGTTCAAGGCGTGGGCGTGACCCTGGCTGCCGTAGCCGACGACGGCGACCTTCTTCGACTTGATCAGGTTCACGTCGGCGTCGCGGTCGTAATAGACACGCATGGCAAAAATCCTTTCCGGTGTTACAGGGGTTCGGGGCCGCGGGCGATGGCGACGACCCCGGTGCGGGAAACGTCGACCAGGCCGAGCCCGGAAATGAGATTGATGAAGGCATCCAGCTTACCCGCATCGCCGACGATTTCGAACACGAACGATTCGGCGGTCGAATCGAGCGCGCGGGCGCGGAAAATGTCGGCGATGCGCAGCGCCTCGACCCGACGATCGCCGGTGCCGCGCACCTTGACCAGCGCGAGCTCGCGCTCGACGTGCGGACCGGCTACGGTCAGGTCGGACACCTTGTGCACCGGCACCAGGCGCGCGAGCTGGGCCTTGATCTGCTCGATCACCATCGGGGTGCCCGAGGTAACGACGGTGATGCGCGACAGCCGGTCGGCGGCGTTGACCTCGGCCACCGTCAGGCTCTCGATGTTGTAGCCGCGTCCCGAGAAAAGGCCGATGACGCGCGCGAGCACGCCCGGCTCGTTGTCGACGAGCACGGCGATGGTGTGCCGGGCGACGGGTTCGATTTTCGGGGCCACAACGGAAGTTCCTGGTTATGAGAACGGCGCGGGCGAAAGCGGCGGCGCGCCTTCATACCAGCACCATGCCTTCCTCGGAAACCGGTTGTTCGCTCTTGTCCGCCGGTCCGAGCAGCATTTCGTTATGGGCCGCCCCCGACGGAATCATCGGGAAGCAGTTTTCCTTCGGATCGACCAAGATGTCGGCGATCACCGACTTCGGGCTTTCGATCATCGCCTTGATGACCCCGTCGAGCTCGGCCGGTTTGGTCGCGCGCAAGCCGAGCGCGCCAAAGGATTCGGCGAGCTTCACGAAGTCGGGCAGGCTGTCCATGTAGCTTTCGGAATAACGCCCGCCGTGCAGCAGCTCCTGCCACTGGCGGACCATGCCCATGTACTGGTTGTTGACCAGGAACACCTTTACCGGCAGGCGGTACTGGGCGATGGTCGACATTTCCTGGATGTTCATCAGGATCGAGGCTTCGCCGGCGATATCGATCACCAGCGCCTTGGGGTGCGCGACCTGAACCCCCATCGCCGCCGGCAGGCCGTAGCCCATGGTGCCGAGTCCGCCCGAGGTCAGCCACCGATTCGGCTTTTCGAACTTGAAAAACTGCGCCGCCCACATCTGGTGCTGGCCGACCTCGGTGGTGACGAAGACGTCGGAGCGATCCTTGGTCAGCTCGTAGAGCCGCCGGATGGCGTGCTGCGGCTTGATCACATCGTCCGAGTTCTTGAAACGCAGGCAGTCGCGCACGCGCCATTCGTCGATCTGCTTCCACCACGCCTTGAGCGCCTTGGCGTCGGGCTTGGCCTGCGCGCTCTTCCAGAACTTGATCAGGTCTTCGAGCACGTGGGCGACGTCGCCGACGATGCCGACCTCGACCGGCACGTTCTTGTTGATCGACGAGGGATCGACATCGATGTGGATCTTGCGCGAATTCGGCGAGAACGCGGCGAGCTTGCCGGTGATGCGGTCATCAAAGCGCGAGCCGATCGCGATCATGGCGTCGCAGCCGTGCATGGCGAGGTTGGCCTCGTAGGTGCCGTGCATCCCGAGCATGCCGAGAAACTGCGGGTCCGACGCCGGGAAGGCGCCGAGGCCCATCAGCGTCAGCGTCACCGGGAATCCGGTCGTCCGCGCGAACTGGGCGAGCAGCAGCGACGCCGACGGGCCCGAATTCACCACGCCGCCGCCCGCGTAGATGATCGGGCGCTTGGCGTTGGCGAGAATTTCGACCGCGCGCTTGATCTGGGCGGGATCGCCCTTGAGGCGCGGCTTGTAGCTCTTGTGCACGACCTTGGCCGGCGGCAGGTAGCGACCGGTCGCGAACTGCACGTCCTTGGGCAGATCAACCACCACCGGGCCGGGCCGGCCCGAGCGCGCGACGTGGAACGCCTCGTGCAGGATGCGAGCGAGGTCGTCGACGCTTTTGACCAGGTAGTTGTGCTTGGTGCACGGGCGTGTGATGCCGGTGGTGTCGCATTCCTGGAAGGCGTCGTTGCCGATCAGGTGGGTCGGCACTTGGCCGGTGAGACAGACGAGCGGAATGCTGTCCATCAAGGCGTCGGTAAGCCCGGTGACCGCGTTGGTCACGCCCGGCCCCGAGGTCACCAGCACCACGCCGACCTTGCCGGTCGAGCGCGCGTAACCCTCGGCCGCGTGCACGGCGCCGCCTTCCTGGCGCACGAGGATGTGGCGGATGTCTTTCTGGCCGAACAGCGTGTCGTAAATGGGCAGGACCGCGCCGCCCGGATAGCCGAAGATGTGGCTGACGCCTTGATCCTTGAGCGCCTGAATGACGATTTCGGCGCCGGTCATCTGGTCATTGGTCATCGCGCGACTTTCAACAATTGGGGCAACAATTTTGGGGCAACGGTCTGTTCACGGCCAATTCCGCTCTGCGCCGCCATCCGGGCGGCGCGCGGGGAGTGGAAACCTAGTCGCTCGACCCCCTTCGGTCAACGAATAAATGGAAAGATTATTGCACTGCTTCGGTAACAAAATTATCTAAACAGCAAGAAAAGCCGCGACCGCCCGTGAAGCTTCGTCAATGGCCGTTTCGCCGAAGGATCCGAACGTGCGCGCGCCGGCGACCTGGTTGCGCAGCCACGTACGCTGGCGCTTGGCGAACTGGCGGGTGGCGCGCTTGGCCTTCGCCACCGCCTCCTCCAGGGTCGCCCGGCCCGCCAGGTGTTCGAGCAACTCGCGCACGCCGACCGCCTTCACAGCCGGCAAGGTCGGATCGAGCCCGAGACGGTCGAGCGCGCGCGCTTCGGCGAGCGCGCCTTCCGCCATCATGGCGTCGAAGCGGAGATCGAGGCGCCGATCGAGTTGGTCGCGCGGCGGATCGAGCGCGAGAACGAGGAACCGGTCGGGCCGCGCCCGCGCGCGGCTCCGCTCGCGCCGGTGCCATTCGCTCAGGCAAACCCCAGTCGCCCGGCGGACCGCATAAGCGCGCACCAGACGCTGGGAATCTTTTTCGGCAATCCGTGCCGCGCCTTCCGGATCGAGGCGCGCGAGTTCGGCGCGAAATGCGGCGTTGCCGATCCGCCCGCGCAAGTCCCGCGCCGCCGCGACCGTTTTGGGCGGGATCGGCGGAACCTCGGCGATCCCTTCCATCAGCGCCTTGAGGTAAAGCCCGGTGCCGCCGACGACCAAGGGCAATCGTCCCTCGCCCCGGATTTCGGCGATGGCTTGAAGCGCGAGACAGAGCCAACGCCCGGCCGAGCAACGTTCCGCCGCCGGCAGCACGCCATAAAGAAAATGCGGCGCGCGCGCCTCGTCCTCCGGCGAAGGGCGCTGGGTCAGCACAAAGAGCTCGCGGTAGACCTGCTGGCTGTCGGCGTTGACGATCGCGCCCCGGAAGCGTTCGGCGAGCGCCAGCGCGAGCGCGGACTTGCCCGAACCGGTCGGCCCGGCGACGACGACGATCGGTTTTCGGGTTTCCACGCTCATCCGCCTTGTGCTCGCCGCCGCCGCCGATTTATGTAGCCGGCATGGATTCCGTGCTGGTTCTGATCGCGCCCGCGGAGGGCGATTCGCTCGACGACGGCATTGTCGCCTCGGTCCGCGATTCCCTCAAGCAACAAGGCGCGGCCATGGGTGCCGTGCGCTGGCTTTCGCCCCGCCGCGCGTGCGAATGGCCCTGCGCCGGGACCATCCCGACCATCGCAACACGGGCGGCCCTTGCCACTATCGGCAACCGGCGGATCGATGCCGCCGCACTTTCCGCCGAGGGACGGCGAAAGAAACTCCTCGTCGCCGACATGGATTCGACCATCGTCGCGGGTGAAATGCTTGACGAACTCGCGGATTTTGCCAATCTCAAGGCCGAGGTCGCAGCCATTACCGCGCGCGCCATGAACGGCGAGATTGAATACAAGGATTCCCTGCGCGCGCGGGTCGCGCTGCTCAAGGGGCTCAACGCTGATTACCTCGAAAAGACCTTTGCGCGAGCGCGCCTCAATCCCGGCGCGGCGACGCTGGTCGCGACCATGCGCGCCCACGGCGCGCATACATTCCTCGTGTCCAGCGGTTTTCGCTATTTCACCTCGCGCATCGGCGCGCTCGCCGGTTTCGACGCCGAAACCGGAAATGAGGTCGAAATCGCGGAAGGGAAGCTCACCGGGCGGGTGGTCGAGCCGATCCTGGACAAGGACGCGAAACGGGCGGCCCTGCTGGAAGCCGCGGCGCGGCGCGGGATCGCGCCGTCGGAAGCCATCGCCGTCGGCGACGGAGCCAACGACTTGCCCATGATCCTGGAGGCCGGGATCGGCGTCGCCTACCGCCCGAAACCGGCGGTCGCGGCGGCGGCACCCATCGCCATCCGCCACGCCGATCTTACCGCGCTGCTTTATTTGCAGGGTTACGCGGACGAGGAGTTCGCGGGTCGAAATTAGCCCTTGCCGAGGCGAACCGCAACGAAGCGCATGCCGCCCTGACCTTCGACCAGCATCAGCAACGACTTCTTGCCCGCCTTTTTCGCTTCCTGGATCTTGGCGGCGACGTCGGCGGGCTTCGAGACTTCCTGCTGGCTGACCTCGACGATCACGTCGCCCGGGCGAATGCCTTTTTCGGCCGCAGGCCCGTTGTCGGCGACGTTGGTCACCACCACACCCTTGACGGCCTTCTCGATCTTGAAGCGCTCCTTCACGCGCGGGCCGGCTTCGGCCACGGTTAAGCCGACGTCGTCGAGGGCGAGCCCGTCGCCGGTGCGGCCGTCGCCCTTGCCGCCGGGGCCGGTGCTGGCGGCGACCTTGGTGTCGTCATCAAGTTGGCCGACGGTGACCTCGAGACGCACTTCCTTGCCCTCGCGCCAGACCACGATCGGAACCTTCTTGCCGACCTCGGTATCGGCGACCAGCCGGGGCAGGCGGCGCATTTCGGTCACGTCGCGGCCGTCGAATTTCAGCACCACGTCGCCCGGCTGAATCTTGGCTTTCTCCGCGGGGCCGCCCTTGATGACGCTGGCGACCAGCGCACCGGTCGCCTGCTTGAGGCCGAGAGTTTCCGCGATCTCGTCGGTCACGCCTTGGATGTGGACGCCGAGCCAGCCGCGCTTGACCTGACCGCTCTTGATCAACTGGCGGATGATCGGCTCGGCGCTGGCAGTGGGAATGGCGAAGCCGATGCCGACGCTGCCGCCGGTGGGCGAAAAGATCGCGGTATTGATGCCTATCACCTCGCCTTGCAGATTGAACAACGGCCCGCCGGAGTTGCCGCGATTGATCGAGGCATCGGTCTGGATGAAGTCGTCGTAGGGACCCGAGTTGATGTCGCGTCCGCGCGCCGAAACGATGCCGGCGGTGACGGTGCCACCGAGGCCGAACGGATTGCCGATGGCGATCACCCAGTCGCCGACGCGCGCCTTGTCGGAGTTGCCGAACTTGGTCGCCGACAGCTTGCCGGTCGGGTTGACTTTCAGTACCGCAAGATCGGATTTGGCGTCGCGCCCGACCACCTCGGCCTTGAGGCGGGCGCCGTCGTGGAAGATGACGGTGATTTCGTCCGCGTCCTGAATGACATGGTTATTGGTGGCGATGAAGCCCGCCTCGTCGACCACGAAGCCGGAGCCGAGCGATGTCGCGCGCCGGGGCCGCTGCTGCTGCTGGCCCTGGTTGCGTTCGAAGAATTCCTTGAAGAAATCCTCGAACGGCGAGCCGGGCGGCAATTGCGGCATTTCGAAGCCGCGCCCTTCGACGGTCTGGGTGGTGGAAATGTTCACCACCTTGGGCAGCAGCTCGCTCGCGAGGTCGGCGAAGCTGTCCGGCGCGGTGCGCGCCTGGGCGCCCGAAAGCGCGGCGAACGCAATCATGCCCGCCGCCAGTGCGACGACGCGTGCGGCGTGGGGAACCGGGCGAACGGCATGGCCGTCGCGCCGGCTTGAAGATTCGAACAAGGTCATCATGGCAACATCCTGTCGGCCGGGGAAACCCAAGGCCCGCGACGCGCGGGTTTTCGACGGGGGCGTCGGCCGACGTGCACCCGGGATTTAGCCCGCCCCGAGGGGGCTTTCAAGTCGCCGGCGGGCTAACGCCGATCACCGCCGCGCGAGCCAGACCAAACCGACGCCCAAAACCGCCGCGGCCAGCCCAGTCGCGCGAATCGCACTCGGCGGCAATTCGAGTGCGCGCGCCATCATCCGGCGCATCCCGTCGGGAAAAAGAGCATAGAGGATTCCCTCGATGGCGATCGCCAGCCCCAGCGCGGCGACGAGGTCGATCATGCCGTGCCGCGCCGGAAAGGGTTCGGACCCTAGCGCTGGGGCCTGCGCGCGGGTTCGCCCGAGGCGCCGGCCGCGCCGCCGAAATAACGGAAAAACTCGGAATCGGGCGTGAGAATTATGGTCGTGCCGTCGGAGAGCGCGCCCTGGTAGGCCTCCAGCGTCCGGTAGAGCTCGAAAAACGCGGGGTCCTTGCCGAAGGCGCGGTTGAGGGTCTGGGTGCGGATGCCTTCGCCCTCGCCGCGCAAGGTCTGGGCAGTCCGCTCCGCGTCCGCGATGAGAATGGTGCGCTGGCGGTCGGCATCGGCCTGGATCTTAACCTTCAGCTCTTCGCCCTCGGCGCGCATTTGGGCGGCCTGGGCCACCCGCGAGGAGCGCATGCGGTTGTAGACCGCCTGGCTGGTCGCCTCGGGCAGGTCGGTGCGGCCGATGCGCACGTCCACCACCTCGACCCCGAATTCGGGCGCGACGCCCTCGACCGCGCCCTTGATCTTTTCCATCACCTCGGCGCGCTTGCCGGTCAACATATCCTGAAGATCGACCTTGGCGACCTCGGAACGGATCGCCGAGTTGAGCCGGCCGCCGAACACCTGGCGGAAATTGGCGAGCGTCATCGCGCGGCGGCGGAATTCGAGCGGATCGACGATGCGAAAGCGCGCGAAGGCGTCGACATTGATCCGCTTCTGGTCCGAAAGAATTACTTCCTGCGCCGGCGGATCGAGATCGAGAATGCGGCGGTCGTAATAGGTGACGTCCTGGATGAACGGCAGTTTGACCTGAATTCCGGGCTCGCGCACCACGCGGATCGGATTGCCGAACTGCAGCACGATCGCCTGCTGCGTCTGGTGCACGACGAAAACCGCGCTGGAAGCGACGACGATCAAGGTCGCCGCGACGATGCCGAGAATGACGAGGATCGGGCGGTTCATTTCGCGACTCCCTCGCTGCCTGCGGCGGACGGCTCGCTGCGGCGGCGCAGTTCGGGCAACGGCAGGTACGGCACAACCCCGGCGCCGCCTTTGTCGATGATCACCTTTTCCGAATCCTTGAAGACTTGCTGCATACGCTCGAGGAACAGGCGCTTGCGCGTCACGTCCTTGTCCTCAAGATAGGCGTTATAGACCGAAAGGAACCTGTTGGCTTCGCCTTCCGCCTCGCGGACCAGTTTTTCCCTGTATGCGGTCGCGTCCTGAATCATGCGCTGCGCCTCGCCCTTGGCGCGGGGCAGAATGTCGTTGGCGTAGGCCGTCGCCTCATTCTGCTTGCGCTCCTTGTCCTGGCGCGCGCGCTGCACGTCGTTGAAGGCGTCGATCACCTGCGCGGGCGGGTCGACCTTCTGCAACTTCACGTCGGCGATCAGGACCCCGGCGCTGTATTCATCGAGGATGTTTTGCAATAATTCGCGTGCGCGCAATTCCACCTCTTGGCGCTTGATAGTGAGCGCGTCCTCAAGTGTGGTCTGGCCGACGATTTCGCGCATCGCGCTCTCGGCCGCGATCTTGATGGTCGGTTCCGGCTCGCGGATGTTGAACAGAAAGTTGGCTGCGCTCTTGATGCGCCACTGCACGACGAAATCGATGTCGATGATGTTCTGGTCGCCGGTCAGCATCAGGCTTTCCTGCGGCACGTCGCGGGCGCCGCTCTGCCCGCCGACGTCGGTCGAACCGCGAAAGCCGATATTGATCTGGTTGGTGCGGTCGACGTTGGGGGTGACGACCTGGCCGATCGGGCGCGGCAGCCAGTAATTCAAGCCGGGCGTGGTGACGCGCAGGTACTTGCCGAACAGCAGTTCGACGCCGAGCTCGCCCGGCTGGACGCGGTAAAAGCCACTCGCGAACCAGAGCGCGATGCCGGCAAGCACCGCGAGCCCGATCACGCGCCCGCCGCCGAAACCGCCCGGCAGCGCGCGACGGAAACGATCCTGGCCGCGCCGCAGAAGTTCCTCGAGGTCGGGGGGCTCGGGCATGGAAGGTCCGCCGCCGCCGCGACCGCCCCAGGGGCCCTGGCCCCCGCCGTTACCGCCACCGCCGCCCCAAGGGCCGCCTTGATTTTTCCAGGCCATGTCGAAGTGATCCGTTCGCTTGCGCCGCTAACCGAATGAATGAGATGAATGCCCTATTCGCCCTTCGCCCACCGGGGGCTTTGCATTTGCCCTTTGTATTTCGTTCTTCTGATGTTAGTTGAAATGGGGCGTGCGCGGCGGTTCCGGGAGGAATTTATATAGGGCAATCGCGCCGCGCGCGCAACGTGGCCCAAGGCGCGGGGAAAACCGCCGCCTTATCCCCACCGACGGGACCGGCGCAGGGCTTAGCCGCGAACACCAGCAGGAGTTGAGATCGAGGTCATGGCCGAAGTCACCGAACAGCAGATCATGGACGCGCTCAAGCGCGTTGTCGACGCCGAACGCGACGAGGACATCGTCACGCTGGGCATGGTCAAGGGCTTGCAGATCAAGGGCGGTCACGTCGCCTTCGCGATCGAGGTCGACGCCGCGCGCGGCGCCAAGATGGAACCCTTGCGCAAACAGGCGGAGAAAATCGTCCACGGCCTGCCCGGCGTCATGTCGGCGACCGTGGTGCTGACTGCCGAGCGTAAAGGCGGCAACGGCGGACAGACGGCACAAGGCCATGGGCACGCACACGGCCACGCCCATGGACATGGGCACGCTCACGGGCATGGGCATGGCCAGGCGCAACCGGCGATGTTGCCGGGCGTGCGTTCGATCATCGCGGTCGCTTCGGGCAAGGGTGGCGTCGGCAAGTCCACCGTTGCGGTCAACCTCGCGCTCGCGCTCGCGGCTATCGGCCGCAAGGTGGGCATCCTTGATTCCGACATCTACGGTCCCTCGATGCCGCGCATGATGGGCATCGTCGGCCAGCCGTCCTCGCGCGACGGCAAGACTCTCGACGCCATGGAGAACTTCGGCGTCAAGTGCATGTCGATCGGCTTCATGGTCGACGAGGAAAGCCCGATCATCTGGCGCGGGCCGATGGTCCAATCGGCGATCGAACAGATGATGCGCGACGTCAACTGGGGCGAGCTCGACGTGCTGGTGGTCGACATGCCGCCCGGCACCGGCGACGCCCAGCTGACCATGGCCCAGAAGGTGCCGCTGACCGGAGCGGTGATCGTGTCGACGCCGCAGGACATCGCGCTCTTGGACGCGCGCAAGGGCCTCAACATGTTCCGCAAGGTGGACGTGCCGGTGCTCGGCATCGTCGAGAACATGAGCTACTTCTCGTGCCCCAAGTGCGGGCACCGCACCGAAATCTTCAGTCACGGCGGCGCGCACAAGGAAGCCGACCGGCTCGGCGTCGATTTCCTGGGGGAAATCCCGCTCGACATCGTGATCCGGGAAACCTCCGACGGCGGCCAGCCGATCGTGGTGGCCAAACCCGACAGCGATCACGCCAAGGCCTTCGTCGCCATCGCCACCAAGGTCTTGGGCAAGATCGAGCGCCTGACCGGCGCCGGCGCGGAAACCGGCGGCCCGCGCATCGTGGTGCAGTAAGACTTCGCGCGTTTCGATGGTGCGTGGCAGGCTGCATTCTTGGAATGCGGCCTGTTTTTTTGGGCGCCGGCAGTACATCTTGACTATACGGCTTCGCCGTATACACTCCGGCGATGCACGTGGTTGTCGAAACGCCGACTTATCTGCGTGACGCGCGGATTAGCGGGCTGAGCGACGACGAGCGCGCGGCCATTGTTTGGTACTTGGCCGCCCATCCCGACGCCGGGGACGAAATCCTCGGCACCGGCGGGGTTCGCAAAATCCGTTTCGCGGGCCGGGGCAAGGGCAAGAGCGGCGGCTACCGGGTGATTACGTTCTACAGCGGGCGCGACGTGCCGGTGTTCCTGCTCAACGTGTTCGCCAAGGGGGATCGGGTCGATCTGTCCCAGGGCGAGCGCAACGAATTGCGGACCATGCTCGCGACCCTGGTCCGCCGCTATCGGAAAGGAGTGAAGCTCAATGTCCAAAGCCGGAAAACGCATCCTGGCCAGCGTCCGTGAGGCGCTCGCCTTCGCCGAGGGCAAGGCCGACAAGCGCCGGTTCAAGGTGCATGTGCCCGAACGCCTGGACGTGGCCGCCATCCGCCGCAAGCTCGGCATGAGCCAGTCCACCTTCGCCGCCTATTTCGGCGTCAGCCTCCGTACCGTGCAGGATTGGGAACAAGGCCACCGGAAGCCCTCCGGCCCGGCGCGCGCCTTCCTCAAGGTCATCGACCGCGAACCGAAGGCCGTCCGCCGCGCACTCGCGGCGTAGGTTGTCCGCGATTAAATCTCCCGGATGGAATACGAGCCAAGATGCGGATTTCAAATATGAACGCGAGGGAAATCGTCGCAGCCATCAATGACGGAAATATTGATGACGAAGATCTTGTTGGCCGCGACACGTGGACTGAGATTTGTCGGGCTAGGGGAAGATATTTTTCTGATGTGGATGAAGAGGCATTGCAAGAGTTGTGTAGCCGACGCGGATATTTACTCCATCGTCGGAATCCTCGGGGATTCTCGTAGAACGGCACAGACAGGCGAGCCCCGTTCACGCAGCAATGCTTCATCAATCATGCACGCCAGATGATTTCCAAGCCGTTTGCCTGTCATCATAGATCCGGATTCTGTTGGGAATCTCACTCTTCCTGCCCCAGCGCGGCCATCAGCTCGCGCCATTCGCGCCTGGAAAGCCCGCTGGTTTCCTGGGTCACCTTCTCGCCCACGATCAGGCGCCTGACCGCGTCGAGCCCCTTGGCCGACAGGTGCGCGCCGCCCATGCGGTATTGCATGAACGCCTCGAACGTCATCGGCAGCCAGCGCCGGAGCGTGTCCAGCATCGCCTCGGCGTAGACGCGGATTTCGTACTGGGCGTGTTCGTCGGCGCGCAAACTGAGAAAATGCATGAGGTTGTGAAGGTCGGTCTTCCAATACCATTGGGTATAGGTGGCGAGGGTGAGGTTCATGCGCGCGAGCTCGCGCGCGAGCCCCTTGCGCGCGGGGTCGCGGGGCGCGCCATCCATTCCCTCGTTCAGCATTTCCTCGTAGGAGGCGTAGGTCTGTTCCGCGTCGCGGCGCAGAAGCTCGAACACGCGCTTCGCTTCGGCGCCCTCCAGCACCTCGCCCCGTCCCTGGCGGTTGACCTGCGATTGCGCCGCCAGATACTCGGGCGACGGGACGTAGTATTCCTTGTCGAGGATCGAATAGCGCGCCGAGTATTCGTTGACGTTGGCGGTGCGATGGCGAATCCACTGCCGGGCGACGAAGATCGGCAGTTTGACATGATATTTGATCTCGCACATCTCGAACGGCGTGGTGTGCCGGTGGCGCATGAGGTAGGCGATCAGCCCGGCATCGTCC
>Ga0194132_10004872_pt1 | contig 22424 bp, 20 predicted proteins | sample TA2KigOf80mmetaG_FD_148612 | JGI IMG/M metagenome (GOLD analysis project Ga0194132, IMG submission 148612) | Freshwater microbial communities from Lake Tanganyika, Tanzania - TA2015054 Kigoma Offshore 80m | ecosystem: Environmental > Aquatic > Freshwater > Lake | place: Tanzania: Lake... | reverse complement strand
TAAGGCATCCTGCCGACCTCCACGTTTGAGCCGCCTCCAGCGAAAAGATGATCACGCAAGAGTTTACACACAGAATACGCTACCTTCTAGCCCTCTCGCGGATCGTTGATTTTTTGTGTACAGGTCGGCTTCGAGTCGCCGCCACGCCGAGGTCGGCCGGTCGGTGGGTCGGGGTCGGCCGCACAGGTAGTTCTGCAGATCGTCCGCCAGCGCAAGAGCGGTCGGGTAGCGATGGCCCGGCTCCTTCTCGAGGCACTTCAGGCACACCGCCTCGAGGTAGTTCGGTACGTCGGCGCGGAGCAACCGCGGGCGTATTGGGTCGTCATGGAGCACTTGGCGGATGGTTTCCGTCACGCTCGCGGCACGGAACGGGGGCCGACCGGTGAGACACTCGTACAGGATCGCGCCCAGTGCGTACACGTCGGCGGTGGGGCCGACGTCCCGAGCGTCCCCGCGGGCCTGCTCCGGCGGCATGTATGACGGTGTGCCCATCACGTCACCGGCGAGCGTGTGCCCGGCGACCGCGTCGAGCCGCTTGACCAGTCCGAAGTCGGCCACCTTCGGCGCGCCGTCCGCCGCGAACAGCACGTTGGCCGGTTTGAGATCGCGGTGCACGATGCCCCGTTCGTGCGCGTCGTGGATGGCGCGGACGAGTGTCTCGACCAGCCGCGCCGCGCCGGGCGGCGGGAGCGGGCCGTGGGCGAGTCGCTCGGCGAGGGTGCCGCCCGCGACGAACTCCAGTACGAGGTACGGTTTGCCCTCGTACTCGCCGGTGTCGAAGATCTGGACCACGTTCCGGTGCGGCAGAGCGGCGACCGCCTCGGCCTCGGCCCGGAACCGCGCCAAGTGCGACGGTCCGGCCCGACCGTCGCGGATCATCTTCAGCGCGACCGTGCGGTTGAGGTGCGTGTCGCGGGCCTTGTACACCACGCCCATCCCGCCCTCGCCCAGAACGCCCTCGACCCGGTAGCGCGGAGGGACCGGTGCCGCGACCGAGGCACGAGCAGGTCCGGGTTGGTCGCGCGTTTCGTTCGGCGCGAGCCACTGACACTGAACGGCTCGCAGTTCCGCTCGCAGTGCCTCTCGTTCCGCTCCGTCGAAGCCGTCTAGGTAGTCGTCTTCTCGCGGGTGCTCGCCCGCGGCGAGCCGCGCCTCGAACCGCCGGCACGCCGCGTCGACGCGCAGCGCCAGCTCCGGTGCCCACACGTCCCCGAACTCGTCACTCACGCCCGACCTCCCCGGCCCAAAGGCTGCGGATCACCTTCAGACGCCGCTCGACGGTGCGAGGCACGCAACCCCACCGTGCCGCGACCTCCTCGTTCGAGTGGCCCTCCAACTTCCACACCGCCAGTGCCTTTAGGTCGGCGTCGGGCAGTTTGTCGAGCAGTCGGCGGAACTCGTCGGCCACGAGCGCGGCGAACTCTGGGGTCGGCTCCGAGCCGGCGATACTCGCGAGGTCGCACGCCGGGCTCGCTCCCGCGCCGCGCTTTTCGGCCGATTCGCGGCGAACCAGATCGACCGCCTTCTGCCCGGTGATCAGCAACAGCACGCGCCACAGGTCGTCACGGCCCTCCAACCGCGGCAACCGTCCCGCGGTAGCGTCGCGGCAGAAACTGTCGAACGCGGACAGTGCCACGTCTTCTTCGTCCGCGGCTCGGCGGGGATAATTCGCGAGCCGGGCGCGGGCGAGCGCGACGAGTTTGGGAAAGTACCGTTGCCAGAGCGGGCCGGCCGCGGCCGGGTCGCCGGCCTTGAGTTGACCGAGCCAGTGGGTCACGGATTCGTCGGGCACAGTGACCTCCGAGGGAGTGAAACGATGGTACGGCGCGGGACCGGGCGAAGGGCGAAGAAATCCGAAACTCGCTGTCGGGTTCGGTGCCGGGATTTCGTTGACTCTCTCGAACGGCAGGACGGAATCACGGCGTTGGCACTATCGAGGGCGCAATGGGCGCGAAACAACCGAACGAACCCTCGGGACTAAAAGCCGGGCTGCTTCGCGTCCGCGACATCTGGGCGCTGGGCGTCGGGATCGTCGTCTGCGGGCAGTATTTCGGCTGGAACCTCGGCCTCAAGGACAACGGCCCGGTGGCGATGCTCATCGCGTCGCTTGCCGTGTGCCTGTTGTTCCTCGCGTGGGTGCTGACACTCTCGGAGATGGCGGTAGCGATGCCGCGGGCCGGCGGGCCGCTCGATTACGGCCGTTGCGCCGGCGGGCCGTGGCTCGGCTTCCTTATGGGCTGGTCGATGTTCCTCGAATGCCTCTTCGGGGGCGTCGCCACGGCACTGGCCGGTGGGAAGTACGTCGCCTTCCTGCTCAACCCCTCGGCACCGGACAAGTACGTCGCGGTCGCGGTCGGGTTGACCATCGTGGCCGTGTTCTTCCTGCTCCAAGCCCGTGGGGTGAAGGAGCAGGCCCGCGCCCTCGTCTGGATGACCTACGCGGCGCTCGTGGGGCTGGTCATCTTCTGGATCGCGGCCCTGACGAACTTCTCGTGGGGCCGTGTGTGGACCGCGCCGGCGCTCCCGGCCGAAAAGGGCTGGGGCGCGGTTTTCGACGCGCTCCCGTTCGCGCTGTGGTGGCTCATCATCATAGAGGCCGCGGCGCTGGCCGCGGAGGAGTCGCACGAGCCGGCGAGTACGATCCCCCGCGGGCTGACGTGGGCCGTCCTCACGGTCATCGTACTCGTCGTCCTGACGACGGTGACGGCCACCGGCGCGGTGCCGTTCCAGCAGATCGCCGAAACCGGGACCGGGGAGGCCACGAAGCCGGTGGACTACCCGCTGGCCGAGGTGATCCGACTGATCCCCGCCGGCGCGTCCGCGGCGCTGTTCTACGGGTTCGGTGCGATCGCGCTGTTCGGGCTGATCGCCAGCTACCACGGGCTGCTGTACGGCTCCAGCCGGCAACTGTTCGCGCTGGGCCGCGCCGGGTTCGTCTCGCCCGCTCTCGGCGCGGTGAGCGCGACCCGTCAAACGCCGGTGCCGGCGCTCCTCGCGTGCAGCCTGTTGACAGCGGGGTTCGTCGTGGCGAACCTGTGGTTCGATCCGGTGATCGCGTCCGCCGTTCTGGTCGCCGGGGCCGCGGCCCTCGTCCTGTACCTCCTGAGCACGTGGGCGCTGTTCCGGCTGCGGCGGCGCGTCCCGGCGCTACTGACGGGCTACCGCGCCCCGCTGGGGTGGTGGCTCCCGCTGGGCGTGGCGGTCCTGTCGGTCGTCGCGCTGACGGTCTACTACCGGATCGACCCGACCGGCGTGGTCGTTCCGGTCGCGCTTGGCACGTACGCACTCGGCATCGGCTACTTCGCGCTCCGCGGCCGGAAGCGCGTGACGGAAACGCACGACGAGAGTGCCCCGGTCACCCCGACGACCGAAGCCGCGACCACGCGCTCGCGGTGGTTGCACCGGATCGCGGTTGCTGCGGTCATCCTCGCGCTCGGCGGAATGGGGGCGGTGACGTTGGCCGCGTTCGGCGGTCCCAGTCTGCTCGGCTCGCCGGACGACGTGTCCGCGGCGGTCGTGCTGGGCGTTGTGTCCGCGGCGATTGTCGCGGTGGCGGCGGTCGAACTGTGGCAGACGCGCCGGAGGCACCCATGAACCCGCCCGGGGGCCGAACGCTCGTCGGGCGCGTCGCGGAACTGCGGCGGTACCCCGTGAAGTCGATGCAAGGTGAAGCCCTGCAGCGGGTCGGCATCGGGCCGCAGGGTTTAGACGCCGACCGCCAGTTCGCGGTGATCGACGCCGAGACCCGACGCGTCGCGAGCGCGAAGAACCCGCGCAAGTGGGCCGGGTTACTCGACCTCCGCGCCGAACTCCGCGCCGGAGTGCTCCACCTCACCGCGCCGGACGGGGGCAAGTACCGGGACGACCGCGACGACCTGAACGCGGTACTGTCGCGGTTGCTCGGCCGCCCGGTCGCGCTCCGCGGGTCGTCGGTGGCGTCCGGCACGATCGAGGTCGAGTGGCCCGACGTGCCCGGCCTACCGAGTGCGGGCGCGGAGTCGGTCGAACCGCTGCCCGCCGGCGGCTACTTCGACCTCGCGCCGGTCCACGTCGTGACGACCGCGACGCTGCGCCACCTCCGTGAACTCGCCCCCGGTTGCGACTTCGACCCGCGCCGGTTCCGGCCCAACGTCGTGATCGAGACCGTGCCGGGACTGACGGACTTTGCCGAGACCGGTTGGGTCGGGCGGGCGGTGTGGGTGGGGGACGTGCCCCTCGAGGTGACGGGGGCGTGTTCGCGGTGCGTGATGACGACGCTCGCGCAGCCCGGCCTCGCGGCTGACGCGCAAATCCTGCGCGCCGCGGTCGCACACAACGCGGCCGTGGTCGGCGTCTACGCGACCGCCCCGAACCTCGGAGAGGTGAGTATTGGGCAACCGCTCTGGCTCGAATGAGTCACGCAGGGTGCTTGAATCGTGTCGGGCGGTACAGGCCAAGAAGTGCGTAAGATTCTCTTCTAGTCCGCGTTTCGAGGAGGTGCCCCATGGCTTGCGTGTGTCCGCAGTTCGGTCGGTGGCCCGCTGCTCTTGTTGGCGTTCTCCTGCTGACTTCCGGGCTTACGGGGAGTGAGCCTCCCGATCTGCCCAAACCCGGCCCCGCGAAGGTCGATGAGCCGCGCGCCAAGAAGTTTTCGCTCGCCAAAGGCGCGGAGTTCCTAGACCGCGCCGCGATCCAGTGGTTTAAAGCCCAAGACTGTTCGAGTTGTCACACCAGTTACCCGTTCCTGATGGCCCGCCCGATGTTGGGCGATCCGAAGGCTCCGGCGCTGGTCTGGATGCGGGCGTACTTGGAGGGCCGCGTCGCCGGGTGGGACAAAGGCAAGAAAGGGGCCGGGTTGCCCGCGGAGGAAGACGAGGCCGTCACGGAGATCGTCGCCACGGCCGCGACGCTGGCGTTCGACGACGCGCGCGGTGGGAAGTTGAACCCGCGCACCCGACAGGCGCTGGACCGCATGTGGACGGTCCAGCGGAAGGACGGCTCGTGGGACTGGAACAAGCACAACCTGCCGCCGCAAGAACTCGACGAGTATTTCGGGGTGGTGTACGCCGCGCTGGGTGTCGGGTACGCCCCCGAAGGGTACGCCAAGAGCGAAGCGGCGAAGGACGGTGTGGCCCGGCTGAAGGCGTATCTGAGGGAGAACCGCGCCCCGAACCTGCACCACCGAACTTGGCTCCTGTGGGCCTCGCTCAAACTCGACGGGCTGATGACGGCCGAGGAACGGGACCAGACGGTCCAGAGTCTGTTGAAACTCCAGCGCAAGGACGGGGGCTGGAACCTGCCGTCCTTGGGCGACTGGAAGCGACTCGACGGGACGGCGAACGACGCCAACGCTCCCAGCGACGGGTACGCAACGGGTTTGGTCGTGTACGTGTTGCGCCAGACCGGGATGAGTGCCGAAAAGGAATCACTCAAGAGGGGTGTGGCGTGGCTCAAAGCGAACCAGCGCGAATCCGGGCGCTGGTACACCCGGTCGCTCAACGCGGACCGGGCGCACTACACCACCAACGCGGGAACGGCCTTCGCGCTGATGGCCCTCAAAGCGTGCGGGGTGACCGACGAGTAACCTCAAGTCGTACGAAAGCCGAACACGGCTCGGGTTCCTACAGCAACCTCCCGAATCTGGTCGAACACCTGAAGCGAGGCGAAGCAGTTGATGAGGATTCCCGAAAGGAAATGGAGCGGAACTTCGGTCAGACGCAACCGTACGGCGAGGTACAGTAGAAAGTTGTGCCCGGTTCTTGCTACTGGCCTTTCCGTTTCGCGGGCAGCGCCCCGACGAACGCCTCGGCACGACGAATCCAAGCAATCAACTGGTCGTCGTCATCGACGCCTTCCGGCTCGACCATGACCCACCCCTTCATCGGCTTGCCGGTGATGTCGAACTCACGGACGTGCGGTTCCAGCCGCGCCTCGGCGTAAGCGCCCGGGCCGATCCGGGCGATGAGCGAATCCTTCCAGACGCCGACGAGCATGTTCCCGTCGAGGAGGAACCCGATCCCGCCGAACATCCTCCTCTCCTCGACGTTCTCCGTGCGGGCGAGGGCGTCCCGGATGCGGGCGGCGAGGGACTCGTCAAAGGCCATCGGTCGCTCCCGTGCTCGTCGGCTTCTAGCGATCTAGATAAGCCCGTCGCTGGTCGGGCGGGAACTTCTCGATGGCGTACCGCAGCATCGTCCGTGGCATGGCGGTCGCATGCCGGTCGAGGAACCCTTCGAGGACCGCTTGGTCCTTCGTGCCGACCTCCCGGAGCATCCAGCCCGTCGCCTTATGAATCAAGTCCTCCTTGTCCCCTAGCAGCAACTCACTGATCGCGAGCGTCTCGTCGAACTCTCCGTGGCGGATGAAATGCAGCGTCGAGACGATGGCGATCCGCCGTTCCCACAGGCTCTTCGATTTCGCGAGCGCGAACAGCGGCTCCCGAGGCCCGGTCAGCAGGAACCCGCCGACGACCTGCGGGGCCGAGCAGTCGACCAAGTCCCAGTTGTTGATGAACCGCGTGTTGCCCCGATACAGGTCGTACACTCGCTTCCGGTGATTGTCGTCGCACTTCGTTACTTGAAGCACCAAGATCAGCAGCGCTAGGTGGCGCTCCTCGTGGACCGGCGTGTTCAACAGGGCACTGACCCCGTCCAGCGGCATCGCCCGGAACGAGCGGGCTACCGCGCGGAGCGTCGGCACGTTGACCCCGATGAACGTATCGCCCGCGCCGTACTCGCCCGGCCCCGTCTTGAAGAACCGGGTCGCCGCCTTCGCCCTTTCGGGCGAGGCGAGCGACTTCAACTTGGTCCGGGCGTCCTCGGCGGTCATTCCAGCTCCCTCGCACATCGAACCGCTCGCCGTTCACGGCCTTGATCCGCAGCGGGCCTCGCCAACCTCATTCGCCCCGCAAGGCGTTGAACGCACCGAAGCCATTCGGCGGGGGAGACGACCTCACTTCTTGCAGCGATACACCCACATTACGCCGTCGTCCCTGCTGTCCCCGGCGACGTGGCAGAAGTAGGCGTTCAACTCCCGGTCATAGAAGGTGTTGGCGGCGTACTGGAACTTGGGGCCGTTGGCCGGGAACGGGATCGGCTCGGCCCACGAATTGGCCTTCGGGTCGTAGACGAACACGCCGGTCGTCGGCCCCCGGAAGTGGATCGCGACCACGATGTCGAGGCGGGCATCGTACTCGTAGAACGCGGCGTTCGTGTTCGCCGGCGGCGGGGCGGTTCCTTTTGGCTTCAGGTGACTCCAAGAATTGCGCTCGATGTCGTACGCCATGAGCCCTTCGCCTTTGGAGCCGTCGCCGTCGTTGCGGTAGAAGCGGTTCCGCTTGGAGTCGTAACAGCCGCAGGCATCATACCCCTTGGGGCTTGGGCCTTTCGGCCTAGCATCGGTCCACAGGTTCTTCGCCGGGTCGAAAATCGCCACCGTTTCGGACCCCACGGCGAAGAACTGCTTCGTGGACGGGAGGTAGTGGAACTGAGGGAAACCCCCGGCGTTGATGGCGGTTGGGTTGGTCGCCGGCGACCGCTCGAACCGGCCCGACGCCACGTCGTAAAACCACGGTGAGTAGACCCGCTTCTTCTTGTCCTTCAGTTGCTCTTCGAGAACCTTCAGTCCCTCATCCATCTGCTTCTCGCCGCCCAAGAAGTACCGGGGGATCGGCCCGCCCGCCGTACCGTTCCAGCTAAGAAAGGCGAACTTCTTGCGGTCGGAATCGTAGGTGAGGTAGCCCCAAGCGTGGACCAGCGTGTGGACCGGGATGGGCTGCTTGTCCTTGTCGATCAACTGCCCGTTCTCGTCGAGGAGGAGTTCCTTGTCCTTGACCCGCTGCGTGAACGTCTTCGTGTTCGTTCCGGGGTGGAGACACGTCCAGGCGTGGGCGTTGATGTCGTAGAACCACAGGTCGTCCATGGCGTGGCCGTCCGGCTTGACGTAGGCGTGAACCCCTTCGCCGAAGAGGAACGCGCCCCGCCTGTCCGGCGCGAGGATCAGGGCTTTAGCGCCCCACGAACTGCCCCGTGCCTTGCCCCACTTCGGGTCGGCGGCGGGCGCACCGAGGTTCAGCCACTCGTTGTCGTCCAACGCCTTGATCTTCTCGACGTGCGCGCCCGGTTTGCTAGGCCGTTCGGCGAGTGGTCCCTTCTTGTCCTCGGCGAACAGAGTCGGCGACGTGCCGGCCACTGCCGTGAAAGCCACGCAGATCGTGGCGATCCCGAACGCGTTCTTCATGTCCATGCTCCTCGATGGAGGGGCGACGTGTTCGATCCTCACGCCGTCGCTCCCGTCTCTCGTTCGGCCACTCTAGTTGTGACACCAGCTACTTCGCGGTTCGGACGCTCAGCGTCGTCGGCTCCGGCGTGATCTTGAGCCTCGGCACGGTGACGACCCCCTGTGCGTCGGCCTTGACCTCGCCCTTCGCCGTGCCCACGAGTAGATAGAGTACGCCGCCCTCGTCTCACGAAACGAACACGGGCGGGACGCCCCCCTTCAGGCACAGCACCGCGCAGCCCTTGTGCGCGCGCCCGCAGCCGGGTTTCATCGCGCCGAGGTAGCACTTGAAATCGACGATCTCCCCGCGGAGAGAGATCGGGCCGAGCGGGCTCGCCGGCGGGAACCGGAGTGCATCTTGCACGGCTTCGGGGAGTTCGGCGGCGCACTCCCTCGTCGCCGTCCACGAGTTCGAGCATCTGCCAGCCGTCGCGCGAAATGAGCGTGCCGCTGACCCGGACCGGCTTCCCGTCGTGCGGCTTCACGCGGTTCTTGGCCCCGAACTTGCCCGCGCACACGAGGAGGAGCGTTCGTGGAGGAGCGCCCGATTCGCCCGGAACGCGGACCATCGCGTAAGGTTCCGCGTACACGATTATGGTGACGGTCGAGGTGTCGTCGGCCCACGTGCCGGGGCCGGGCGACCGCTGACCCCACGCGAGTACCGCGCCGCCCACCGCGAGCACCGCGATCAACACCCAAGCGACCGCTGCGAGGAAGCGCGCGTACCTTCGCGGCACTTGCTCCCAGCCGATGAAGAACGGGTCGCGCTCGGCTTCGGGTTTCGACTCAGGCGGTGGCACGGCACACCTCCTCGATCTTGGCGGGTTCAACCGACATCCCGGCGGGCGGCGTCGTCGGTGAGTCGAAGTCCGACATCCTCGCGAAGCTGCCGCGCGAGCGGGTGGTTCCGACGCTCCTCGTTCCGGCGGGCGATCACGCCGCCCGCGTGCGCCTCGTGCGCGCCGCGCTCGCCGAGCGCGGGTGGGCGTTCCCGCTCGTGCTGAAACCGGACGCGGGCGAGCGCGGGACCGGCGTGAAGAAGATCCCCGACCCGGTCGCCCTCGAAGAGTACCCGCGCGCGTGCCCCGCGCCCGTGATCGCGCAGCCGTTCCATCCGGGTCCGTTCTAGGCCGGCGTGTTCTACTACCGGATACCGGGCGAAGAGCGCGGCCGAATCTTCTCGATCACCGACAAGGTGTTCCCGGTGGTCGTCGGAGACGGGCGATCCACACTCGCAGAGTTGATCTGGTCGCACCCGCGCTATCGAATGCAAGGGGCTGTGTTCCTCACGCGCCACGCGGCCGTTGCGGCGCGCGTCTTGGGATCGGGAGAGGTGCTCGCGCTGGGGTTCGCAGGGAACCACTGTCAGGGCACACTGTTTCGCGACGAGACTCACCTCGTCACCCCCGAACTCGAGGCCGCGTTCGACGCGACCGCGAAGCACTTCGACGGCTTCTTCGTGGGGCGGTTCGATGTGCGCGAAGCTGACGAGACCGAGTTCCGTGCCGGTCGCGGGTTCGCAATCGTCGAACTCAACGGCGCGACTGGGGAATCGACCAATCTGTACGACCCGTCGTGGCCCTTGTGGTGCGCGTACCGCACGCTGTTCCGCCAATGGGCGCTGCTGTTCCGCACTGGGGCCGCGAACCGCGCCCGCGGCCACCGACCCGCGACCGTGCGGGAGCTCTTCGGCCTTCTGCGAGCGCACGACCGCGAGTCCGTCGGCGGCGCACACACAAAGTAGCGCACCGGCATTACCGGTCAGACGAGGTCGGGATCAACCGGTGGTGCTCGTGGTCCTCCGCGGCTACCCCGGCTACCAGTGCCCGCTCTACAGGAAACCGTTCGGCGAGTTCCGGGGCAAGGCCGACTCGTTCGAGCGGGCCGGGGCACAGGTGGTGTTCGTGTACCCGGGACCGGCGGACCTTCGACCGCTCGCAACTTCGGAAGGAACGACCACCGTGAGGGGGTTCGGTCCGGCCGCCCGAACGGGAGCGAAGTGGAGTTCGGCGTCTTCTCTCCTTCGACCGGCTTGTCGGCTACATTACCCGGACGTTTGCTTCGCCCACCGAGAGGTCGTCATGCGTCCGCCGTCCCGTTCTGCCGCGCTCGTGCTAGTTGCCGTGTTCGCTCCGGTCGGAGCGACGGGAGCCGCGGAGCCGAAGGCGTTCCCCGGCGCGCCGACCAAGTGGCAGGGGTTCGCGCGGCATGATTTCAAGGTCGGCGACCTCGGGGCCACTGTGGTCGTGCCGGACAAGGCGCTCCCGGGGCGGCCGTGGGTGTGGCGGGGCGAGTTCTTCGGCGCGTTCGCCGACGCAGACGCGGCGCTCGTGAAAGCCGGCTGGCACCTCGCGTACCTGAGAGTGCCCGATCTGTTCGGCGCGCCGGCGGCCGTGAAGAAGTGGGAAGCGTTCCACGAGGCGATGGTGCGGGACTACGGGATGCACCCGAAACCGGGGTTGATCGGGCTGTCGCGCGGCGGGCTGTATTGCTTGAACTGGGCCGCGGCGCACCCCGACAAGACGCTCGCCGTGTATCTCGACAACGCGGTGTGCGACTTCAAGAGTTGGCCCGGCGGCGCGCCGAAGAAACTCGGCACCGGGAAGGGTAGCGAGGCCGAGTGGAAGAAGCTGCTGGCCGCGCACGGGTTCAAGGACGATGCCGAAGCCGTGGCCCACAAGCTCAACCCGGTGGACAACCTCGCGCCGCTAGCGAAGGCCAAGATCCCGTTGTTGCTCGTGTACGGCGACAAGGACACGGTCGTCCCGCACGCGGAGAACTCGGAACTGGTTTACGACCGCTACAAGGCGCTCGGCGCGCCGGTCGAGCGCGTCGTGAAGCCCGGTCAGGACCACCACCCGCACGGCTTGAAAGACGTTGCTCCCGTGGTCAAGTTCTTCGCCGCCGCCCTCGAACCGAAGAAGTGACCGCGTGGCACCGGCGCGCTACTCCTGTAATTCGGGGAACACTGCGGGCGAGAGGTGCGCGGCGGTCAGGGCGTCGTGGAGCCGCTTCTTCGCCTGAAACTTCAGGTTCGCCACGTCCTGCTCCGAGCGCCCCACGGTCGCGGCCACTTCCGTGTTGCCCCACCCTTTCACGTACAGCAGTTCCAGCGCCATTACCTTCGCCCATTCGCCCTTCGCTTGGAAGTCGCGGACGAGGTCGCGGAGCGCGTGGCCCAGCGCGTCCTCCTCGCGCTCGCGGCGCTCGGCACTGCGCGCGAGGCTCGACGCCACCCGCTGGCGGTCGTCCGGGGACTGCGCCATCGCCTCGTCGTCGGTGTCCGTTCCGGTCTGGTACCGGAGCCGGCCGATCTTCCGCAGTTGGTCCGTGACCTTGTGGGCCGCGATGGTGAACAGCCACGTCTGCAGGTCGCGCTTGTCGTCGTAGTTCGCGAGGCTGTTGCTGAACCCGATGAACGTCTCCTGAACTACGTCCTCAACGGACGCGTGGTCCTTGAGCCGCCGGCGCACGTAGGCGGTCAGCCGGCCGCGGTACCGCTTGTCCAACTCGACCCACGCGGCTTGGTCGTTGCCCCGCACGCGCGCGATCAGCAGCCGGTCCGATTCGGTCGTCATGGCGCACCCCCAACAGAGATTCACCGCGGAGACCACAGAGGACGCAGAGGACGGCATGAGAGAGTAATGTTGAAAGGCACTCGTCTCTTGTCTTCCTCTGTGTTCTCTGCGGTCTCCGCGGTGAATACTACACCAGAATCACGGCGGCGGCGGCACCGGCGGCGAGGGCGATCGCGCCGAGGGCCAGCCAGCTCGTGAGGTAGCCCTTCGTCCACTCGTCGGCGCGGAGGAACAGGAACCCGGCGAGGGCGACCGCGACCAGCGCGCCCATGACCCGCAGGCCGGCCGACACGCGCCCCTGCGCGCGCAGCTCGCGCACCTGCTCCGCCGTCACTTCCACGTCGTATTCGACGTACACGAGGTTCCCGGTCACGCCGTACTGCGCGAAGGCTTCCTTCTCCGCGGCGTCGGGGTGGCGCACGCGCCGGCTGTCCTTGCGAACGAACTCGGTGCGCACCTCGGCGAGGCTCGGCTTGTGCTTCAGCGGCGGGTCGAGTTCCGACAGCTTCTTTTCGACCAACTCGCGCGCTTGCGCCACCGCGTCCTCGTCGGCCTCGGCCTCGGTCGCGTAGGGGATGGTGCTGACGATGTGCTCGTGGACGAGCCACCCCGGGCGCGGCACGGAAGTCGGCCCCTTGGCGACCGGGGCCGGCGCGGGGGCGACCGGCGGGGCCGTCACCGCGGGTGCGGTGCCCTTGACCGCGCCGCCGGGCGGGTTCGGGCGCAGGGCGACGTTGAAGCCCGTGTCGCGCCGCACCGCGACCGACGGCTCGGCCTTGGCGTGCGCGGTCGCGCCTCCGCCGACCCCGCTCAGCGCGAGCTGTTCGGCGTCCTTGCGGGCCTTCTCCGCTTTGCTGTTCGTGGACCCGCCGCCGTGGGGCTGCGGCGTGGGCTTGGTCCCGCACCCGAACAGCGCGGCGCAGAGCGCGACCGCCGCAACGCCGGGAACCGTTCGCCACGCGCTCCGCATCGCACCGCCCTCCGAAAACTTCGACTCACGCGCGCCACTTGGCCGGCGCACCGGCCCACGGGCTGGCCGCTTGCGCCGCCACGCTCGCGATCACCATCACCGAGACGCCGAGCATCAGCGGCGCAGACTCGCTCGGCCAAAGGAACAGGAACACCGCGCCCCAGAACGCCGCCGCGAACAGCGGGAGGAACCGCACCCGTTCGCGCCGCTTCGGGTCGGTGACGCGCCACCAGCGGCACGCCCCCACCGCCAGCCCGAAGTAGAACAGGTACCGCATCCCGGTCGAGAGCGTGCCCTCGCTGACGCGGTGGTTGGTGAACAGCACGAGGTCGCGGGTGCTCGCGTGCGTGGTGCCGGTGGGGAGCGCCCAGCCGTCGAGCCAGAACGCCAGCGCGCCCACGCACGCGCCAACGGTGAACTGGATCGCGCGCCGACCCCACGGGTTCCCTTCCTTGCGCTTCGGCAACCGGCCGATCAGCACCACGGCCCACGCCAACACGGTCGCCAGCAGGAAGAGGCGTGCCAGCAGTGACCACTGTACCGACGACTGGAACACGGCCCATGGTGCGGTGCAGGCCGCGGTGATGAGCGGCGTCAGCGCGACCGCGCCCGCGAGTTCGGTGAGCCGGTCGCGCACGGCCACCGGGATCGGGCCGGGGGGCGCGGCGGGCTTCACCGGAACGCCGACGGGAATCGCCACCGGGAGCGCCGCGCTCGCGGGCACGTCGGCGAGGGTGGCCGGGGCGGGCGCGCGCGGCAGCGTCGGGGTCAGGCCCGGCGGCAGCGGGGGCACCACCGCGGGCGCGTCGCGCCGCGCGCCGAACATCTCGTCCACCGCCTTCGCCAACTCGCCCACGGTCGCGTACCGCTTCGCCGGGTCCTTCTCCAGCGCCTTGCCGAGAACGGCCCGGTACGCGGGCGACAGTTTGGTCAGGTCCGGCGGGTCGATGTAGTGCTTCATTAGCACTTCGAGCGGGGTCTCGCCGTTGAACGGGCGCACGCCGGTGAGCATCTCGTACAAGATGATCCCGCAGGCGTACACGTCGATGCTGCAGGTGTAGTTGCCGTTCTTGATCTCCGGGGCCATGTAGTGCGGCGTGCCGACCCCACGGCTCAGGTCGCCGCCCTCGCTCCCGCTGATGCGGCGCGACAGCCCGTAATCGCCGATCTTCAGGTGCCCGTGCTCGATGAAGATGTTCGCCGGTTTCAGGTCGCGGTGAACGACGCCCTGATTGTGCAGGTATCCGACACCGCGGGCCAGCGCCGCGAACCACTCGCGCACGACTTCTTTCGGCAGTCCGGTCGGGTGCTTGTTGACGACGCCCGCGAGCGACTCGCCGAACACGTACTCCATGATGACCCACTGCTCGCCGCGGGCGTCGGTGCGCAGGTCGTACAGGTGGACGAGGTGCGGGTGCTTGAGGTTCAGGCAGTGGGAGACGCCGCGCAGCTCGGCGTCGGTGTGTCCGCGGAGCAACTTCAGCGCGACCTCTTTGCCACCGTCGCTGACGGCGAAATACACCTCGCCGAACGCGCCCTGCCCGACGCCGCGCTTGAGCGTGTAACCGTCGAGCGGGCGCTGACCGGATCGGTAGGTGAACTTCATCGACGCCATCGCGAACCCCTCGCGAGGGGGGCAAACTGCTCCCTCAGTAGAACTACTTCGCTCCGCGCGGGCGGAGATTGGACGAAATCCGCGCGGAACCCGCCGGGAACGGAAGTGTTGCCATTATACCGGGTTCCGGGCGGGCGCGTCGCGCTTGCCCGCGGGCGGCCCCGGCGTAGAACAGTGCCGCCGTTCCCATCGCCCGCGCACCGCGGGCGCTCGTTCCCCGTTGTTGAAAGGTGTTCCGATGAAGAAGCTCGCGCTGGCCGGGTTCCTGATGGGCATGTTCGGCCTCCTCACCGCGGTTCACGCCGCCGACAAGGACGACGTGACCGGCACGTGGAAGGTGACGGCCAAGCTCGGCAAGAAGGACGTCGAGCAGACCTTGAAGCTCGAAAACAAGGACGGCAAGGTCACGGGCACCATGACCGCCGGCAAGGGCGGCGAGATCAAGATCGAGGACGGCACGTTCAAGGACGGTACGCTCAAGTTTAGCGTCATCCGCGAGCGCGGTGACATGAAGATCGTCACCAAGTACGAGGGCAAAGTAACCGGCGACACGATCAAGGGCACCGCAACCCTCGATTTCAACGGCAAGGAACTCAAGTCCGACTTCGAGGGCAAGCGCGAGAAGAAGAAGGACTGACGCGCGCGTTGCGTGCGCGAGCGGCGCGGCGTCAGCCGGCCGGTGGCTCTTTTTGAGAAGCGCTTAGCGCTTCTGGGTTGGGCAGCCACCGGCCGGCTGATGCCGCGCCGCTCGCGCGCACCGGCCCTCACTTCTTCAGCGCCTTCACCACCAGTTCTTGGAACGTCTGGCGCATCGGCGAGGCGTCGCCGTTCTGCAGCCCGGTACGCTGGAACAGCAGCACGACGAACAGGTCTTGCTTCGGGTCGATCCAGCCCTGCGTGCCGAACGCCCCGCCGTGGCCGAACGTGCCCTCCGACAGCACCGCGGTCACGCCCTTCGGCTCGCGCACCAGAATCCAGCCGTAGCCGAACGCGGACCCGGGCACGAACCCGACGTTCGGCAGGTCGCCGGTTTGCACCTTCGTCATCTCCGCGACGGCCTTCTCGCTCAGCACGCGCTTGCCGTTGAGCGCGCCCTTGTTCAGCATCATGCGGTACAACCGCGCGAGGTCCGCGCCGCTCGACACCAACCCGCCGGCCGGGATCGGGTGCTTCGCGCCCGCCGGCAGCCCGACGATGGGGCTGGTGTCCGCGACCAGTTTCCCGTCGCGACCTTTGAAGTAGATCGTCGCGAGGCGGTCGAGCTGTTCCTTCGTGGGGTAGAACGTGGTGTCCGTCATGCCGAGCGGGTCGAACACGCGGGCCTTCAGGAACGCCTCGTAGCTCTGCCCGCTGACCACTTCGATGACGCGCCCCAGCGCGTCGATGCCGGGGTTCGAGTACTGCCACTTCGTGCCGGGTTCGTACACGAGCGGTTGCAGGGCCGCGGCCAGCGTCGTTTCGGCGAGCGTGCGGTTGCGCTTCGTGTACACGTCGTTCACACCGGCGGGGTAGTTTGCGACGCCGCTGGTGTGGGTGAGCAGGTCGCGCAACTTCACCGCGCGCGCCGGGCGCTTGAGCACCTGCCCGCCGGCGCGGTCGCTGGACACGAGGAGCCGCTGGCCGGCGAACTCCGGCAGGTACTTGGCAACGTCGTCGTCCGGCGACAGTTTCCCCTCGTCCGCGAGAATCATGATGCCCATGGCCGTGACCGGCTTCGTCATGGAGGCGATGCGGAACAGCGTGTCGGCCTTCATCGGCGCGTTCGCGGCGATGTCGCGCTGGCCAAAGGCGTCGTGCAGAACGACCATTTCCTTGTTCCCGACCACGACGACCGCCCCGGCGATGTCGTTGGTCTCCACGAACGCTTTGTGCATGGCGGGGCCAACGGCCTTGAGCGCGTCCGGGTCCGCGGCGGGCGCGGCCGAACAGAGCGCGAGAATCGCGAGAAGAGTGAGCAAGTTGCGGAACGTCATCACTGATCCTTTCTGAGCGCCACGGCACACGGAGTGTGCCTACTACTTTGGAAGGCCGGATTGTACCCGCGGGCCGCGGGGCGACCGCAGCGAAAATCGGGTTGTGCGGGCGGCGGAACCGATAAAACCGGCACGCCTCCCCTAATCGCGCTTGTCGCGCGCGCGTCGCGGCCGCACGCTGAACGGCGTCGCCCGCGCGGAGCGTTCCCATGTACCGCACGTCGCTGCTGCTCGTCGCGCTGCTCGCGCTTCCGGCCCTCGCGCAACCGCCGAAGCCCGACCCCGCGAAGCTCACGCTCGACCGCGTCTTCGCGTCCGACGACTTCAAGGGCGACCCGGTCCCCGCGGTGCGGTGGCTCGACGGCGGCGCGTACACCACGCTCGCGCCGTCGAAGACCCACAAGGGCGCGAGCGACCTCGTCCGCTTCGACGCGGCCGGGAAGGGCGAAGTGCTCGTCAGCGCCGACAAGCTGATTCCGGGGGGCGCGAAGCAGCCGCTCGCCGTTCACGGCTACGAGCTGTCGAAGGACGGCGACCTCGTGCTGATCTTCACCAACTCGGCGCGCGTGTGGCGGCAGAACACGCGCGGCGACTACTGGACGCTCCGCCGCTCCACCGGCGCGCTGCGCCGGCTCGGCGGCGACGCCAAGCCATCGACGCTGATGTTCGCCAAGATCGCCCCGGACGGCACGCGCGTCGGCTACGTGCGCGACAACAACCTGTTCGTCGAAGCGGTTGCGGGCGGCGCGCCGCTGAAGCTGACCGCGGACGGCTCCGAGCAGGTCATCAACGGCACCTTCGATTGGGTCTACGAAGAGGAGTTCTTCTGCCGCGACGGGTGGCGCTGGAGTCCCGACGGGAAGAGCGTCGCGTACTGGCAACTCGACACGCGCGGCGTGAAGACGTTCACGCTGATCGACAACACCAGCGGCTCGTACCCGGTGTTGAAGACCTTCGCGTACCCGAAAACCGGCGAGCGGAACTCGCTGTGTCGCGTCGGCGTGGTGCCGGCGCGCGGCGGCCCGACGCAGTGGGTCGACGTGCCGGGCGACACGCGCACCGACTTTTACATCCCGCGCATGGAGTGGGCCGGGAACTCGACCGAGTTGGTCCTCCAGCGCGTCAACCGGCTCCAGAACGCCGTGGACGTGATGTTCGCCGATGCCGCGACCGGGAAGGTGCGCACGGCGCTGACCGAGCGCGACGGGGCGTGGGTGGACGTGGACGACGACGCGCTCGCGTGGGTCGAAAAGGGGGCGGCCTTCGCGTGGGTTAGCGAGCGCGACGGCTGGCGGCACCTGTACCTCGCCTCGCGCGACGGTAAGACCGTGCGCCGCGTCACGAGCGGCGGGTTCGACGTGATCCGCGTGCTGCACATCGACGAGAAGGCCGGCAGCGTGTACTTCATCGCCTCGCCCGACAACCCGACGCAGCACTACCTGTACCGGGCCGCGCTCGACGGCACCGGCGCGCCCGAGCGCCTGACGCCCGCCGACCAACCGGGCTGGCACGAGTACGACATCGCGCCCGACGGCGCGCGGGCCGTTCACACCTACTCGGCGTTCGGCAAGCCGCCGCGCGTCGAACTGGTCACGCTCCCCGATCACAAGGTCGCGCGCGTGCTGGCGACCAACGACCAGCTGCGCGAGACCGTCGCGAAGCTGGCGCGAACCCCGGTCGAGTTCGTCCGCGCCGACATCGGCGGCGGGACCACGCTCGACGGGTGGCTGATGAAGCCGCCGAACTTCGACCCGGCAAAGAAGTACCCGGTGCTGTTCCACGTATACGGCGAACCCGCGGGCCAGTCGGTCGTGGACCGCTGGGGCGGGCGGCAGTACCTGTGGCACCTGATGCTGGCGCAGCAGGGGTACGTGGTGGCGTGCGTGGACAACCGCGGGACGCCGTGCTCGCGCGGGCGCGACCGGCGCAAGGCCGCGTACCGCAACGTGGGCACGCTGGCCTCGGCGGATCAGACCGCCGCCGCGCGCGCCCTGCTGAAGGCGCGCCCGTACCTCGACCCGGCGCGCGTCGGCGTGTGGGGCTGGAGCGGCGGCGGGTCCATGACGCTGAACCTCTTGTTCCGCTCGCCGGACCTGTACAAGACCGGCATGGCCGTGGCCCCGGTGCCCGACATGCGTCTGTACGACACGATCTACCAAGAGCGCTACATGGGGCTGCCGCAGGACAACGCCGCGGACTACGCGCGCGGCTCGCCGATCACGCACGCGGTTGGGCTGAAGGGCAACCTGCTGCTCGTCCACGGCACCGGGGACGACAACGTCCACTATCAGGGCACGGAGAAGCTGGCGAACAAGCTGATCGAGCTGAACAAGCCGTTCGCGCTGATGCCGTACCCGAACCGGAGCCACTCGGTGAACGAGGGCGCGAACACAAGCCGGCACCTGTACGCGCTGCTGACGCGCTACCTGACCGACCACCTGCCCCCCGGCCCGCGGCCGTGAGCGCGCCGCGCGAACTGATCTTTCGCAGTTTCGCAGGAGACGCTATACCCCCGCCGCGGGCCGGGAACTTCGGCACTTCGCGGAGGGTGCGTCATGGGCGCGGGGAAGCACAAGCGGGCGGCGGTCGGCGGCGGGTTCGCGGTCGCCGTCGTGTGGGCCGTCGTCGCGCTCAGCGCGCCCGCGCAGCCGGTTGCGCCGCCCCCGCCCAAGCTCGAATGGTTCCAGCCGGAAGCGCCGAAGAAGGAACCGGAGAAGCTGCCGCTTCTCAAGCTCCCGACGGTGTACGATCCGTTCGTCGAGCCGGCGCAGTTCACGAAGCCGGTCGGCGGCGCGCCGCGCCCGGTCGCCGCGCCGGGGCCGCGCGCCGGCGACGTGCCCGACCCGCCGCACCCCATTGTTACCATTCGCGTTCGTGTGCCCGCCGACGCCGCGCCCGGTGACGACATCAAGTACATTATCACCGTGCAGAACGTGACCAGCGCCGACGCGCACGCGGTCACGGTTCGCAACCCGCTCACGCCCGAAGTCGAGGGCGTGGTGAAGGCCGATCCCGAACCGGACAAGCCCGACCCGTCCGACAAGAAGCGCCAACTCGTCTGGTCGCTCGGCACGCTCAAGGGTGGCGCGAGCAAGACCATCGAACTGATCCTGCGCCACAAGGACGGCGCGAGCGAGTTGAAGAACCTCGCGTATGTGAAGTACGAGCACGGCCAAGCGGTGCTGACGAAGATCGCCAAGCCGACCGTGAAGGTCACGAAAACCGCGCCGAAGCAGACCGTGCGCGACGAGCCGTACAGCGTGCGCGTGCTACTGGAGAACACCGGCAAGGTGCCCGCGGAGAACGTGCGTGTCGTCGAGAACCTGCCCGCGTCCGCGGAGATCGAGGCCGTGACCACCGGCGCGAAGCGCGTCGCGCAAGCGGAGGGGCAGCAGTGGCAGTGGGAAATCGCCAAGCTGCAGCCCGGCGAGCGCAAGATTATCGAGTACCGCGTCACGCCGCGCGAGGCGAAGGACGTGTTCGCGCTGACCAGCGTGAGCGGCCAGCGGCTCACGCCGGATAAGCCCGCGGAGGCCCGCACGCAGGTGCTGGTGCCCGGCCTTGAGGCGAAGTTGACCGGGCCGACCGGCGTGGTCGCCGCGGGCGACAGCGCCAAGTACGAGATCACCGTGCGCAACACCGGTACGCTGCCGTGCGCCAACGTGAAGATCACCGGCACGATCCCGGCCGACTGCAAGCCGACCATGAAGACCGACGGCGGCCAAATCTATCGCGACTCCATCGTGTGGACGCTGCCGCGCCTCGAACCGGGCGAGGCGCAATCGTTCCGGTTCGCGATCAAGGCCAACACCACCGGTCGGCGCGTCGTGGTGGCGAGCGCGACCGACGCCCGCGGCCAGCGCGCCGGCCAAGAACTGGCGACGGTGTTCTCCGGCACCGCGGCGCTCGTCTGGGAAACGCGCTTCGACCCGCTCACGGTGCAGGTCGGCAAGCAGGGCACGTTCACGGTGAAGGTGAAGAACAGCGGCGGCGAGGCGGCGCGCGACGTGCGCGTCCGCATCGACATCCCGGACGCGGTCAGCGTGGTGCAGGTCACGCCGAAGACGCGCATCGACAACACCGCGGTCACGTTCGGCGCGGTGTCGATCCCGGCCTACGGCGAGGAAACCTACACGCTGACCTTCGAGGGTAAGAAAGCGGATCAGGCGTGGTTCCAAGTCCACATGGCCGCGGACTGCCTCGGCGACCGCCCGATGAAGACGCAGAAGATGGTCGAAGTGATCGGCGGCGCGAGGTGAGTAGCCATCACGCGGAGCGTGATGGCTACAATCTTCGGATGCACACAGACGTTCTCATCGTCGGCGGCGGTATTGTCGGCCTCGCGACCGGCCTCGCGCTCGCGGGGCGCGCGTCGGTCGTTGTGGTCGAAGCGGAAGAACACGTCGCGCGGCACCAGACCGGGCACAACAGCGGGGTCATTCACTCCGGCCTCTACTACAAGCCGGGGTCGGCCAAGGCACGCAACTGCGCCGACGGCCGCGAACTCATGTACCGCTTCTGCGAAGAGAACGGCGTCCCGCACGAGCGGTGCGGAAAGGTCGTCGTCGCCACCGACGCGAGCGAGGTTCCGGCCCTCGAAGAGCTTGAGCGCCGCGGGACCGCGAACGGCCTGCGCGGGCTGCAGCGCCTGAGCGCCGGCGAGTTGCGCGAGATCGAGCCGCACGTGCGCGGTGTCGGCGGGCTGCGCGTCCCGGAAACCGGCATCGTGAACTACAAGGCGGTCGCGGAGGTGTACGCGCGGAAGATCGCCGACGCCGGCGGCAGCGTGCGCACCGGCGCGAAGTTCCTCGGCTGCGCGCGCGAGGCGGGCGCGATCGTCGCGGAGACGACCGCCGGCCCCGTTCGCGCGAAGCTGCTCGTGAATTGCGCCGGGCTGCACTCGGATCGCGTCGCGCGGTTGTGCGGCGTGGAACCCGGCGTGCGGATCGTGCCGTTTCGCGGCGAGTACTACGAGCTGAAGCCGCCGGCCGCGCACCTGTGCCGGCACCTGATCTACCCCGTGCCCGACGCCCGGCTCCCGTTCCTCGGCGTCCACTTCACGCGCATGATCGGCGGCGGCGTCGAGTGCGGCCCGAACGCGGTGCTGGCCTTCAAGCGCGAGGGCTACCGCCTGAGCGACATCAGTCTGCGCGACCTCTGGGAACTGGCGATCGCGCGCGGCTTCTGGAAGATGGCGTGGCGGTTCCGCTGGGTCGGGCTGCACGAGATGTACCGCTCGCTAAGTCGCCGCGCGTTCTGGCACGCGCTGCGGAAGCTGGTGCCCGAAGTCGGCTTCCATGACCTCGTCCGCGCCGGGGCCGGTGTGCGCGCGCAAGCGGTCGCACCCGACGGCAAGCTGGTGGACGACTTCTTCATCCGCCAAGCGGACCGCATGATCCACGTGCTCAATGCGCCGTCGCCGGCCGCAACCGCCTCGATAGCGATTGGCCGCAGCATCGCGGAGATGGCGCTGAAGGAGTTGTAGAACCGCGTGCGCGGAAACGGCTACTAGCGCCACTCCGGGCCGGGTCAGAACGCCAAATGGGAATCGTGAAAACAGCGATTTTCAAGGGCTTTTTGGGTCAGGACGCCAGAGCGCCAGACCGCCAATTGGTGTCTGAGGGGGTGCATGAAAACTATACAATAGTGCGCATCGCGATAGACGCGAAGCAGACGAACGGCACGATTCAAAATCGGTTGCACAAGGCCTCCCCGGTTGGCGGTCGCGCGCCTGTCTTGGTAGGTGCCGCTTGCCGAGCGGCACCGCGATACCCGTCCGGCTGCGATTCCGGTTCGCGCGCCACCCATGTCAACGCGGTGCCGCTCGGCTCGCGGCACGTACACACCGCGGCGCGCCGTACTTGTACTCTTGTTTATTATCCATGGTTTGGAATATCCGATCAAGAGACTCGTTGCGCAATAGGTGTTGGTTCAGTCGCACTTCGGCCAGACGATCCTGTGTGGTCGTTACCCGTACATCCGGTTGTGGAGTCCGGCGACGTTCTTCATCATCACCGTGTGACGACGGGGCG
>Ga0194132_10004870_pt1 | contig 22428 bp, 20 predicted proteins | sample TA2KigOf80mmetaG_FD_148612 | JGI IMG/M metagenome (GOLD analysis project Ga0194132, IMG submission 148612) | Freshwater microbial communities from Lake Tanganyika, Tanzania - TA2015054 Kigoma Offshore 80m | ecosystem: Environmental > Aquatic > Freshwater > Lake | place: Tanzania: Lake... | reverse complement strand
GTTCCCCGTGGCCATGACGCTCTTTCTTTACATCGCGATGAACTCGTGGCTTGCCCTGTTGCCGGTGTATGGTCCCCTGACCTGGCAGTCCGGTCACGGACGCGTCCAGCTACTGCGAGGTGCGGGAACAGGCGTAACGCTCCCCCTGGCACTGGTGTCTTCCCTCGTCGTGCAAACCTCGGGACTCGCGGTCCTCAAGGCCGCCTATCTCGGCAGGTTCGCGCAGGCAGGCAGCCTGTTGCGCGGTAAGTGGGTTCTTGGCCTGGTTGGGCTGCTTACCGGCTTGATGCACGCAATGAATGAGTTTGCCCGCTTGCTGAGCTTCACGTTCAGGCTCTTCGGCACGATGACTGCGGGGGAGGTGCTGATCATCGTGAGCAGCTTCCTCGCGCCACTTGCGTTCGTCCTGCCGTTCTTCGGCCTTGAGCTGATGTTCGGGGTAATCCAGGCCGCGGTATGCGCGGGGCTGACTATCGTGTTCGCCACCCTCGCGGCCCAGCCCGAGCACTCGCCTACCCAGAGGAGTCAAAGTGGCGGAGGCGTTTGAACGACTCGGCGTAAACCTGCCGAGCCTGGTCACCTACCTGATCAATTTCGGAATCCTCCCAGGGATCCTGACCTGGTCGCGTACCGCCCATACCTGCGCCTCGTAGACCGCCGCAGGGAGCTCGCAATGGCCCTCGAGGAGGAGATCGCCGAAACTGAACGGGCGTTTCAGAAAATGCTGCGACCGGCAAGGTGGTGCAGGGAATACGGGGCCGACGCGGCTGCAGCCGAACACGTTGGGCAATCCGCCATGACCGCCGCACTCATCGAACTAGGGAGGCTGACCGGCGATTTCACCTCGGAAGGCACGATCACCCGAGCTTGCTCGGTCGCATAACGTCACCGCTGCCGTTCGCGACGCCGAAGCCCGTGCCGTCCGTCGCGCAATAAGACCAAGGTAACGGTGACCCGCTACAACACGAACCTCGCGGCGGAGTTCTGCGTGCTCTCGGCTTTGTACCGATTTGGCATCGACACATCCCTCACCCTCACCAACAAGAAATCGGTATCAGTCGGTTTCGGCCTGTTTTGTATCTGCACGGGCCCCGGTGATGTCCAAAGTGATCGAAACTGTTTCGCCCTGTAGGCCAACAAAACAGCCCACCAGAATCCAGCCGCAAGGCCGGTGCGGAGTAAGCGTTTCCGGCCATCAGCGCTGGAGTGGGTCTGGGAGGCAGGGGCAGCGACAGGCGCAATAACGGCGGTACATCGCGCGGCGGTGAGCATTCGACCAAAACGAGTCGGCCTTGATGCGATGCTTACCGCCCGCTGCCAAAAGCGCAGTTCCTCTTAGTTCGCGCGTCGGATTCGTCCGCCAGATCGATCCTTAATGCTCTTTTCGGAGTCGCTCCCTGTTGTGCGCGACGCAGCCTATGGCCTATGTTGCGCCACGCGAGGCACCGCCGTTAGCGGGTAGGCAGGCGACAACCCACGTGACCGGCGTACTGACATTGGAGATGCAAAGGAGGGTCCTCGAGACGACCCTTCCGTCGATCACTGTAGAGGTCGATCGGTCGCTGATACGAGACTTCGCTGAGGCGATCGGCGACCCCAACCCGCTGTGGAACGATGAGGCCGCGGCGCGAAGATCTCGGTACGGAGGCCTCATAGCCCCACCAACATTTTGTCGCGTCCTCGGATTTATCGCCGGGGGGTCGCACACACCGCATTGGGAGCTGCCGGGCGAAGTTCAGGTTGACGGTGGCACCGAGTGGGATCTTACGGAGCCTCTTCGCCCGGGAGACCGCATCACCGTCACCCGACGAACCAAGGAAGTGTTCGAACGCCAAGGGCGATCCGGACCACTTGTCTTCATCAGGACTGAGACGGAATTGATCAATCAGTTCGGGGTGCAGGTATGCCGTCAACTATCGACGGCGATCCGCTACACCCCGCGGGCAGATGATCGCTCCCGGAACCAGCTGACTGAACGGCATTCCGAGCCCCGGGAAAAACTGCCTGTCCAGTCGCCCAATGCCAAGATCGACTGGAAGTCAATCGAACCGGGCACCACGTTGCCAGCGCTATCCAAATGCCCCTCAACGCGGGACCTTGTCCGCTACGCCGGCGCGGCCAAGGATTACAGCGAAATCCACTATGACGAGACATTCGCCAAACGGGTGGGGCTTCCAGGCGTCATCGTCCATGGAGCGTTGAAGGCTGCGTACCTGGGGCAACTCGTTACTGATTGGATCGGCGAGGCCGGGACGATCAAACGGTTGGGGTGCCAGCACCGAGCGATCGACCGGCCGGGCGAGCTATTGGTTTGCGGCGGCCGAGTGACAGGTCTCAGCCGACATGGCCCGAACACGGTCGCGGAATGTGAGATCTGGCTCGGATCCGGCAGCAACAATGAGCGTTCTACGCCTGGGCACGCGACTGTGGAGTTCCCGGGTCACTAACGACCACGTGAGGATGTTGTAGTCCGGCAAATTGTCCTGAGCCCAGTGAGCGTGGTAAGGAGTCAAAAATGGATTTTGAGATTCAGGAGACCCCAGAGGCTCGAGAGTTCCGCAAAGACGTTCGCGCCTGGCTTGCTACCAACATTCCCAAGGATTTTCCTCGCCATGCCGACCCCAGTGACTACTCGTACGACGATTTTCTTAAGACCAGAGACCTTGGCCGAAAGTTGGGCGAGCTAGGGTGGCTCTGGCCGACTGCTCCGAAGAAATACGGGGGCGGCGGACTGTCCATTGAGCTCGGAATCGCCCTTGAAGAGGAACTAGACCAACTGGACCTGTCGCTTCCGCCCTACTACGACCCCGGATGCCGGTACGGCGCCCCTGTCCTCATGGTATGGGGCACTGAGGAGCAGAAAACGCGACTGCTGCCGCCGATGTTCAAGGGTGAAGTGGCGGGGTGGCAGCTTTTCACCGAACCCACTTCAGGCTCCGACTTGTACAGCCTCAAGACGACGGCGGTACGGGATGGCAATCACTATGTACTTAACGGCCAGAAGGCCTTCGTTGGGACGGCGTACGACGTCGACTTTTTCATCATTCTGGTTCGCACTGATCCAAAGGCCGAGAGATACAAGAATCTGGGCTGGTTTCAGATGCCCGCGAATTTGCCTGGCATATCCCGAAGTCCGATGAGGCTACTCTGGACTGACGGTACCGGCGGGGCGAGCAATATCGTCACATTCGAGAACGTGCGGGTGCCGGCCTCGTGCTTGATCGGCGGTGAGAACAACGGCTTCGAAGTATCGAAAAGCTGGGCCGAGCTGGAACACGGGATAGCCGGGACAATCCGCCGGAATCGACTGATTACGCGCCTTTTCGCCTACGTCAAGCAAGCGCAGAGGGGTGGCGTACACCTGATCGATGATCCCCAGGTTCGATCGGTTCTCACAGACATCTTCATTACATCGGAAGTCAACCGGCTGCTTGGCCTCCGCAACTATTGGATGAGCAGGACACAGCAGCCGGTCACATACCAGGGACCACAAGCCTCCTACATTCGCAAGATGTCTGGCCTTGAAACGGCCAAGAACATCCTCAAGATCCTGGGCCCCTACGCGCTCACCAGCGATCCACTTTGGGATCTCTCGGACGGCCACGTGGAGGCCGACCAGCGCCACAGTATTTGCGCGCTTCACCCAGGAGCCACGGAGGATATTCAGCGCGTGATCATGGCGAGGCGCATAGGAATCGGTCGTGTCGAAATCGAGAAACCGGGCAAGCTGACAAGCCTGGTCACACCTGTGGGATAAGGGTCTGGAGCCACCAAATGGACCTTTCTTTGAATGAACGCCAGCTGCAATTGAAAAGTGCCGCCAGGGAGTTCGTGGCAAAGGAGTACCCGCACGAGAAACTGGCTGAGCTGAACCGATCCGACACAGGCCTTGAGAGGGACACGTGGCGACGGGCCGCCGACGTCGGACTCCTGGGCGCCCTGATCGATCCGAATCTGCAAGGCACCGGAAACTCGTTGACCGATGCTGCGGTGATTTTCGAAGAACTCGGAAGGGGTCCGGTACCTGGACCGTTCTTCTCATCGGCCGTCTTGAGCACGTTGATCATCGATGAATGCGCCACACCGGAACAGCGTTCCGCATTGCTTCCTACACTCGCGAGCGGCCAGGAAATCGCGACGTTAGCAATGACCGAACCGGGATACGGTTGGGATCCAGAAAGCGTCCAGGTGCGGGGGAAAAGAGTCTCTGACGGCTATTTGCTCAACGGAACCAAGCTATTCGTCCACGACGTCCTGGCAGCGACGAAGTTCATATGTGTTGTTCGTACTAACGGCGTGAAGAAGGGCAAAGGAGGCCTATCCGTATTGGTCGTCGATGCCAATGCTTCTGGACTACACCGGCGTACCTTGCCGGGATTCATGAACCAGGTTGGTGAACTCCGATTCGAAGGAGTGCGGGTACCGGAAGAAGCCCTCCTGGGCAACATTACCGACAGTTGGAACCAGCTGCAAACGGCCTTCCAGAAGGCCATGCCGATCCTATCCGCCTTCAAGGTGGGGGGATGCGAAGCCATCTTTCAGTTGTCAGTCGAATACAGCCGATCCAGAATTGCCTTTGGCGTCCCCATTGGCAGATTTCAACGCGTTCAAGACCACATCATCGAAATCGTGAACCGACTCGACGCCGCCAGGTGGACGACCTACGAGGCATTGTGGAAGCTCGATAGCGGTAGGCCGGCGGCAATCAGCAGCCATTTGTCCAAGATTGTGGCAAGCGAAGGTTATTACGAGGGCTGCAACTACGCTCACGAGGCTCACGGTGGCATCGGCACCTCCTACGAATACCCTCTTGTAGCCCATACAAGAATGTCTAGAACACTTCTTCACCAGTTAGGCGAACCGCAATATCACCGCCAACAGCTCGCTACATACATGGCTGCCCAGGACTACGCCTAAGCGACTGCCACATATCAGAGAGGCAAGATTGCATGATCGATCGATCGGCATCGCACGCCGGACATTCGGCGCCTTTTCAAGGGCTGCGTATTCTGGAATACGGTTCCGGGCTATCCGTTGCGGTTTGCGGAAAGGCGTTCGCAGACCTGGGGGCGGATGTAATCAAAGTCGAACCGCCGGACGGCGACGCGGCACGCCGGGCAGGGCCTTTTCCCGCCGGCAAGCCCGATGTTGAAGCAAGTGGCCAGTTCCTGTCTCTGAACGCAAACAAGCGTGGCGTCATATTGGACCTTTCGCAGCCACGCGACCGGCGCACATTTTCACGCCTACTCAAGATGACTTCCGTGTGCATCACGGACGTTGATCCCGCGCGATTGGATGACGTCGGCCTCTCCTACCCCAAAGTCAGACGGCTAAATAATCAGGTCGTCGCGGTGTACATGAGCGCGTTTGGCCTGACCGGCCCCTTCCGCAACTTCAAAGGCACGGACTTGGTCATCTGGCACGCGGGCGGGCTCGGTTTCGAGACTCCAGCACATGCCGTCACCGAACCGACCTCGCAGCCTCCGCTGAAGCTGGGGGGCTACCAGGCGGATCGCTTGACCGGATGGGTCGCCGCTACCGGTGCAATGGCTGCCATCCTGTCGCGGGACAGGACCGGCCTCGGTCAGCTAGTTGACGTGTCAGGTATGGAAGCAATCGCTAGCGTGGCCAGGGGGACCCTGATCCTGCATTCCTACGACGTCAGCAGAGTCGCACGCGTAAGGAAGAAGGCCGGGCTGTCCGCCTCGCCAATGTTCCCTTGCAAAGACGGGTACATCTCGATCTCCCTGTCTCAAGAGCACTGGTGGAAGACGCTGGTCGGTCTCCCTGGTGCACCGGCGGAACTTCGGCACGCAGAATTCGATCACCCGAGCATGCGGAGACGCCACGCTGAGCAAATTGAAGATCTGCTCGTGTCCTGGTTTCAGCGCTACACCCGACGCGACCTTTATCAGCTATTTGTCCAGAATCATCTCCCCTGTTTTCCGGTCAACTCAATCGGAGAGGTCGTCCAGTCCGACCATTACCGAGATCGAGGAGTCTTCGTCGAACAGGCGCATCCCGTCGCAGGTACGGTCCGATACCCGGGACCGGCAACACGGCTTTCTGGCGTCACCCGGGCCCCCCGCATGCCGGCGCCGCGGCTCGGACAGCACAATCCAGAGATCCTTGCGGAAATTGACGCATTCATGAACTCGCCGTCACCCTCGCAGAACCGACCGACCGTTCGCCCTGCAATACGCGCGCTGCCCCTGGACGGGGTCCGCGTGTTGGACTTCGGCTGGTTCTATGCGGCACCGCACACCACGGCCTGGCTTGGCGCCCTGGGTGCGGAAGTAATCCGTATCGAGTCCAACGCGCGTGTCGAGTTCAACAGGTTGGGGGCCACCGCGCTGGCCGACGGCATCCCCGGGATAAATCGTTCCGCCATTTGGAATGGTGTGAATTTCTCAAAGCTCGGGGTAACTCTAAACCTCGGCGGGGAGCGCGGGCGCGATCTGGCGGCACAGCTGGCGCAAAAATGTGACGTGGTTGTCGAGAACTTCTCTGCGGGAGTTATGGAACGCCTGGGGCTCGGGTACCCGCGCCTTGCGCAACTGAATCCACGGCTCGTGATGTTAAGTTGTTCAGCGCTGGGCGCAACCGGTCCCGAGGCACGTGTTAGCGGACTGGGACCGAATGTTCAGGTCTACGCGGGCCTTCCACACATTAGCGGCTACCGCGGCGGTCCGCCCGCCCTTGGCGGTGGAAGTTGGCCGGACTTTCCAGTTGGAGTCGTATCGACGTTCGCCATCCTGGCCGCGCTTCGCGACCGGGCGAACACCGGCCGTGGGCAATATATCGACATGGCGATGTGCGAAGTCCTCACATCAATGATCCCCGAGGCGGTGCTTTCATTCACGATGAATGGCGATGAGACCGAACGGTGCGGCAACCGCCATCCGATGACCGCCCCCCACGGCGTGTATCCCGCTGCTGGTCACGACCAATGGATCGCAATCGCTGTGACCTCGGACACTGAGTGGCGCGCTCTTTGCGATGCAATTGGTCATCCTGAGTGGGCCGAGGACGGCCGATTCTCGGACGCCGTCGGTCGAAAGAAAAACGAAGACGCGCTGGACGAGCTCATTGCTTCATGGACACAAGGCCAGTCTCCCTACGGAGTGATGCAGCTACTTCAAGCTGTCGGAGTGGCCTGTGCGCCAGTCTCGAGCGTGTTTGATCTCGTCGTGAACCCACAGCTGCGCGATCGCGGATTCTTCGTTAACATCGATCACCCAGAAGTGGGGAGCCGCGCCACCCCGGGCATACCAGTCAAGTTTGGCGCTCACAAATCCTTGAACTATTACCCCGCCCCCTGCCTCGGCCAGCATAACGAGTACGTATTCAAAGAGATACTCAAACTTGACGATTCCACGTATCGCAGCCTGGTAGCGGAGCAGGTGATCTATTGATCTCGGTCATGACGAAACCGAAGGTAATGCACCCCGAGCGATGGTCCAGGTCACGGCCGCTGTGAAATGAGAACCCTGGTCACGGGCGGCGCCGGGTACGTCGGCTCCAATATCGTTCGCACGCTCCTGGAATCCGGCGACGAGGTTTCCATCCTGGATGAGCGAGCGCCGGACGAGATGCTTCGCCGATTCATGGGGTCGCACTGGGCAAACATCACGTTTCTCACGGGCGACATCAGGAATCCCGATTTCGTGCTGAGGTCTGGTCAGATTAAGCCCGTCGACCGGATCATCCATGCTGCGGCTTTCAGCGTCCCGGTACCTGAGATCGAGCTTGGGCACGCCAAGGAGATCGTTGACGTCAATGTCATGGGCACTGTCAACCTGTGTGAACTCGCACGTGCGCAGCACGTCAGTAGGTTCGTGTACATCAGCTCTGGAAGCGTTTACGGTGGGGGCTACAACGGCCAGCGACGCCCCTCTGAAGATAGCGCATGCAATCCCGAGCGTCTTTATGGAATCACCAAGTACGCGGCTGAGGCGGTGAGCCGCCGGTACGGCGTCCTCTACGGCTTCGACGTCAAAGTGGCCCGGATTGCGTCGAGTTATGGCCCAATGGAGCGCGCCTCCAAGTATCGGACGCACATGTCGCCAATCCACGATTGGGTCGGATCTGCTCTGCGCGGCCAAGAAATCCACGTGCCAGATCTCAACTACATTCTGGTGACATCTCACGTCTCGGACATCGCGCGTGGCGTGCTCGCGTTGTTAAATTCGGAGACGGCACATCATGACACCTACAACGTATCGGCCGAGGAAGAACACTCGGTCGGAGAGATACTTGGAAGCCTGAAGCACCTGATACCGAACACGAAATTTCGAGTCGCAAAAGGCGAGAACTGGAAAGACAAGCGCCATTACACGGTCGGCGGGTACCCGATGTTGGTTCGCCTCTATTACGACCTCGGTTTCAAGCCCAGGTTCGATCTGATAACCGGTCTCCGCGACTACATTCGCTGGCGCCTCGAATACGGGTATCTCGATTAACCGGCTGACTACGCACGCTGACGCAGCCGCGGGTCGAAGAAGTCCCGCAGCCAATCCCCGAGGAAATTGAAGCCAGTTACCGTCAGCACGATGGCCAGTCCGGGGAAGAACGACGCCCACCACGCGGTAGTGAGATAGTTTCTGCCGTCAGCCACCATGAGACCCCACGCCGGAATTGACGGCGGTACCCCTGCACCCAGGAAGCTCAGGATCGCCTCGGTAAGGATTAGACCCCCAACTGAGAGGGTCGTTAGAACAAGGACCGTGCTTACGACACCCGGCAGTATGTGCCGGAACAGGATTCTTGAAGTCGACGCACCAGAAATCCGCGCCGCAAGAACGTAGTCCTTTGTCTTCAGGGACAGGGTCCCTGCCCTGACCTGGCGAGCGGTCCCCGGCCAGCTGAACATTGCCAGCAACCCGATCAGAACGTCGAGCCGTTGTCCGAAGACGACCACCAATGCCAGACCGAGCAGGATTAACGGCAAGGCGAAGATGACGTCAACGACCCGCATCATCCCCTCGTCCAGCCAGCCGCCGAAGTAGCCGCTGACCATGCCGTAGGGGACGCCGATGACAGTCGAAATCGAGATCACCAATGACGCGAACAGCAACGAAAACCGAGCCCCATAGATCACGCGGCTCACAACATCGCGCCCAAGATGGTCTGCGCCCAGGAGGTGTGTCGCGCTACCGTCCGGATACCAGATCGGCGAGGCGTTGCGAGCCCTCAGGTTAGACTCATTGGGATCTTTGGGGGCGATTACCGGGGCCAGCAAGCCCGTAATCAACAAGACCGCGAGCAAGAAAGCGGGCACGACCGGCCAGCGGCGTACAAACCTCCAGGCTCGCGTCTGGTAGGAATCTCGAGGTCGGACCGTTGGGTTCCGATCAATCGTGATCTCCATTAGCTGTCGCCTCTTAGCCTGATTCGGGGATCGATAATCGCGTACAAGAGGTCCATCACGAGCGCGGCCGCCACATACAGGACGGTAAAGATGAGGATGACGCCCGAGACTACCGGGTAGTCATTCTGTGTTACCGACGTCACGGCCAGCCGACCGATGCCCGGCCATGCGAACACAGTCTCTGTGACAACGCTGCCTGTCAGGAGACCTACCAATAGAAGCCCGGCATGTGTCAGCGGAGCGATGAGTGCGTTTCGAAACGCGTGCTTCCAGACAACGGTGACGCGACTAACGCCTTTTGCTCTGGCGAGCTTTACGAACTCACTATCGAGGATTTCTAGCATCGATGAGCGGACAAGGCGGAGATTGCCAGCCAGTGAAAGAGTTCCGAGCGTGATCACCGGAAGAATGAAGTGGTCCGGTCCACCCTTCTGGCTGGTCGGCAGCCAGCCAAGCTTGACGGCGAAGACGAGGATCAGCACGAGGCCTAGCCAAAATGGTGGAAGACCCTGGCCGAGCAGAGCGAGCGATCTCCCGGCGTAGTCCCATACGGTTCCTTTTCGCACCGCGGAAAGGACCCCGAGCGGTACGCTCACGACCATTGAGAATGCGAACGCCGCAAGACCGAGTTGAAGGGTGTTCGGAATCTTCTCGGCGACCACATCCAGGACTGGCCTCTGCTGCCTGAAGGAGTCACCAAAGTCGCCCCGGGTGACCTTCCCGAGCCAGATCAGATATTGAACGGTAACCGGTTTGTCCAAGCCGTACTTCCGGCCCCATTCATTCCAAAGCGACTTATCAACCAGCGTGTCGTATTCGCTCAAGAATAGTGCGCGCGGGTCGCCTTGCAAACGAGTCAGACCGAAGACGATCACCGACACCACGAGAAGCGTCAGCAGCAGAATGACGACGCGGATCAACAGGTACCTGATCACTGACCAATTCCCCGCGCGATTCGCGGCATGCCCACGTGTCCCGAGCGGCGCCGTCCCTGGGGTTCGTTCCCTTCGACCGGGGGCCGCCGCTGTCCACGCGGCGCCCCAGGGATACTCAGGTAGTCGTCAACCTACCGCGCTGGAATCACCCGTTCCAGTTGGACAGGCCAGTTTGCATGGGTGTAAATGACGTCCCAAGAGCCAACACGGTTACTGAGCGCCCATGGATCGTTCCAATAGACGCCGCCACCTGTCGCCTGGTACTTCTTGTGCCAGTCCCAGTACTCGGTTTGGATTTTCCATTGGGTGGCCTCGTCCCCGACTGCGGCAAACATGCGATCTGCGATCGGCCCGATATCCGGGTATTCGATTTGCTGGTTCCAAACGCCTCGGCCGTTCAATTCCGCCCATTGGAACACGCCGCCGAACGGCAGTATGTCGCTGCCGTGCCCCATGAACCAGACCTCCCGAAGGTCTCGGGCTAGCAGCAACGGTCTCCGGGCGGTGTACGCAGTTTTTTGGGCGACAGGCTTGAGGCCGACCGCCTCCCAGAAAGGCATAACGGCATCTGCCACTTCAACCTGCGTGTCGTTCTGCGTGGGAACCCAAACGGGGAAGCTGAACCCGTTCGGGTAGCCAGCTTCAACAAGTAGTTCCTTGGCGCGCTTTGGGTCGTACGGAAGCTCGTATGCCTTGTTCCATTTCGGGTGGCAGTGATCTACGCGATAGATGGTGCCGTGGCATCCCTTGCCCCCGAGGATCGTATCGACGATCAGTTTCTTGTCCACGGCCAACGTTATCGCCTGTCTGACCTTCAAAGCACGTCCGGCCGACGCCGGGTCGTTTAGGTCGCCGACCCACGGCAGGCTGGTGTCCAACTTTCGCACGAGGCCTTCTTTTTGCTCCCTGATGTAGAACTGTCCGCCGTAAAAGATCGAAACCCCACCACGGCCAGTGCTGGGTTGCTCGACAAGACGAACGCCCTTGATGTCAGACACTTGCTTTAACTGGGGAATGCCCACCGACATCATGTCTATCTCGCCGGTCCTCAGCATCGCAATTCTTGTCTGTGGCTCAGGCGCAGCGATAATGCGGATCGTCTCGAAGTATCCGGTATCGCGGTAGTGATTCTTGACCGCTTCAAGTGTGATGCTCTCGTCCGCCAAGATGCCGATTAACCGATACGGGCCTGTCCCAACGGCATTCTGGATCGCCCAGGCGTCGCCTTTCTCCTTGATGGCCTTTTCGCTCATCATCACGGTGCCCATGATGAGTGCTCGGAACCAGTTCACGTTTGTTGCCTTCAGGGTCGCCTTGAACTGGGTGTCGCTGACCGCCTCCCAGCTTGCCCAGTCGTTTCGCAGCGTCGCCGCTCCAGAGTTGACCGCGCCTTCCTCTGCCACCCTGGTCCAGCTGTAGGCGAGATCTTTGGCCGTACCAGGTCCCCATCCGGAGTGGAACTGAATGCGTGGGTCTAGCTCGGCCGTGAACACAAGGCCGTCGAGCTTCCAGGATTTCATCTGTCGGTTTACGAGGGCGCCGGTCTTACCGTCCTGGAACGCAAGGGTCTCGAAAACGGACAACTCGTGGTTCCGGTTGTCATTCGGGTTAACCGCTTTCGGGGCTAGAAACGCGGCGCTCCCCACATCCTTGAGGCCGATTTTCAAGATCGAATTCGGAACCGGCCGTGCGAGCGGCGCCACCGGCGTCGGCGTCGTCAACGGCGCAGGCGTAGGCGTAGCGACAACGACTATCGTTTGAACGACCTGTTTTTCAACCGCCTTTTCCACGAGGACGGTCTGCACGACCTGTTTTTCAACCGCCTTTTCCACGAGGACGGTCTGCACGACAGGCCTTTCAACTTGCTTCTCGACGAGAACGGTCTGGACGACTTGTTCAGTGCCGGCACAAGCCAGGCCAAGTATCGCTAGCATCAGCACTGCTAGCGGCAGCACTAATCTCCACTTGGATCGGTTGCAATGCATGGCTGGCCCTCCCCGGCGAAACAACTTGCCTTTGGCAGAACCTTTTAGCACCAGCGAAACAGAACAACAACGGATGTATTCTACGAATTCCTCTGTAGACGCTCCCCATTCGTCGAGATGCGCCATAAAGCCCCACCGCTTTTCCGAATCACGTGACCTCAGCGATGGCTCCGGCGTATCGGCCCTGATACTGTCCGGAGGCCGGCCATCAAGGTCGTGAAAGCCATTCGGGCAATCGCGTGGCGTGTGCATCCCGGCACGATGCAACTGAGACCCCAGACCTATGACATTTGATCAGGAGACCAGAGAATCGGCCCCCTACGCGGGTAAGGACCTGGGCTCGCGGTCTTTCTTGATAACGCCCGACCTCGTGATGCGGTACGTAAACAGCCTCGCTCTTTCCGACCCGAGCCGCGCTGGAATTCTCGAGGCTGGATCGCCGGTTCCAGTCATTGTGTTACAGGAAGCGGAGCAGCTATTCGCGGGCAATCACTTCCCGAATCGGTACGGTGAGCTGTGGGTTCGCCAGGAGTGGTACTTCAGCGAGCCGATCGTCCTGGGTGACGCCGTAGACGTGGAAGCAAGAGTTGTTGACGTGTACCAGCGCAAGGCTCGAACGATCGTTGCGACCGAGCACGTATTCAAGCGTGATTCACGTCGCATAGCACGAAGCCTGCACCACAATAGCTTCCTGGTAGAACAATCACGTGGTCCGCTCGACCTGAAACCCAGACAACTCGCCGGCATCCACCGACCAGAGAGTCCGCTCACCGGCGAAGTCTTCGTAGGTCCGGTCAGGAAGTTCACGCGCGCCCAGTGTCAAGCCTTCTACGCCAATACGCGCAACTACCACAATGATGAAGGTGCAGCTGCCCTCCTGGGTTTCACAAACGTCGTCATCGGAGGCGGCATGATTCTGCCCTATGTTTGCGAGCTCATCGAGCAGCGATTTGGGCACGATTGGGCCAGTCCGGGCTCCCTCGACGTCAAATTCGTCAACGTCCTGAACCCCGACGAGCAATTCGAAGTCTCGGGCAGAGTCAAGGAGCCCTCTCCGAGCGTTCGCGGTCGGACATATTCCATAGAAGTGTCTTGCCGGCTCAGTACCGGCACCACGATAGCCGTGGGGTCCGCCACTACGTCGGCTTGACCGGAAATCGGAAGAGCCCCAAGCCGGCGCCCTTCTATCCCAGGCGACTGCATCGCCCTCGATTAACGGCGCCGGCATGCGCGGGCGGGCCACGCGAGCCGGCCCAACGACACGGTATCCATCTCCGAACCGATCTGAAACCCGGTATCAGAACTCGTCCAGGTAGGCCTGCAGATGCTTCCTGTCCATCCCGTGGTAGGTGCCGGCGATGAACGCCTTGGCGTTGGACCCGAAAGGGTGCAGCCATTTCAGGTGGCTGGCTTCCTTGATCGGGTCGAGATTGCGGGCGACGACCGGGTGGCTCCTGTGGCCGTCCGTGGAGAGGCTTGCCTCCGGGCCCAGCATCTGAGTGATCACCTGCTGAACGGTCCCCGCCTTCACGTCCGGGACGATGCGCATCCTGGCGTAGAGCGGGGCTCTCTTTTGTTCCGACAACCATAGGCCGATCAGGACGGCGGACTACTCGGTGCCGCGACCGCGCTTGCCACCCTTGGTGGGCGCCCCGAAATAGGCGTCGCCCATCTCAACGACGCCCAACAAGGCTTAGCCGGCGTCCCGGTCTCCCATGGCCTTGCGGATCTTGTGCAGCATGAGCCAGGCGGCGGTGTGAGCGACACCTGGTACCGGCACCCGGCACAGTGGTAGAGCCACCGACGCCGCAGTGCCGACAGCGGGGCCAGGAAAACCGGTCCGTCCAAGCGCATCTTGAAGAGGTGCCCGGCGCAGGCTTCTTCGGTTACGAAACTACGCTGGAGGTCACGCAGGGAGATCGGCACTTGTCCGGTCACCGAGGGGACTCCTTGCCAGTAGCGGCTGTCCACGTACATGTACTCAAACTGCGGCCGATCTCATAGCTGCTTTTGACACCGGCACATAGTCAGATTTCGTATTGTCCCATGGGTTACACAGGGGATTTCGTTCGGTATCCTAGACTGTTGCACGAATTCGTCGGAGTGACCCATTGACCATTGCTGGGCGTGGTGGAATTCTGCCTTCCGCATCGAACCAGGCGAGCGGGCCCGGCGAGCCGTTTGTGATCCCCATTTCGGAATCGGCACCGGGCCGAGAGCGGAAAGGCCGGTAATTATGGCGGACAAATTGCGAATCTCGCGCGTAGAGGTCTTTGAAACGGAGTACACGGTCCGCGATTGGGGCCTGGATCCCAAGGTACCCTCTGCAATCTACGATCCGGGCAATAGATATGAGGCAAAGGCGCTGGGCCTGCGCGTTTTTACCGACGAAGGCCTTACCGGCGACTACTTCGGAGGATACAAAGTTGAGTACGCAGGCATTCCAGCTTTCGTGCGAGGTGTGATCGGCAAGAACGCGCTGCAACGAGAAGACATCTATTACGACGCCAAACACGCGCTGCGCCAGCATGCCCGACTTGGCTTGGGGGTGATTGACATTGCCCTATGGGATCTGGCGGGCAAATACTACAAAGCCCCCGTGTACCAGTTGCTGGGGGGGACTCCGCGGAGATTGCTCTGCTACGCGAGCACCGCCCTGGGTGACCACCATCCGAAGGGTCTCAGCTCACCTGAGGCATACGCCGATTTCGCCGAGCGGTGCCTAGAACTCGGCTATCGCGCGTACAAGATCCACGGCTGGTCGGACGCCCCGATCGAGAAGCAGATCGCAGTCGTCAACGCGGTCGGAAAGCGCGTTGGCGACAAGATGGTCTTGATGCTCGATCCGTTCTGCTCGATCGATAAATTCGGAGATGCTTTGCGGCTGGGCTGGGCGTGCGACGAATACAAGTTCTTCTGGTGGGAGGACCCGTACAAAGATGGAGGCGTTTCGGCATTTGCTCATCGTAAGCTCCGGCAGCTTGTGCGGACGCCTCTCCTCCAAACCGAACACATTCGCGGACTAGAACCCCATGTGGATTTCATCGTGGCCGAGGGGACAGACTTCGTACGCGGCGACGCGCACTACGATGGCGGTATTACCGGAGTAATGAAGATCGCCCACGCGGCAGAGGGCTTCGGCATCGATTGCGAGTTGCACGGCGCATCGGGTCCCCACCGCCACATCATGTGCTCCGTGAGAAACATGAACTACCTCGAGACCGGGCTATTTCATCCCGCAGCTGAACCCGCAAGGCCACCGATGGTCAAGTCTGGATATCCCGCTCAATTGGAATCGATTGGAAAGGACGGTTGCGTCGAGCCACCTAGCGGTCCCGGCCTGGGGATCGAATACGACTGGGAGTACATCACGAAGCATCAATCGGATCATGCGATCTACGAATGATCGCTTGCATGCCAGGTACATCCGTGTCGTCGCCCGGCTTGGCTGGTAGCGTGAGGTGAATATGGAACCGCCCACCGGCAAACCAACGCCGCTTCCGACAGAAGAAGAAGTCCTTCGATACGCCTCCACCCTCACGAATTGGGGGCGTTGGGGTAAGGACGACGAGCTTGGAACCCTGAATCTTGTTACCCCGGAAAAGAGGTTGCAGGCGGTTAAATTGATCCGCGATGGAATCTCTGTCTCGTGTTCCTGGCCGATAACGACGGATCCAGCACCTGACGTGACACGAACCGCGCTCCATTACATGACCGGGTCGGGAGAGAGCTTCGCCCTCGACCCGAACCAGCAGCCTTGGTCCCAGCAGGACTCCGGAGATTTCATCGGTATCGCGTTTCACGGGTACTCGATCACTCACGTTGATGCGCTCTCACATGTTTTCATGCAAGCCAAGATGTACAACAACCGATCCTCGGCTGCTGTCACGGTGCGGCAAGGTGCGACCGAGTGTTCCATCGACGTGCTGGCCAACGGTGTCGTGACCAAAGGTGTCCTGCTAGACGTGGCCCGCCACAGGGGCATCCCCTGGCTCGAGCCCGGGGAAGCGATTCATCCTCACGAACTCGAACGCATTGAAGAGGAGCAGGCCGTGAGGGTCGAAGAGGGGGACGTCTTGATGGTCCGAACTGGCCATCAGCGGTACCGGCACGAAGTCGGCCCCAGACCGGTGAGCGCTGGGCTGCCCGGTCTGCACGCCACCTGTCTACCGTGGCTGCACAAACGTGGCGTAGCGATGCTTGGGTCAGATGCCATCCAGGATGTTCAGCCGAGTGGCTATCCGAAGTTCATGCAGCCCATCCACCGAATAGGCATCGTACACATGGGCCTTTGGCTAATCGATAACTGCAATCTCGAATTGATCGGCGACCAATGTACGAGCCGAAAACGCTGGGATTTCATGATCGCAATTGCCACACTCCGAATTCGGGGCGGTACCGGGTCGCCGGTGAATCCCATTGCAATCGTCTGACAAGACTGAGAGGGGGTCCGCGCCCAATTCCGGGCTCTGTTGCCTGTTCTTCTGATTCGTAGTCGGTCCCTGTCGCGGGCCGGCCCTATGGAGCGCCCAACATGCCCAAAGCGAGAGACCTGATCGCCGATGTCCTGGAGGAGGCCGGCGTCGAATTTGTCTTCGGTCTGCCCGGCGGCGGGACCGTCGCAATATACGATTCCCTGTTCGACAAGCGAAAACGTATCCGGTCGATTCTCGTGAGGCATGAACAAGGCGCTGCAATCATGGCGGACGCCTATGGTCGCGCGACCGGACGCCCTGCGGTGATCATGGGGCAAGGCGCGTTCATGGGTTCCAACGCCACGTTTGGAATCATGGAGGCGTACATGAGCAGCTCCCCGATGGTCGTCCTGACCGACACGTCGGACGGCGGCATGGCTCAGCATCCTGCAAATCAGTCGGTAGCCGGAGAGCATGGGAGCGTCGATCTAATAGGGATCTTTCGAGCGATGACCAAATACACGACGCTGGCGACGACGCCGAAGGAAGCGGTGATCGGGACACAACTGGCGATCAAGCATTCGCTGAGCGGTCGTCGGGGTCCCACCGCTGTCGTTATGCGGAGCGCGTCGATCAACGGCGAAGTCGACATCGAGTCACCGCCTTTCATCCATCCCACGCCGGGTTACCTGTCGTCTGGCCCGTCTGTCGCCAGGGGCCAGGACGTAGAGCGTGCCGCGGCAATGTTGTTGGGTGCGAAGAGTCCTGTGATTGTCGCCGGCAACGGCGTTCACCTCTCGGACGCCCACGCAGAACTAAGACAGCTTGCGGAACTGCTCGCGTCCCCGGTAGCCACGTCGTACAAAGGCAAGAGCGCGATCGCAGAAACCGACCCACTTAGCGTGGGTATGTGCGGAGTGTTCGGGCAGGAGGCCGCAAACTCCGCAATCGCTTCGTCAGACGTCATTCTCGTGGTGGGAGCTCGCTTGACACCACAGGACACCGCTCGCGAGGACCCTGCCGTGTTCAATCCGAAGCGCCAACACATCATTCAGATCGACGTGGACCCACGCAATGCCGGCTGGACATTTCCAGTCGAAATCGGCCTGATAGGCGACGCCAAGGAGATCCTTGGCCAGATCATCGCTGCCTGTCGGGCCGGTCCCAAACCCAAGCCGTCGGTCAAGGAGCAGCGCCTCGCGTCGCTCGAGTTGCACAAGAAACAAGCCAGCTTCTTTGATCATCCAACCCTGCACAAGGATTCATCTCCTGTGCTTCCACAGAGGATCGTGCGACTCTTGCAAGAAGCTGTGGAGTCGTCTGCGCTAATTACGCTCGACGCGGGGAACAATCGCGTTTGGATGTGCCATTTCTACCAGACCAAGATGGCGAAGACGTGTTTCGCGCCGGGAGGACTGGCAGGTATGGGTTGGGCAATGCCAGCCGCACTCGGCCTCAAGCTGGCCTACCCACGCCGTCAGGTGGTCGCCGTGACCGGAGACGGTGGCTTCATGATGTCGGTGCATGCCATTCAGACGGCGATGCAGTACAAGCTTCCGGTCGTCTTCGTCGTCATGAACGATTCAGCGCTGGGAATGGTCCGCCAGCATCAGGGCGACCGTGCGATCGCTTCGGAATTCGGGACCGTTGATCACGGCGCCATCGCCCGTGGCTTTGGCGCGTACGGAATCCAGATCAAAGATTCTCGGGAACTGCCGCAAGCACTTCGCGACGCGCTCGCGTTCGACGGGCCGGCCGTGGTTGACGTCGTCGTCGATCCGAAGGCGGATATTGGCGATTTCAGATTTAGCCCGAGGTTGGCGACTGAGACTTAGGCCTATTGGGAGAATGCCGAGGCGCGCACGGAGTAGCGGCAGGTGGCAAACAAACGGGTTCTCGTTACAGGCGCCAGCGGGCGTGTTGGTGGCATCGTCCTTCGCGCCCTGGGCCACAAATACGAGTTCACGGCGCTCAATCGCCGTCCCGTAGAAGGGGTCCGCTGCTTTCAGGCCGATCTGGCGCAGCTGGACGCGATCCTTCCGGCGTTCGAAGGACAGGACGCGGTGCTGCATCTTGCCGCCGCCACCGGACTGCACGATTGGCCGAACGTGCTCTCGGCGAATATCGCGGGCGTATACAACGTGTTCGAGGCAGCCCGCCGTGCAGGTGTGCGCCGCGTCGTGTTCGCCAGCAGCGGTGCAGCGATTCTGGGTTACGGCCTTGAATCGCCGTACCGAGAAATCCTTGCCGGGCAATACGACAAGGTGCCGAAGGAGTGGCCACGAGTGAACGAGCGGTGGCCAGTCCGCCCAGATAGTGTCTACGGCGCATCCAAAGTATTTGGGGAAGCGCTCGCGCGCTACTACGCTGACTATCACGGCCTTTCAATGATCTGCCTCAGACTTGGCGCCATCCTTGCAGATGACCGGCCGTCGTCGCCCAGAGCGATCGCGGGATACGCAGGTCACGCCGACGTCGTTCAGATCGTCGAGCTCGCACTGGACGCGGACAGCTCAATTCGCTTCGACCTGTTTGAAGTCGTGTCGAACAATCGGTACCGGTGGCGGGATTTCGGCCATGCCTCCGAGGTGCTTGGCTTCAAACCCAAGACAAGTTCTGACCGCTTCATTCCGGGATGACCCTGCCAGTTCCGTCCGCGTCCACATCAGCGTTCGAGCACCGAATCGAAAACCGGTACCGGCCTTCCCCTCGTGGAGAATTGATGGGGGAACTCAAAGGCATAGTGGCTACTGTCACAGGAGCCGGTAGAAAGCGTGGAATTAGCCGGACGGCCGCGCTCACGTTGGTGCGCGAAGGTTGCATGTGGTGGTCGCAGGTACCGACCGGAATCCGACCACATTCCCACCGGATGAACAGGCGATGGGGTGAATGACGTGACCACCCTGGCACGGGAAATCGGCGAGCCGGGATGCCGAGCCCTTCCCCTTGTAGTCGACGTTGGCGATGCCGGGCAGTTCGAATCAATGGTCCGCAAACCAGTGGCCGAATTTGGACGGCTCGACATCCTTGCAAACAACGCTGCGGTCGGGCAAGGCGCCGCTAAGGTGCCTATCCATGAACTACCTGAACATGAGCTGCCACGTGTCCTCAACCTGAAGTCCGTCGGCAGTTTCCTGCGCGCCAGCGGTCGCAAGAGTGCTCCTCGAACAGGGCCGCGGCGGGAGAATCGAAAATTTCCTCCGTGTCTGCAAAGGTTGGGCCCGCCAGTGCGAGGGCCTACGCAGCTGCAAACGGCGCGGTACACAAGTCGACTCGCTCGCTCGTGAACTCGGTGTGCCCTAGTCAGATCGACACGGCGGGTAAGGATGAATTCAGAACTACCGACGGGTGGGAAGCGTTGATTTCAATACTATTGCATCGCCCGAGTACCAGCGATGAGGTCGGAGAGCTATCGCGCTCCGGTGCACCGAAAAGGCAGCCTAGAATCATGGGCAGTGCAACAACTTCGACGCTGGTCTGGTGATGGAGCACTGAACGGATTCGCAGTCACACGTAGGTTTTCTGTAGAGGGCGGGTCCTCAGGGGAGATCCACATGTCGCATTTACGTGACAAGATCGCAATCGTGACCGGCGCGGGGAGCGGGATCGGCCGCAATGTCTCACGCTTGCTGGCCGAGCAGCGTGCGAGAGTCGTTCTCGTGGGTCGTCGAATCGAGCCCCTGCAGGAGGCCGAACGGGAGATCCGGGATGCCGGTGGCATCGCACACGCTCGGGCGACCGACGTAGAAGACCCAGACCAATGCCGATCCCTCGTCGAATGGGTTGCGGCCTCCATAGGCCCGACAGACATGCTTGTTCACAGCGCCGGATACTCAAGCTTCGCCAGAAGCGTGCTGAATCTCCAACTTGACGAATGGGAGGGCGTTCTCAACGTCAACCTGACAGGTGCGTTCTTGCTCGCCCAAGGCATCTTGCCAGGCATGCTGGCCCGCGGGGGCGGATCGATCGTGTTTGTTTCATCGATGGCTGCGGTTCGCCCCAATCCGATGAGCGGCCCCGCCTACGCGTCGGCAAAAGCCGCCCTTGGCAATTTCGCCCGTTCTTTGAATGCCGAACTCCGGTCCCGCGGGGTGCGGGCGACGTGCATTTTTCCCGCAGAAGTCGACACTCCAATCTTGGAAAAAAGACCAAGACCACCGACCCCGCAGGAACGGGCCACGATGATGCAACCAGAAGACGTTGCAGGGCTGATCTTGGCTTGCCTTGCCATGCCACCGAGGACGTTGGTCGAGGAGATTTATATGTCTCCGCGGGTTCAGCGCGATATCTCGATTGATATCAAAGCGGGCCTCGTAGCCAAGAAACCACGCGAAGGTTCAGAACAATAGGAAACCGCGATCAATCTGCCGTTCCTGGACTTTCACGCACGCCATGCCGAGCGGTTGCGTGATCAAGGGCGAGCAGATGGCGCTCGTCTGTGGCCTTCGCATGTGACAAACCATGTGACGAAACGACTGGCCTTGTCCGGGATCGTCGTCAGCGAGACAGACCAGACAGAAAATGAAACTCTGGTCGCCGACCCAACCGTCGCTCTTGGCCGCGCACCGGATCTTCTCGTAGTCCTGGCCGGATGGCCGGACCGTGATTTTCGCGTCCGTGGCTGGCCCTCGCTCTTGAATGCGCATTTGAGAACGCCTCTGCGCCTTGTCAAAGTGCTTGCGCCAAGCATGGTCCAACGTGGTGGCGGTTCGTAATCCTTGTTCAACATCTACAACCCCCGTCGAACATTGCGACGTCGGAACTTGCCATCGAGGAGGTCGTTGCCGGGGCAAGGAACCTCATCCAAGAAGTGAACGCGCAAGATGGCCCCGCCGGCGTCCACGCGACAGAGGTATTCGTTGACGTCCGACCAACCGCGAATGAAGGACAGTCCGACTGCGGTCACCGCTGCGCAGACACCGAAGCTATTGCGGACGTCATCACTTGGTGTTGTACGAATCGCGCTGCGGTTGGCATCACCGAGATTCGTGTCACAACGGAAGGTTGATTTCCCGCGCGCTCGTTGGGACTCCGCGAGCGCGAGCCGCAATGGGTGACGCCGGCGATCAGCCAAGAAGGGGTACAGCAATAACTTCGTGTTCCGATAAAGTGTGTTGATCGCATTCGCCTGGCCGCGTATGGCACAGTCGGCGCTGCGGCCGATCGGCAGAGCCAGCTATGGAGAAGGGGCTCGCGAAAACCAGAGCCCCTCGCTTTTTGGCGACCGGCATTGCTGGCCAGCTACGTTCCACTTTTTGGACAGCCAACGGACTTTGTCGGATTTGGTCAGTTTGGTGCGCGTTCAATCTGCGCACAACCGATCATCCGTGTCTAGGGTCGGCCGGCCTTTTTCCTTGCCTGGGCCAGTTCTCTCGGTCCATGGCCCACCAACTGGCTTACCAGGCCGCTCAGGGTGGCTCGATTTCCGATCGACCAGTTAGACGGTTCACAGCTACGGCATAGATCCGACGGGAGTCAGCGGGAGTCTCATACATCGAACTCATCAACGGTCTCGGTACTATCGACGAGCCAGACACCGGGACTACAGGGCGGGATTTCGAGTTGAGAGCGCCCTCGGCGAACAAGCAAACGGCGGGCGAGCGTCTGGGGCGGCGCCTGTTCCCCGTGGCCATGACGCTCTTTCTTTACATCGCGATGAACTCGTGGCTTGCCCTGTTGCCGGTGTATGGTCCCCTGACCTGGCAGTCCGGTCACGGACGCGT
>Ga0194132_10004867_pt1 | contig 22444 bp, 18 predicted proteins | sample TA2KigOf80mmetaG_FD_148612 | JGI IMG/M metagenome (GOLD analysis project Ga0194132, IMG submission 148612) | Freshwater microbial communities from Lake Tanganyika, Tanzania - TA2015054 Kigoma Offshore 80m | ecosystem: Environmental > Aquatic > Freshwater > Lake | place: Tanzania: Lake... | reverse complement strand
GCAGATTCGCGCGCACGGCAAGATTCCGTGGAGCTGGACCGGCCTCCAGCTCCAGCCGCTGCGCGACTTCAACAAAAACATCTACTTCGACGCCACCGAGGGCGTGGTCGTGGCCGAGACCGACCCGGAGAGCCCCGCCAAGCGCGCGGGCATCCAGACCGGCGACCGCATCGTGCGCCTCAACGGCGAGAGCCTGACCGCGACCACCGAGGAGGACTTGCCCGACCTGCGCCGCCGGCTCGGACTGCTCGCGAAGGGCAAGCCCGCGAAGCTCGAAGTCGTCCGGCAGGGCAACGTGATGAACATCGAGCTCACGCCGCGCGAGAAGGGCCGCGTCGAGGGCGAGGAACTCGACTGCCCGCGCTGGGACTTCACCGTCAAGGTCATCAACCAGTTCGACAACCCCGACCTCTACTTCCACCGCACCAAGGGCGTGTTCGTCTACGGCACCAAGTCACCCGGCAACGCGCAGTCCGCCGGGCTGCAATCGCGCGACATCCTGCTCAAGATTGACGGGCAGGACGTGCTCACCCTCGACGACGTGCGCGGGCTGCACAAGAAGGCCATCGAAAACGTGGCCACCAAGCCGCGGCTCGTGTTCAGCGTGCTCCGCGGCGGCCTGCTCCGGCAGATCGTTTTGGACTTCTCGCGCAACTACGAGAAGGACTGACATCGGCCGGTTCTTCCGAAACCCCAACTCGACCATGAACACCCGCATCGCCATCACTACCCTCCTCGCTCTGCTGGCAGCATCCACGTCCGCGCAGGATTCCACCGCCGACTTGGCCGCCGTCGCGAAGAAGCTCGCCCCGTCGCTCGTGAAGGTCGAATACGAGCTCCAGTCCGACAAGGGCGACCAGCCGCGCTCGCAGTCGTGGGGCGAGCGCTGCCCGAACTGCGGCGAGTTCCACGGCAACCCGCTCGAGGATTACATCCGGCAGGAGCGCGCCGTCGAGGCTTCGGGCGTCATGCTCGCGCCGCGCGAAGTCCTCGCGCAGGACCTCGAGACGCACCCGCGCTTCATCAAGGCGATCCGCGTCCGGCACGGCGGCGCCTCCGTCGCCGCGACGGTCAAGGCCTTCGCGCGCGAGCATGACGCGGTGCTGCTTGAACTCGCCGAACCGCTCGCGGATGCGAAGCCGCTCGCGTTCGACGCCGCAAAGAAAGGCCCGTATTTCGCCGCGAGCCACAAGTTCATGAACGGCGACTGGCAGACACGCGTTTCAGGGCTCGGCGGTTCGCTCACGCTGCCCGAGCGCGGGAAGGCGTTCATCGCCGCGCCCGGCTTCGCAGTTGTCACCGACAAGTCCGGCGCCGCCGTCGGCTTCGCCACGCAGTCCGAACTGCCGCCCGACGGCTCGTGGAAAGGCCCGCCGCAGAAGTGGCCGTTCCTCACGTCCGCCGACATGGCCGCGCGGCTTGCAAAGGTCGAGAAAGATTCGCAAGGCACGTTGCTGCGCGTTCACCTGAGTTTTCGAAGCCCGAAGACGCAGACGGGCACCGGCATCGGGTTCGGCGGCGGCTTCCGCGGCGGCGGCCGGTTCGGCGGCGGGGGAAGCGACGATGAGGACATTGAGAGCGCGACCGAGCGGAACGTGATCGGCGTGGCCATCGCGCCGGACCGGTTGCTCGTGCTGTCGAACCTCCGCGCGCGCACCACGGCGCGATTGCAAAAAATCACCGTGCACCGCGGCGAGACGTCGCAGGAGGGCAGGTTCGTCGCGTCGCTCAAGGACTACGGCGCGCTGGTCATCAGCGTGGCGAAGCCCCTGCCCGCGTCGCTGAAGCTCTCGACGGCGAGCATCCTCGGCGCGAAGAACCAGCTCGTGTTCGCCGAGGAACTCACGTTGCAGGGCGACAAGCGCGTGGCCTACGCGTCGCACACGCGCATCACGACCTTTCAAGCGGGCTGGCGCGGCCAGGTGAATCCCGGCATCGAGGGCGCGACGACGACGCCGTTCGTGTTCGACGAATCGGGCGCGCTGCTCTCGCTGCCCGTTGCGCGCCGCGAGCGGTTGCAAACGGGCCGCTTCACCGGCGGCGGCGCCAGCAACGCGCGCACCGTCGCGGCAAGCCACCTCGCAGCGGTCCTCGCGGACCTCGACAAGCACAGCGACCCGAACAACACGCCGCTCAGCGAGGCGGACGAGAACCGCATCGCGTGGCTCGGCGTCGAGTTGCAGGCGCTCAACAAGGAACTCGCGCGCGTCAACGGTGTGTCCGACCAGACGGGCGACGGCCGCAACGGCGCGCTCGTGACGCACGTGTATGCGGGCTCGCCCGCGGACCAGGCGGGCATCGAGCCCGGCTGGGTGCTGCTGCGGCTGCGCTCGCCCGACCAGCCGAACGCGATCGAGCTCCAGTTGCAGGAGGACCGCGGCGGTTTCGGCGCGAACTTCCCGTGGGACCAGCTCGACCAGTTGAACGAGCGCATCTTCGACCGCCTGCCCGCGCCGTGGCCGAACGCGGAGAACCCGCTCAACCGCATCCTCACCGACCTCGGCCTCGGCTCGAAGGTGGCGGTCGAGTTCTTCGCGAACGGCAAGGCGCTGCGGAAGGACTTCGACGTGACGCCGAGCCCCGCGCACTACGAGAGCGCGCCGCGGTTCAAGTCCGAGCCGCTCGGCCTGACCGTGCGCAACCTGACCTACGAGGTGCTGCGCTACATGCAGCGCCGGTCCGACGAGCCCGGCGTGGTGATCTCGAAGATCGAGGCCGGCAGCCGCGTGTCCGTCGCCGGCATCAAGCCCTACGAGGTCATCACGCACGTCAACGACCAGCCGGTGTCCAACGTCGCCGACTTCGAGAAGCTCGTGAAACAGCCGGGCGACCTGAACTTCTCGGTGAAGCGCATGGCCACCGGCCGCCTCGTGAAAATCAAGGCGCTGGCGGCGAACTGAAACGGTGCAACCCGCGAAGCGTCAGCATCCACACCGTTGAACCCGACCCCGCCCGGTCTGCGCGGTGAGGCGCTGCGCAGAAATGCGGTTGAGCCCCGCCTGCGGCGGCGGCATCCTCGGCCACGCGCGAGCCCGAACTCCAGATGAATACGAACCAATCCGAATGTTGCGTCCTCGCGGCAATCGCCGTCCTTCTCGGCGCCTGCGAACCGAAACCCGCGCCGCCCGCAACCGCGCCCGCCGCGAAGGCCGCCGGCTTCCTCGCGCCGGGCGCCGACCCGTCCGACATGTCGTGGACCAATGGGATGGTGTGGATTCCCGGCGGCAAGTTCGCGATGGGCGCGACCGATGGGCAGGCCGATGAAAAACCAGTGCACGAGGTCGTCGTGGATGGGTTCTGGATGGACAAGACCGAGGTGACAAACGAGCAATTTGACAGGTTCGTCCGGGCGACCGGCTACATCACCGTCGCCGAGCGCAAGCCGAACCCGGAGGATTTTCCCGGCGTGCCGCCGGACAAGCTGGTGGCCGGTTCGATCGTGTTCAGTCCGCCCGACGTCGTCGGGTCGTTGCGCGATCACATGCAATGGTGGGAATACGTGGCGGGCGCGAACTGGCGGCACCCCGAGGGGCCGAAGTCGAGCATCGCCGGGCGCGAGAAGCACCCCGTCGTGCACGTGTGCTGGTTCGATGCGGTGGCGTATGGCAAGTGGGCCGGCAAGCGGCTTCCGACCGAGGCCGAGTGGGAATACGCCGCGCGCGGCGGAGTCGCCGGCGCGGCTTACATCTGGGGCGCGGAACAGAATCCGGGCGGCAAGCTGCTTGCGAACACCTGGCAGGGGCGCTTCCCGAAGGAGAACACGCTGGGTGACGGGCATCAGTTCGCCGCGCCCGTCGGCTCCTACCCTGCGAACGGCTTCGGCCTGCACGACATGGCGGGCAACGTATGGGAGTGGTGCCTCGACTGGTATCTGCCCGAATACTACGCGCAGAGCCCGAAGGACAACCCGCAGGGCCCCGACCGCAGCTACGACCCGAACGAACCCGGCATCGCGAAGCGCGTCTCCCGCGGCGGCTCGTTCCTGTGCACGGACCAGTATTGCTCGGGCTTCCGGCCCGCGATGCGGATGAAGACCTCGCCCGACACCGGCCTCCAGCACACGGGCTTCCGGTGTGTGCGGACGAAGTGAGGCGTGTTCCCCGGCGGCTTCCGACCTTTGCGCCGGGTGACTCGGGCGCCGGCTACTGCGCGAGAATTCGCCGCGTGATCCCGTTCCTGTCTTTCTTCGGCTTGAGCGCGACGGGGCCGCCGCCCTTCGGCAGGTCCACGGTGAGCGCCGCGGTGTCGCCGCCGTTGACGTAAGGCGCGTATTGCCGGCCCGGCTCGCTCATCGCGCTCACGCGCTGGCCTTCCTGCAGCGGCGACTGGATGAACGACTTGTCCGGCTTCATGCGGATGAAGTTGAACACGCTCACCGCGGGGTGCGGGTTCCCGATCTTCTTCCGGCCAATGGCGCTGTGCATTCGAGCCGTGCCTTGCTACGCTCGCCGTGTGAGCGAAGCGTTCCAGTCCATCGGCATCATCGCGGGGAGCCGCGAGTTGCCGCTCGTGTTCGCGAGGCAGGCGCGGGCGATGGGCGTCCGGCGCATCGTCGCCGCGGCGTTCGAGGGCGAGACCGACCCGGCGCTCGCCGCGCTCGTGGATGACATCGAATGGCTGCGCGTCGGCCAGCTCTCGCGGATGATCGAGACGTTCACCCGGCGCGGCGTGACGCACTGCGTGATGGCCGGGCAGATCGCGCCGCGAAACCTCTTTGACCTGCGCCCGGACCTGCGCGCGATGGCCATGCTCCTGAAGCTTCGCGAGAAAAATGCCCACACCATCTTCGGCGCGATCATCGAGGAGATGCGCAAGGACGGCGTGGACGTCGTGCCCGCGATCCCGTGGCTCAAGCCGCTGATGCCCGGCGCGGGATTTCGCATCGGCCCGAAACCGACGGACGTCCAGCGCGAGGACATCGCGTTCGGGCTGAGGCTCGCGCGTGAGATGTCGCGGCTGGACATCGGGCAGACGGTCGTCGTCAAGGACGGCACGGTGCTCGCGGTCGAGGGTTTCGAGGGGACAGACCGTTGCCTCGCCCGCGGCGGCGAGCTCGCGGGCAAAGCGGGCGGCGCCGTGGCGGTGAAGCTTGCCAAGCCGGATCACGACATGCGCTTTGACATTCCCTGCATCGGCGCGCTGACGATCGAAACGTGCGCGAAGTCCGGCGTGACCGTGCTGGCCGTCGAACCGGGCCGCACACTGCTGCTCGAGCAGGAGCGCTGCGAGCAACTCGCGCACGCCGGCGGCGTGACCGTGGTGACCACGGATTGAGCAGTGACTTGTCGCAGCGCGACAAATTCCGCCTGTTTCATCCGTTCGACCACGGGTTGCCTTCGCCGCGGACTCCGCACAGACTTCGCGCGTGACGCCTCCCCGCACCGGTTACTTCACCGGGACTTATCGCTCCGCGGTGGACGACTCGACGCAGCCGTTCGCCGCGTGGGTGCCGCGGACTTACTCGCGCCGTCGCGCGTATCCGCTCGTGGTGATGCTGCACGGGATGGACGGCGACGAGCGGATGATTCCCGGGCAGTGTTTCCGCATGCACGAGCGCGGGTTTCGCGAGGATGTGATTGTCGTGAGCCCGTTCGGTCGCGGCGACATCGGCTTCCGCTACATGGGCGAGACGGATTTTTGGGACGTGGTGAACTGGGTCCGCGACCGCTATCGCGTGGACGCGCGTCGGCAGTATCTCACCGGCCTCTCGATGGGCGGCTTCGCGACGTGGCGGCTCGCGTGCAAGTATCCGGCGCAATGGGCCGCGGTGGCGCCGATTTGCGGCGGCGGGCATCGCGCCGCGCTCAAGTCCCTGCGCCGCGTGCCCGTGTGGTGTGTTCACGGCGACCTCGACGAGCTTGTGCCGGTGGAGCGGTCGCGCCGCCTCGTGGATGAGCTGCGCCGGCTCAAATTCACGGTCCGTTACGACGAGCTCGCGGGCTGGGGGCATCACTCGTGGGAATGGCTCTACAACCCGGAGCGCAGTCGCGACTCGCTGGTGGATTGGTTCCTCGAGCACCGCCGGCCCGTCCCCGCGCCGCGCGTTCGTGCGCCGCGCGCGGAGCCGGGGTTCAAGAATCTGTTTCACGACCGCCTCATCATCAGCCATCCGTCGGCATCGCCGGTGCCGCGCGAGGCCGGACTGCTTCGCGCGGAAGCGCAGCGCATCGCGGAATTTCGATTCGGCGATTACCCGATGAAGAGCGGGCGGCTCCTGGTGAAGACGGACGCGGAGGTGACGCGAGCCGATTTGCAAGGCGCGAGCCACCTGATGCTCGGCCGCACGGACAACCATCGCTGGCTCAAGGCGGCGTCGCGCAAGCTGGTCGCACGGCACGCGCGCGGTTTGTTGTGGGCGGGCGGGCGGAGCTACATCGGCAAGACGCTCATCGCCGCGACGCGCCAGCAAAGCCCTTGGAATGCCGGGCGGCAGCTTGGCGTGATGACCTACCAGCAGGTGAACCTGATGGACGGCGCGGCGGAGTTGTTCTGCGGCTGGCAGCACGAACTGGCGGACCTGAACCTTTACGACGCGCAGTCCGCGCGGTTCGTCTTGAAGGCGTAGGGGTGGAACGGCGGAACGGGAGGACCACCAGCCCGGCCCGCTATCCGGCCCGATGCCACAGTTCGAAGTGGAGCAGCGCGGCGACGACGAGCGAGTGCCGGACCTTTCCGGAGGAGACGAGCGACGCGATCTCCGCTGCGGGAATCAGGCGCGTGGCGAGGTCCTCGCCGCAGTCGGGTTCGACCGTGCCCGTTGGCCGGCAATCCTCCACGAGCACGGTGTGGACGGTGTTGCCTTGAATCGCGGGATTGGCCCACACGGCGCCGATGACGCGGGCACGGGAGCCTTCGTAGCCGGTTTCCTCGCGCAACTCGCGCACGCCCGTCGCGACGGGGTCAGTCTCGTGCGGGTCCATGACGCCGCCGGGGATTTCGAGTTCGACGGTGTTGGTGCCGTGGCGGAATTGCTCGACGCACACGAGCCCGCCTTCGGGCGTGAGGGCGATCACGTTCACCCAGTCGGGGCATTCGAGCACGAAGAAGTCATGTTCGGCTCCAGTCCGCGGCGAGCGCTTGAAGTCGCGCCGGACCTTGAAAATGCGGTGGTCGCCGAGCGGCTCGGAACGGAGGAGTGGCCAGGGGAGGGGCATTGGGGATTGCCGATTGCCGATTGCCGTTTGCCGATGGCCGATGGAGTCGACGGCACCCAGCCAAGCCGCGGACGGAGGGTCAGACGCCGGCTTCGGCGCGGCCCATGATCCGCACGGACTGCATCCCGACGCGTTGGACGGGTTTGCTCTTCTCGCCGCCGCCGCCGCGAACCGTCGGCAGGTCTCCGATCGCAAGCAGCACATCCTCGCCGGCGACGAGCGCGCCGAAGGCCGTGTATTTGCCGTCAAGGAAGCTCGCCTCATCGAGGCACACGAAGAACTGGCTGCCCGCCGAGTCGGGATCCGAAGACCGCGCCATCGAGAGCACGCCGCGGACGTGCGGCCGGTCGTTGAACTCGGCCTTGATCTGGTAGCCGGGGCCGCCGGTGCCCCAGCGGGGTTCCATCGCGGGGTTCTTCGTCAGCGGGTCGCCGCCCTGGATCATGAAGCCCTTCACGATGCGGTGAAACGCCGTGCCGTCGTAGTAGCCGGACTGAGCGAGCTTCTTGAAGTTGGCGACCGTGTTCGGCGCGACGTCGGTCCAGAACTCGGCGATCATCTGGCCGTGGTCGGTGGTGAAGACGGCGACTTCGTTGGCGTGGCTCATGGGCGGTGAGGTAGTGCGGTGGTTACTTCGCCGAGTCGGCGGCGATGATCTTGACGCTTTCGAGCACGACGGGACGCTGGGGCTTGCTGCCCTGCGGGCCGCCGACGGGGACTTTCTCGAGCTTGTCGAGGACGTCAAGTCCCTTGAGGACCTTGCCGAAGACGGTGTATTGGCGGTCGAGTTGCGCCGTCCGCTCGCGGGTGAAACAGATGAAGAACTGGCTGCCTGCGCTGTCGGGGTGCGCGCTGCGCGCCATTGAGAGCACGCCTTTGTCGTGCGGGCGGTCGTTGAACTCGGCCTTGATCTTGTAGCCCGGGTCGCCCGTGCCCCACTCGTTTTCCTTGGTCGGATCCTTTGTTTTCGGGTCGCCGAGTTGGATCATGAAACCGGGGATAAGCCGGTGCGACTGGGTCCCGTCGAAAAACTTGTCCTTCGAGAGCTTGATGAAGTTTTCGACGGTCTTGGGCGCGACCTCTGGCCAAAACTCGACGGTGATCTCGCCGAAATCCTTGAACTTGAGCACGGCGACTTCCTTGGCGGCTTTCTTGTCCTGCGCGCCGGCGGTGAACGCGAGCGCGATGGCGGCGAGGGCGGTCAAAGCGATGGTTTTCATGCGCGCGGAGGTTTCCACGGAAGCCGCGGCGTGTCACGCGCTGAATTGAGCCGCCCGCGCGGCTACGCGAAGGGAAGTGCGACCACGCGCGCCATTGAAGCGCCGGCGCCCTGGCCGAGCGTGAGTTCGGAGCCGGCGGCGTTGGCCTCGCGCCGCACATAGGCAAGCGCGATGTTCGCCTTCAACGCGGGCGAAGCGATGGCGGTCGTGACGAAGCCGGCTTCCTTGCCGTCCTTCAGGAGTTGCTCGCCGCGAGGCGGCAGGGGGGCGAGTTCGTCCGCGAGCCGCAAGCCGCAGAGCCTTCGTGCGACCTGTCCATAAGTGCGGATGCGCGCGATGACTTCCTGCCCGGCGTAGCAGCCCTTCGAGTAGCTGACCGCGCGCGACTCGATGCCGGCCTCGGGCGGAAGCGTGGTCTCATCCATGTCGGCGCCGAACCGCGGGATGCCCGCCTCGACGCGCGCCCATTCCAGCGCCTGCCAGCCCGCGGCCCGGCCGCCAACGTGGCGAGCGGCTTCGAGGAGTTTTTCCAGCAGTCCTGCGGTGGCTGACCCGGTCGCGAAGATGTCGAATCCCGCCGTGCCCGCGCGCGGAAGGTTCATCACAAGCTGTTGCCCAAGCGCGGCATCGTCAACCGAGACGGACGAGAGGTTGAGCCCGGGCGCTTCCGCGGGGAGGTCGGCGCGCGCAAGGAGTTCCGCCGCGCGCGGGCCTTGCACGCTCAAATGCCCGAAGTGCGGCGACGCGTCGAGCACCTGCACGTCGGAGGCGACGATGAACTTCTCGAGCCGGCCCGTGACCGCCGCGGCGAGGCCCGGCTCGAAATCGAGCAGGAGTTCATCTTGAAGGCGCCAGAGGTTGAGGTCGGATACCATCTTCGCGCGCGCGGTGACGAGCGCAGCGTAGCAGCCCGCGCCGGGCGCGAGCGCCTTCACGTCGTTGGTGACCTGCCCGTGAAGAAACGCGACGCGGTCCGCGCCCGTGAGGCAGAGCCGGCTGCGGAATCCGAGGTCGAACACAACCGCTCGCGAACGCAGCGCCGCGTGTTCGGCGGCTGCATCGCCGTAGTGGGAGACAACTTCGCAACCTTGCACCTCGGCGAAGGTCGCGCCGCGCGCGGCGTGAAGGTCGTGTAGGGCGAGCGGCCGCATCGTCGCGCGGGTTGGCGGGACGCGGCCTAATCCGCGCCGTCGTGGGTGAGGCCGCAGCGCACGCGGATCTTTCCCTGCGCGTCGCGGAGATCGGATTTCAACCGGTCGCGCTCGGCCTCCGAATCCACGATGTTGCATTTGCGAAGGGCCGTCATCCGGGCGTCCTCATCGGGCGGGAGTGGTGCGGTCACGGGGAGAGAATAACGAGGAGCCGCCCGGGTCGTCACGAATCTTCCGGCACCCCGCGCCCGTCGGCAGCAGGCCGCTGAGCGCCTTGACCTGCGCGAGCGCGTCTTGCAACTCGCGGATCAACCTCTCGCGTTCCTGTTCGGCGCGGTGCCGTGCCGTGCCGTGATGTCGCGGGAAGATGGCGGGCACCGCGGCGGGCTTGCCGCAAGGCGGGGCGTCCGGCTTCGGAGGAACCGGTCATGGAAAGCATGAATCGGTTGCGCCTTTCGCATCCGGGGCTTTCGGGGTTTCAGCCACTCGAGCCTCGCAATCGATGCCCCAGGTGACCGCGGGCTGCGGATGCGATCTCGCCGGGACCGAAATCCGGGCGGGAGTGCCAGACTTCGGAACCGCGCGCTTGAAAACCGGACCGCGCGTCCGCACAGTCCCGCCCGCATGAAGAGCTCGTTCACCGGCCCGGTGTTTGTTGTGCGCGACAACATCGACACCGACCAGATCATTCCCGCGCAATACCTGACGCTCGTCCCAACCATCCCCGCCGAATACGAGAAGCTCGGCTGTTACGCGCTCATCGGTCTGCCCGACTCGCTCTATCCGCAGCGCTTCGTCAAGGACGGCGCGCTCGACGCCGAGTTCCCGATCATCGTGGCGGGGCGGAATTTCGGCTGCGGCAGTTCGCGCGAGCACGCGCCCATCGCGCTCGGCTCGGCCGGTTGCCGCGTGGTGCTCGCAGAGGGGTTCGCGCGCATCTTCTTCCGCAACTGCGTCGCGACGGGCGAACTGTATCCCTGCGAACTTACCGCCCGGCTCTGCGACCACGTGAAGACCGGGGACGTGGTCACGGTGGACCTCGACGCGGCGACGGTGAGCGTCCACGCGACGGGCGAGGTGCATTCCTTCAAGCCGCTGGGCGACGTGCGGCCGGTGGTGGACGCCGGCGGGTTGTTCAACTACGCGCGGAAGTCGGGCATGATCCCGGCATAGGCGGTCAGGTTCGCGCGCCGCGCGGGCGGTTTTTGAATCCACTCTTGCCTCGGGCGGGAGCGTTTCCTTAGCCTTCACTCATGGCCAAAGTTCTGCTTGTGGATGACGATGTCACGATGGTGCACCTCGTCTCCGAGTTCCTGCGGGCCGAGGGTCACGAGGTGGTTCCCTTCACGAACGGCGCCGCCGCGATCGAGGCGATGGAGGCCGTCGCGCCGGAACTCGTCATCACCGACCTCTACCTCGACCAAAACCGCCCGCACGGCCTCGAGATGGTCGCCAAGGCGCGCACGCTCAACCCGCCCGCCACCGTGATCATGATCACCGGCTACGGCACGGTCGAAACCGCCGTGGAGGCCATGAAGAAGGGCGCTTACGACTATCTGGAGAAACCCTTCAAGATCGACAACCTCCGTCTCTGCGTGCAGCGCGCGCTGTCTTACAACACCGCCGTCTCCGAGAACCTCTACCTTCGCAAGCAGCTCAAGAAGAAGTATCAGTTCGACCAGATCATCGGCACGTCCGCGCCCATGCAGCGGGTCTTCAAGATGGTCGAGCGCGTCGCGGACACCGAGAGCACCATCCTCATCCTCGGCGAGAGCGGCACGGGCAAGGAGATGATCGCCAAGGCGCTCCATTTCAACAGCCGCCGGCAGTTCGCGCCGTTCATCCCGATCAACTGCACGGCGCTGCCCGAGGCACTGCTCGAGTCGGAGCTGTTCGGCCACCGCAAAGGCTCGTTCACCGGCGCGATCAACGACAAGAAGGGGCTGTTCCAGGAAGCCGAGGGCGGCACGATCTTCCTCGATGAGGTGGGCTCGATGTCGCCCGTGTTGCAGACGCGGCTGCTGCGCGTGCTGCAGGAGCGCGAAATCCGCCGCGTGGGCGACAACACGCCGATCTTCGTCAACGTGCGTGTCATCGCCGCCACCAACGAGCCGCTCGAGAAGAAAATCCAGGACGGCACCTTCCGCGAGGACCTCTACTACCGGCTCAACGTGATCTCGATCACGCTGCCGCCGTTGCGTGAGCGCAAGGATGACATCGCGCTGCTTGTCGGCCACTTCCTGCGCAGCAAGTCCGCGCGTTCCGGCAACACCTGCCGCATCACCTGCCGGGTCATGGACGTGCTGCACGCGCACGACTGGCATGGAAACGTCCGCGAACTTGAGAACGCCATCGAGCGCGCCGCCGCGCTCTGCGAGGGCGAAGTCATCCGCGTCGCCGACCTTCCGCCGTTGCTGCAAAACGCCGCCAAGCCTGGCGCGGATGAATCGGAAATCCTCTCGCTCGCCGGCGACACGCAGACCTATTCGCGCGCCTCGCTGCCCGGGAAGGCCGACGCGGCGACCGCCAGAACCGCGGCGACGGAAGCTCCCGCCGGCGGCCTCGCGCCGCTCGGCGCGCTCAAGGACTTCGTGCACGAGCAGGAAGCCGCCTACATCAACCGCGCCCTCGCGCAGTGCGGTGGCGACAAGGACAGGGCCGCCGCGTTGCTCGGCATCAGCCTCGCCACGCTCTACCGGAAGCTCGCCGAAGGGGAGGCCTAGCAGGTCCGCGCGAACTTCGCGAGAGCGTCACCCGCTCCGCTCAATTCACGAACGACAGCTCGTTCGTCTCCAGAATCACCTGCGCGAGTTTTTGCCACGAGGTGAGGCGGCGTTTGTCGGCGGACTTGCCGAAATCGCGGGAGGCGTCCCACGTCTTTTCAACCTTCACCTCGGCGCCGTTGATGGTGATCAGTGAAATCACGGGCGCCCAGGTGAACGCGTCGAAGCGGTCGTTCGTTCGGCAGTCCACCACGAAATCAATGGTGTCCCCCGCTTTGATGGCGAGGCGCGGCACGCGCGTGGTCACCGAGTTGCCGTTGGCAGCGAACGTGCCAAGCACACCCGCAAGGCTCGACACGATCCGCCCCTGCACGCCGTCGCCCCCGCCGCCGCGAGTCGAGATCGTGCCGTCGATGGACACGACACCCTCGTCGGTCGCAATCCAGCGGCGGATGGCCGCGTATTGGGGGGTGGGACCGGGCACGCCGCCGTTGGCGCTGAGGTTGAGGTTGCGGTAGCGGCTGTCGGGGAAACTCTGTCCGGCCTGCCAGAAGGCGCCGGTGTATTTCGCCATCGGCCAGAAGTAGCCGGTGCGCCCCGTGCGGGCGTCCACCGCGCCCCAGCCGTGTTCCCACGGGGATTGGCCGGGCAGCGGCGTCCTGGGCATGCGGGCCTCGAGCGCGAGGTATTCGAGACCGAGCCGCAGCTCGGTGTCCGAGGCGGCGCGCGAGTAGATGAGCCGGTAGAGGAGCTTGATGCGGTCGGCGTCGGTGCCCGCGTTCTTGAAGTCGTCGCGGTTCACCATGTGCATCGCCTGCTCGATGACGAGCGGGCTGTTCATCATGAAAAGCGCCTGTTGCGGGATGATGGTGGCGGTGCGCTGCCCGGTGCTGAGGTCGGGATTCGCGAAGTCGAACGCGACAAACATGTTCCCGACGTTTGCGCGGTCGATGAACCCGTAGATGCTGCGCCGCTCGGAATAGGCGCGGATTTCCTGCCGCGCCGTGGCACCGGGCATCTGCGCGGCGGCAGGCTCGGTGCCGACGGGGATGTCGAGCCTCACGCCCGCGCCGCCCATCGTGAAGTCCAGCTTGCCGCCGATGTGAAGGAGGGTGTCGCGCAGCGCCTCGAAGTCGAGCTTGCGGCGGTTCTGCTGCCAGAGCCACTTGTTGTCGGGGTCGATTTGCGCGTGTTTCGGGATGTCGTCGCTCGACTGCTGCCACACGGCGGAGAGCAGAATGTGCCGCTGGAGTTTCTTGATGGACCAGCCGTCCTCGATGAATTTCCACGCGAGGTAATCCAGCAGCTCGGGATGCGTCGGCGGCTCGCTGCGCAGCCCGAAGTCGTCCGGCGTGCGGACGAGTCCCTCGCCAAACTGATGCTGCCAGATGCGGTTGACGATGACGCGCGGCGTGACGGGATTGTCCGCGGTGGCGATGGACTTGGCCAACTCGAGCCGGCCGCTGCCGTCGCGGAACGGTTCACGGTTCTCGCCGGACAGGACTTCGAGGAAGCGGCGCGGGACCAGCGGCCCGCGGCTGCCCTGGTTGCCCTTGATGAAGATGTTCGAGTCGCGCGGCGAGTCGCGGTCGTTGAGCACGACGGCCCGCGGTGGCGCGCCGGGATGCGTGGACTTGACGGAGTTGATGGCCCGACGGAGCTCGGCGAGTTTCATCCGCACCTGCGCGTCGCGCATGATGAGCGCCTGCACGAGCCGGTCCACGCGCTCGGTGTCGAACAGGAACATCGGCGAGTCGCGGTCATAAAACACGCGGCGCATCTGCTCCTGCGCGGCGTCGGCAAGCGCCGGCTCGGGCGGCGGGGTGTCGGCGGTTTTCTTGCGGAGTTCGTGCGACTTGAGCACGTCAATCCACCGGCGCTCCATCTCGGCGAACTGGCGCTGGTAGTAGGCCGCGAGCGGCGCAAGGCTCATCGGTGGCGAGGTGAAGCCCCGTGCCACGGCGGCGTTGAGCGGGCGCTCGGGGTCGTTGTTCGCGCGGAACTTCGGCGCGAGCTCGCGCGACTTCGCGGCGAAATCCTCCGCGGGCAGTTTCGAATAGGCGATCCATGGCGCGAAGACCGGGTGGTGAGCCGTCTCCCATTTCTTCAGCGCATCACGCCAGACCGTTGCGATTGACGGCTCGAGCCGCCGCCGCTGCATGAATGGGTTGAAGCCGAGGCTGTTCGTCGGGTTCGCGAATTCCGCCACCGCCAGCAGGTAATCGCCGACGCGCCCGGTGACTTCGACGCGCGCGCGGTCGCGCAACGTGGCGCGAAATTCCGACTCCTCCTTCTCTGCATCCGCGATGGCCCTCAAGTAATCCGCGCGCGCCGTGGTGTTGGTGCCCACGTCCAGCTCGACGCCCTCGGCGGGCTCCACGCTGCTCGAGAAGATGCCGTGCAGCGAGTAGTAGTCCGCCGTGGGGATGGGGTCGAACTTGTGGTCGTGGCATCGCGCGCACGTCACGGTCAAGCCCATGAGTCCCTTGGCCACGACATCGATGCGGTCGTCGATGATGTCGTTCTGATTTCCGCCGAAGCGGTTGCCAAGCGTCAGGTAGCCGAGCGCGGGAAGGTGCTGTTTGCCACCGTTTGTCGCGAGGCGGTCCGCCGCGAGTTGAAGCTGGACGAAGCGGTCGTAAGGCATGTCGTCGTTGAACGCCTTGATGACCCAGTCGCGATACGTGTGCGAGTGGACAAACCGCTGCTCCTGGTTGCCTTGTATGCGGCCCTTGGTGTCGGCGTAGCGCGCAATGTCCAGCCAGTGCCGGGCCCAGCGCTCGCCATACCGCGGCGAGTCGAGCAGCCGGTCCACCACTTTCGCGAACGCCCCGGGCGAAGCGTCAGCGAGAAAGTCATCCACTTCCGCAATCGTCGGTGGAAGCCCCGTGAGGTTGTAGCTCGCGCGGCGCAGCAGCGTGATCTTGTCCGCCCGCGGCGAGGGCGTGAGCGACTTCTCCTGAAGTTTCGCGAGCACGAATTGGTCGATGACGGTCCGGCACCACTGGTCCTGGTCCTTTGGCGCCGGGAAGACGGGCTTGAAGAGCGGCTGAAAGGCCCAGTGATTCTTGGCCCGCGCCTTGTCGACTTCGTAGCGGTCCACGCGATCGGGCTTGTCGCGCGGATCAGGCGCGCCCATGCGGACCCACTGCTCGATGTCGGCGATGATGTGCGGCGGGAGTTTCTTGTCGCCCGGCGGCATCGCGGTGTCCTTGTCCTTGTAGCGAATGGCCTTGATGAGAAGGCTGCGGTCGAGATTGCCGGGAATGATCGCGGGGCCCGAACTGCCGCCCTTGAGCACCCCGTCGCGCGAATCGAGATACAGGCCGCCTTTCACCTTGTCGGCGGTTGAACTGTGGCACTTGTAACAGTGCTCGATGAGCACGGGCCGGACGCGTTTCTCGAAGAACCCCAGTTGCTGCGCAGTGAGCCGGGCGGGCGCGGAATGCGCCGTGATCGAACCCACCGCGGCGCCGAGAAGCACCGCAACCCGGGCCGCGGCTGCAGCCCGGCTTCGCCCGCAACCGTGCGGCCGGTCCGGAATCGCTCGCGTGGATGGGGGTGCGGTCATTCGGCTTGGTGCTGTCCCTACTATTTGGGGACACCGCGCGTTTTGCAACCGGCAGATTTGCCCGGCGTTGAATACCAAGTCCGCACGCCAAGTCTCTGCTCTGCTCGTGCCATGAAGCAGGCCCAATTCACCGTCCGACACAAAGTTTTCCCCGCGTGCTCATTCGCGCTCGCACTGCTGCTCGCCGCCTGCTCCGCGCCCGCGGCGCCGGCCCACGCCGAGTTCCAGAAAGTCGGCGTCGCGTTCATGGAAAAGCACTGCTTCGAGTGCCATGGCAGGAAGTCCACGAAGGCGGACTTGAACCTGCTCAAGCACGACAAGGCCGATGCCGCAATCCTTCAGAATCGCAAGCTGTGGCTCAACGTCCTCACCCAGGTCGGCGTGGGCGAGATGCCGCCCAAGAAGCAGCCGCGCCCGACGCCCGCGGAAGTCACCGCGTTCGTTGCCGCGGTGGAGTCCGCCATGGAGCGCGCCGAGGCGAAGCTCCCGCTCGACCCGGGCCGCGTCACGCTGCGCCGGCTCAACCGCACCGAATACGCGAACACCGTGCGCGACCTGCTGCTGGTGGATTTCAATCCCGCGGAGGATTTCCCCGCGGACGACATCGGGCACGGCTTTGACAACATCGGCGACGTGCTGAGCCTCTCGCCATTGCTGATGGAGCGCTACCTCGCCGCGGCCGAGGCGATTTCGCAGCGCGTGATTTTTGAAAACCCGCCCAAGCCCGCCACGCGCCACCTCGCCGGCCGCTTTCTCCAGCCGAACAACGCGCAGACTTCGCAGGACCGCTTCCGCGTGATGGAGCCGACGAACAGCCAGCCGGTCCACTCCGGGCCGTTTGCCGCGCCGGGCGACTACTTGAAGCTCACGGCGGACGCGGAGCTCATCCTGCGCGCCACGCTTTACGCGCAGCCGCGCGGCGAATCGCCCGTGAAGGTCGCCCTGTTCGTGCAGGGGCAGAACCTCCCCGGCTCCGCGACGGACGCCGAAGTCGGCGAGTTCGCGGGCGCGGGCGCGGCGTCGATGAAGCCGCTGAAAATCTTGAAGACCTTCGAGATTACGGCGCGCACCGCGGCCAGTCCTCAAGTGATCGAGTTCCGTGTGAGCCGAATGGCCGGCATCAATCGCGCCGGCGTCGCGCTGCTCAAGCCGCCCGCGGGCGAGGAGCCGGCGAAGCTGCTCATCGAGCACATCTGGAGCGAAGGCCCGCTCGAGACGCGGCCGCCGTCGCATCTCATGATCCTCGGCAGCTCGACCAACCTGCCGCCCGCCGAGAAGACCCGCGAGGTGCTCACCCGCCTGCTCACGCGCGGGTATCGCCGGCCCGCGACGGCGTCTGAAGTCGCGGCGATGACGCGCCTCGTCGACGGCGCGGTCGCGTCCGGACGCAAGTGGGAGGGCGGCCTGCAGCTCGCGATCCAGGCCATGCTGTGCTCGCCCAAGTTTCTCTTCCGTGTCGAGCTCGATGACCGGCCGCAGACGAAGCAGCCGCACCCGCTCGACGAATTCCAGCTCGCCTCACGCCTGAGCTACTTCCTCTGGAGCACGATGCCGGACGAGGAACTGTCCGCGCTCGCGACGAAAGGCCAGCTCACCGCGAACCTCGAACCGCAGGTGAAAAGGATGCTGAAGGACAAACGCGCCGAGGCGCTCGTCCAGAACTTCGCGATGCAGTGGCTGCAATTGAAGCGGCTGCAGGACTTCGCGCCCGACGCGAAGCTGTTCCCCGGATTCAACGACGGCCTGCGCCGCTCGATGCTGCGCGAGACGGAACTCTTCCTCGGCGAGATCGTCCACGAGGACCGCAGCGTGCTGGACTTGCTGGACGCCGACTTCACCTATGTGAACGACGCGCTCGCGCGGCACTACGGGTTGCAACCGGACGGCGGGCGGCGCCTCCAGCAGCAGCAGGACTTCCGGCGCGTCGCGCTTGCCACGAAGGAGCGCGGCGGGTTGCTCGCGCAGGCGAGTGTGCTCACCGTCACCTCGAATCCCACCCGCACCTCACCCGTGAAGCGCGGCCGGTGGGTGCTCGAACAGTTGCTCGGCACGCCGCCGCCGCCGCCGCCGCCCAACGTCCCTGAACTCGAGGGACAGAAGCGTCTCACCGGCACGCTCCGACAGCGAATGGAACAGCACCGCGAGAACCCGAGCTGCGCGAGTTGCCACACGCAGATGGACGCGATGGGCTTCGCGCTCGAGAACTTCAACGCCATCGGCGCGTGGCGCACGAGCGACGGCGAGGGCAGGATCGACGCGTCGGGCACGCTGCCCGACGGCCGCGCGTTCAACGGTCCCGCCGAGTTGAAGGCGGTGCTCAAGGAAAAGAAGGAGCTGTTCACTCGCAATCTCGCCGAAAGGATGCTCACCTACGCGCTCGGCCGCGGGCTGGAATACTACGACGCGCGCGCCGTGCGCCAGATCACCACGCAGGCCGCCAAGGAGGACCACAGGTTCTCCGCGCTCGTGGTGGCGATCGTGAAGAGTGACCCGTTCCGTCTGCGACGCGGCAAAGACCTCGCCAACGCGGCGGCGAAGGCGGAGTGATTCGCCGCGCCGGGCTTACTTGCGCGGCGCCGGAATTCCGGGAGATTGTTCCGGCGCCTCCGCTTCGAGCGCGCGCGCAAGCCCCTTCTCCTCGAGCCGGTATCGCACGTAATCCCTCGTGACTCCGAGCAGCCGCGCGGCGGCGGTCACGTTGTGCTTCGTTGCCTTCAACGCCATCAACACGAGGCGGTTGATCGCAGACTCCAGGTCGAAGCCGCCGCCCGCGGGAAAATGAAACGCGGGATTGAGCCAGTCGCCTTCCGGGCCGGGTTTTGCAGCGGCTTCCGGCACCGCCGCCGCGGCGGCGAGGTTCGGAAAGTCCAGCACCGGGCTCTCCTCGAACACGATGGCGCGCTCGAGCGTGTGGGCGAGTTCGCGGATGTTCCCCGGCCAGCGGTGCGCGAGAAGCCGGCGCCGGTCACGTCCGAGCCGAATCTCTCGAGAGACGCGGCGACGTGCTGCCGCCACAGCGGTTCGTCATCGAGCACAAGGACGGATAGGCCTTCGAGCGGGGACGCAGGCATTTACTTATCCACTCGTTTCCCCGCCTTTTCCCAGCCGCGCATCCCTGGCTCGAGGTCGTAGAGGACCTTGAATCCCATCGCAGCCATCTGCGTGCAGGCGGTGGCGCTGCGGCGGCCGGCGGCGCAATGCACGAGATACGTCTTTTCCTTGTCGAGCTTGCCGACCTTGGCGTTGAAGTCGGGCGCGTTCACGTCGAGGTTCACCGCGCCCGGGATGCGGCCCGCCTTGAACTCGTCCGCCGTGCGCACGTCGAGCACGACGTGGTTCTTGTCAGCCATGAGCTTCTCGAATTCATCCACGCCGATGCGCTTGACGGTGGCCTTCGCGGGCGCGGTCTTGGGCGCGGGCGTGTCGGCGAGCGCGGCGGGGCCGGGTTTGTCGAGCGCCCAATGGATCGCATTGACGAGCAGTTGCCGGAAGGCCGGCATCGAGAATTCGTCGGGATGACCGAGCGACGTGTAGAACACGCGCGAGTTTCCGAAGCGGTGCAGCCACGCCACCGGCTCGGCGGGCTGGCCTTCGATGGAGCCCATCAGCAGCGGCTCGGAGCGGGGCGGCAGCGGCGCATTCTTGTAGAGCGACCCGGTCGAGGTGAACTCGCGCGGGACGCCCCTGAGCACTGCGTGGCCCGCGGCCTCGGGCACCACGCGGACCACGGGAAGGAATTTCGCACCATGGTGGTTGTGATAATTGCCGCCGAGCACCTCGCGGTCCCACTCTTTCCAGTTCTCGAACGCGTGGCTCGCCGTGCGCAGCCCGATGACCGGCCGGCCGGACGCGGCGTATTTCCGGAAGCGCGCGAGTTGATCCTCGGGCAGCGTCATGCGCCGGATGTAAAGAATCGCGAGGTCGGCCTTGTCGAGCGCGTCGAGCCCGGGAATGTCATTCACGTCCTTGCCCGGTTTGCGTTCGAGGTAGGTGCATGTGAACGGGAAGTTCGCCTCGAGAAACTTGGCGAAAGGCGGCAGCGTCTCGGCGGACTTGTATTCGAACTCGCCGCTGATGAGCACGATGCGGGACTTCGCCGCGGGCGCGGCGGCTTCGGCATGCGGCGGGGCGAGCAGCACGGCGAGCACGGTGGCGCCGAGGCGGAACGGGGTTTTCATGGGAGGTGCAGGGAGGGGTCGCGACGCGGTTTGCGTGCGTGAGAAAGCAATCTTCCGTCCCCGCGGCGGGCTGTCGAGCGTGGAATCAACCCTCCGGCCCGCCGATGATGTCGCGCACCGCGGCGAGGAAGCTCTGCTCCTGAAACCGGCTCTTCGCGAGGCGTAGTCCGCGCCCACGGCGAGCCCGCGGGTCGCATGTGAGCGCGCCGCGCGCGCTTTGCACTTTGACCTGCTCAAGCGGCAACCTTACCTTCGCGCGCGTCGATGCCGCTGCGATTCTTTAACACCCTCACGCGTTGCGTGCAGGACTTCACACCGCTCGATCCCGCGGGCCGTCGCGTGGGACTTTACTGCTGCGGGCCGACGGTTCACGACTTCGCGCACATCGGGAACTTCCGCACGTTTGTCTTCGCCGACCTGCTCCGGCGCTGCCTCGAGTTCCGCGGCTTCGAGGTCACGCACGTGATGAACGTGACCGACGTCGAGGACAAGATCATCAAGCGCGTCGCCGATGCCGGCGTGTCGTTGCGTGAATTCACGTCGCGGTTTGAATCGGCGTTCTTCGAGGACCACCGCGCGCTGCGCTGCCTCGCCCCGCACCACGCGCCGCGCGCGACGGAGCACATCCCCGGTATCATCGCGCTCATCGGACGGCTCCTCACGCGGGGCGTCGCCTACAAGGCCGCCGACGGCTCGGTCTACTTCAGCATCGAGAAGTATCAGGGCTGCGGCTGCCGCTACGGCCAGTTGCTCAACCTCAACTTCGAGGGCATGCGCGTCGGCGAGCGCGTGGCGTCCGACGAATACGAGAAGGAATCCATCGGCGACTTCGCGCTCTGGAAATCGCGCGCGCCCGGGGACGGCGCGGTCTTCTGGCCGAGCCCTTGGGGCGAGGGCCGGCCCGGCTGGCACATCGAGTGTTCCGCGATGAGCATGAAGCTGCTCGGCCCGAGCTTCGACATCCACATGGGCGGCGAAGACCTGGTCTTCCCGCATCACGAGGACGAAATCGCGCAGAGCGAAGGCGCCCTCGATTATCCGGCGGGCGCGCGCTTCGTGAAGTATTGGCTCCACGGCGCGCACCTGCTCGTCGAGGGGAAGAAGATGAGCAAGTCGCTTGGCAACTTCTACACGCTCCGAGACCTGCTGGCCAGGGGCTACACCGGCCGTGAAATCCGGTATCTCCTCCTCACCGCGCACTTCCGCGACCCGTTCAACTTCACGCTCGAAGGACTCGCGGGCGCCCGCGCGGCGCTTGCGCGCCTCGACGAGTGCCTCGGCAAGCTTCGCGAAGCCGCGACGGGGGAAACAGCCGCGCCCGATGCCGCGCTGGTCGGGCGATTCACCGCCGCGCTCGACGACAACTTGAACGTCTCCGCCGCGTGGGGCGCGGTCTTCGAGTGGGTCCGCGACCTCAACCGCCGGCTGGCCGCGAAGGAGCTCGCGCCCGGCGCCGCCGCCGCCGCGCTTGCGGCGTGGGCGCGTCTGGATTCCGTGTTCGGCATAGGTGACGCCTGCGGCGCGGAAATCCCCGCGGACATCCAGGCGCTCGCCGGCGCGCGCCAGTCCGCGCGCGCCGCCAAAGAATGGAAGAAATCCGACGAGCTCCGCGACGAGCTCAAGGCCCGTGGCTGGGTGGTCGAGGACACGGCGAAGGGGCCGAAGTTGAAGCGAGGGTGAAATGCCGGCGGGACTTTTCATCACGTTCGAGGGCACCGAGGGCTGCGGCAAAAGCACGCAGGCCGCGCGCCTCGCGGACCGGCTGCGCGCGCGCGGCCGCACGGTGCGGTTGCTGCGCGAGCCGGGCGGCACGCCCATCGGCGAGGAAATCCGCCACACGCTCAAGCATAGCGCGGAGAACGGAGCGATGACCCCCGAGGCCGAGTTGCTCCTGATGAACGCGAGCCGCGCGCAACTGGTCCGCGAAGTCATCCGCCCCGCGCTCGCCGCGGGCGAAGTCGTCGTGTGTGACCGCTACCACGATTCGACCACGGCCTATCAAGGCCACGGCCGGCAGCTTGATCTGGGGCACGTCCAGTCCGTGCTCGATTTTGCCATTGGCGACACGCGGCCCGAGATCACCTTGTGGCTGCGCGTTCCACTCTCGCTCAGTGAAGCCCGCCGCGCCGCGCGGCTCCAGCGGCAGCCGGGCCTGCGCGACCGGTTTGAGGAAGCCGACCGCGCGTTCTTCGAGCGCGTCGACCTCGGCTACCTGTCCATCGCCGCGGCCGAGCCCGAGCGCGTCCGGGTGATCGACGCGACGAAGCCGGTTGAAGCTGTCGCCGCGGAAATCTGGGTGCACATCGAGCCGCTCGTGGGGCGGTGAGGACGGGTGACTCGCAGGGCGTGGGCGCTAGGGCCTGGACTTGGCCGGGGCTCGAACACGAGGGCTTCGCAGGCACTTCCTGGTGTGTCCTTTCGGTTCACGGCTCACTGCTCTCAGCCTC
>Ga0194132_10004866_pt1 | contig 22446 bp, 25 predicted proteins | sample TA2KigOf80mmetaG_FD_148612 | JGI IMG/M metagenome (GOLD analysis project Ga0194132, IMG submission 148612) | Freshwater microbial communities from Lake Tanganyika, Tanzania - TA2015054 Kigoma Offshore 80m | ecosystem: Environmental > Aquatic > Freshwater > Lake | place: Tanzania: Lake... | reverse complement strand
CCGCGCCTGCTCCTGCTCCACCACCTTCGCCTCGCGTTGCGCCTGGCGTGGCAATTCCGCCACCGTCACACCGAGGTCCGCCACGGTGCGCTCGGCATCCTCCCGTCGCGCGAGCGCCAGCGCGAGCGCACTCGCGCGCGCCTCCACCCGCTCGGCGACGGCGGCGGCGTTGGACGAAGCCGCCGACGACGCTGCCGCCGCGTCACGCAGCACCCGCTCCGCCTCGGCGAGCGCATGCTCGGCAGCATCGAGGTCGCCCTTCGCGTGCTTCGGCGCGGCGGTCAGCACCTCGCCACAGATCGGGCAGCGGTCGCCATTCTTCAATCCACGGGCGAGCGAAGCGGCCACGTTGGCCCGACGTGCGACCTCCGCCCGCTCACGCGCGGCCTCGGACGCACGTTCGGCCGCGGCGTGCGCCTTCGTCGCGGCGGTCGCCTCGCGCGTCGCCGCCTTCGCATCACGCACCGCCGCGGCGTGCGCCGCGGCCGCCGCACGCTCGGCCTCCACCTCGACCGCGAGGCGTGACGCCACCCGTTCGATGGCGACTGCGCGTGCCTGAGACGCCTGCGCCGCCTCACGCGCGGCGGTCGCCTCGGCGGTCTGTGCGACCGCCTCCGCGAGATGTCGGTCGCGCGCCGCCACGGCAGCGGCGGCGGCCACGATGACCTGCACCGCGGCAGCCTCAGCCTTCGTGCGCGCCTGGACTGCAGCCCGCTCCGCCTGCTTCACCGCGCGCACGCGCTCGACCGCCACAGCGGCTGCCTTCGACTGCTCACCCTCCGCCAACGCCAGGGCCGCCCGGGCGGCCTCCACGTCCCGCTCCGCCGCGACCCGCTGGTCGAGGAGCGCGACCTGGACGCGCAGGGCCTCGTGCGCCTCGCGGTCGTAATCGAGGGCGGCGCGAGCCGCCTCAGCCTGGACTGCCGCTCTCTGCGCGCCTGAGGCCAACTGCTCCGCGTCCGCCAGGTCGCTCGCGGCCTTCTTCACGGCCTCCGTGGCGCGCTCCGCCTCCCCCGCCGCCTCGGACGCCACCCGCTGCGCCGCCTCGAAGGCGCGCCAGTGGTCGGCCAGTCCGCGTAACGCCTCGAAGCGGGCAGCCAGCGTGGCCAGCCGGGTGCGCGCCTCCGCATGTTCCGCCCGCCGCGTAGCGATCCGGTCGGGCGTCGCGAGGTCGAGCGACGCGAGTTGCGCGCGGAGCGTCTCAGCACGCGTCTTCGCCTCGCTCGCGCGTGCGCCAGCGATCTGCCGCGCCGCCTCGTACACGTCGAGGCCGATCAGGCGGGACAGGATCTCGCGGCGCTCGCGCGGCTCCCCGCGCAGAAACGCGTCGAACGCCCCCTGCGGCAGCACCATCGTCCGCGTGAACGTCGCGTAGTCCATGCCGAGCAACCGCTCGACGTGCGCACGCACCTCGCTGGCCTTGTCCGCCAGTGGCTCCCAGGCGCCACTCAGGTCGCGCCGTTCGAGGCGTACCCGCCCCGGGCCCTTCACGTCCGCCCGACGCGCGATGCGGAACCGCCGGCCGCGCGTCTCGAACTCTAGGAGCACCTGCATCGTCGGCGCACCCTGTGCAATCAGCTGCGCCACGCTCGCGCCCACGCGCGGCACCTGCCCGAAGAGCGCCCACGTCATCGCGTCGAGCAGCGAGGACTTCCCCGCTCCCGTCGGGCCGGTGATCACGAACAGCCGTCGCCCCTCGAAGTCGAGGACCGCCGGCTCGCGGAAGGCGGTGAAGCCCTGCAGTTCGAGACGCACCGGCTTCATGCCGGCGCCGTCGCTTCCTCCATGACCCCCCGGAACAACGCGATCAGGTCAGGCGCGGGCGCCGAACCGTGCGCGGCGGTGTAGTACCGCGTCAACTGCTCGACCGGCGTGAGGTGGGCGAATGCCGCCTCAGGCAACTCACGCTCCGCGCGCGCCACCTCCACGCGCACCTCCACGCACTGCGGCAGCGCCTCCCGCACACGTGGCGCGATCCCCGTCTCATGCTGGTCGAGACGGACGACCGCACGCAGGTGCGCATCCGGCAGCGCGAGGCCCTGCGCGATCACCTCGTCCAGCGTGCCCCGCACCTCCACCAGCGCCTTCCCGGCGGTCAGCGGCACGAACTCCGGGCGCACCGGCCGTCCCGGATGCGACTCGACAACCCACACGCCCTTCTGCTGCTCACGCTCGCCGAAGTCCAGTTGCAGCAGCGACCCAGAATACGCCGCCGGCGAGGGCGCCCCCACGATCTCCTGCGGCTGATGGATGTGGCCCAGCGCGGTGTACTGCGCGCTCGTCGGGATCGCGGAGGGCTGCACCGCATATGTCTGGCCGATGTGGAGCCGCCGCTCCGAGCCGTCGACCATCGCGACCTGGGCACCGTCCACGAAGACGTGAGCCGCCAGGATGTTCACCGTCTCCGGCGTGAACGCGGTGGCCAGATGGCGATACAGCTCCGCCAGCTGCCCCGCATATCCCTGGAACGCCTCCTCGCGCGGCCCGAGGATCGCCTCGATGTCCGCGGCCCGGCCCTCCGGCACCCACGGGATCGCCGCGATCCGAGCCGTCTCCCCTCCGCGCTCGATCGTGATCACGCCACCCTCGTCCGGCCCCCGGACCGCCGACTGCACATGCACGCCCAGCAGTTCCGCGAGCCGCCCCAGCGCCTCGAGGCGGCGGGGGTGGTCGTGGTTGCCCGCGATCAGCACGACTTCAATCCCTGCACGCACGAGGTCGCGCAGCGTCGTCGTCAGCAGGCGCTCGGCCTCCGGCGGCGGCGAGGTGGAGTCGTAGATGTCGCCACAGACGAGGACCACGTCCACGCGCTGGTCACGCGCGATCCCGCAGACCTCCGCCAGCACTGCCTCGAATTCGGCGGCACGGCTTCGCCCCCGGATGGTGCGGCCGAGGTGCCAGTCCGCGGTATGCAGGAAGCGCATGCCCGCCTACCCGTCGTCCGGGTCGCCGATGTCGAAGCGACGCAACAGTCGAGGCTTCGCGTTCGGCTCGCCATCCCCGTTGGGCGGGGCGACCTCGGCGGCGCGGGTCGCCCACGCCGGCCACGGGAACTCGAGGAGCAGCGGCACCGGGATCTCCGGCTGAGCCACGATCATCGAACCGGGCTTCAACAACCCAGCACGCTTCTGCGCCGTCGGTGTGAGGTAGCGGTACTCGTTCCGCTGCGCCTCGGCAGGGTCGAGCCGTCCAACCACGCGAAACGCAGCGTTCGCCACGATGCGCGGCTCCACCTCGGACGCTGTCTGCTGCGCGCCAATGAGGATCACGCCAAGCGACCGGCCCCGCTCCGCGATGTCGAGCAGAGCATCCTTGATCGGACTGCGGCCGGTGCGCGGCGCATACTTGTTCAACTCGTCCACCACCACGAAGAACGGCGCGGGCCGGTCAGACCCCGGACGCGACTCCCGCTCCTCCATCACCCGCCGCAACAGCACGCCGACGACGAACCGCTGCGCGCGGTCATGCAGCCGGTGGAGGTCCACCACCGTCACCTGGTGCTGGAACCCGATGCGGTGCTTTTCCGGGTTCGACGCACTCGCCCCGCGCACCAGTACGCCGACGTGCCGTGCCGAGGCGTGCAGCCGCCGCATGAAGGCGCGGATCGTGCCGATCGCGGCGGCGCTGTTCCCCGAACCAGCCCACTTGAACGCCAGGTCCGAGTCCGGGTCGAGATGCGTGTCGATCGCGTCCAGCAACTGGTCGAAGTCCTCGACCTCGACGTCATCGACGAAGACGTTGGCGCCGGGCGGGCTAGTCTTCGCGGCAGCAGCGAGACGCGCGGCGACCGCGTCGATCACGTACGACATCTGCGAGGTCTCCGCGTCCGCCTCCGTGAAGAGGAACGGGAGAAAACCCTCCTCGCAGAACTCGCGCAACGTCCAGAAGAACCCGGTGACACCTTCCTGCCGCGACCCGGTGTCCGGGATCGCCAGGTCGCCGCGCCGCACCGGCGCGTAAAACCCCGCCGAACCGAACGGGCCCGCCGACAACCCGAGCGAGGCGTACCGCTCGCGGATCTCGTCCGTCAGCATCACGTTGGGCCGGTCGAGGAAGAGCAGGTCCTCCCCCTTCACATTGAAGATCATCGCCTTCGCGTTCGCACGCCGCTCCCGCAGCGACGCCCCCTCGAACAGCGCGTAGAGCAGGAACGTCGCATACGAGGTCTTCGTCGCCACGCCGGAGATGCCGGAGATGTTGACGTGCGCCCCCTTCGACCCGTCCAGGAACTCGATGTTCCCCACGATCGTCGAGCCGTCGCGCGCGAGGCCGAGCGGGAACTGCTCGGTCATCCGGTCGAAGAACAACGCGCGGTCGCGCGTCGCGCCCTCGGCCAGCGACACCGGCTGTCCCGGCATCGGCGGCACATAGACCTCCGGCTCCACTCGCGTGACCGAGACGTGCGCGGACGTCGCCTGCTGCGCCGGCAGCACGCCATCGCGCGCCACCGAGACATCCGAGGTGAGGCTGACGCCTTCCTGCCGGGTTCGCACGTCGTCGACGATCCCGGATGTCTCCACCTCGGTGCCGTCGGGGAGCGTCGTGCGCACCGTGACCACGTCGTCCAGCTGGAGGAAACGTGCAGGGTCCACCCACACGGAGAAGCCGAGCGGCGTGGACGCCTCCGCCTCCGTGCCCAGCACCAGCCCGCGGTACGCCGCGTCCGCCGTCGGGTCGGTGGTCATACGGCGATCCCTCGCGCGAGGTCGGCGAGCAGCAGGCGGTAGATCAGCCGCCGGTCGCCCAGCAGATGCGTGAGCCGCGCCTCCAGCGCCCCCGTCGGCGTCAGGTTCTGTGGCGCACGCGGGTCACGCACGGGCGACGAAGCGAGCCGCGGCAGCAGCGTCGCGGTGAGGTCCGCGAGTGCGCACGCACCGTCGAGGCCCACTGCCTGCGCGCATTCGAGCCGCAACACGCCGCCGAGAGGGTGCACCGGCCCCTCAAGGTGCGCGATCCGCACATACCAGGAGTACCGCCCGTCGCGCAGATGGTCGGCGCCCGCGCCCTTCGCCGCGATGCTGAACAGCGGCGTCCGCTCGCCCGGTAGCAACGTCGGCAGCAACGCCACCTCGCGGGGCGGCACGTACCACTCCTGCACCCGCTTGATGTAGCCCACGACACGCCGGCCCGGGTGACGCAGACCGCGTAGCGGCCCGTCCACCAGCGTAAGCCACGACTCGTCCTCGCTCAGCTCCTCCGCGAGGCGCGCTTCCGCGTCAAGCATCGCGCGGTTCATCGCGTCGACCAGGTCATCCGCGCTCTTCGCCTGCGGCACTGCCCGTGCGCGGAAGTCGAGACGTACGCCGCCCGCACTGAGGACGCGGTCCGCGGCGCCCGTCCCGGTGTGCAGGTACTGCCGCACCACCTCGGAGGCCTCGTCCACCACACGCGCGGCGGCCGGCTCGCACGCGACCACACCAACCGCATACGAGGCGAAGAGGCCGAATGCCGGCATCCCGCCGTCGAGGTCGTCGTCCAGCGCGTGCGCCTCCGCGCGGCGGACGCCATCGACGATGCGGACGCGCAGCGGGGCGGGGTTCGAGGGGGTCACAGGCGCCCAGATCTCCCGTTCGACGCGCATGCCGACATCGCCGCGGTCGGCCTCGTCGGGCTCCGCGGCGTCCATGCGCATCGCGGTGCCGTATTCTGGCGACCACGGAAGCAGGCGGACGGGCATGCGTTCGATCCGGTGTCCTGGGGAGACAGCCGGATTGTACGCGTGAAGGTCGCACCGCACATCCGTTCGCCTCCCTGTCCGCCACGCGGACTACCATCCCGCCGCAGAGAGGGGGTGCGAGATGCGCATCGGACTGTCCGTGGGGATCGGGGACGACTGGCGCGAGTCCCTCAAGAAGGTCCAGATCGCCGAGGACCTGGGCATCGAGTTCATCTCCACCGGGGAGGCATGGGGCGCGTCCGCGATCCCGTGGCTCGCCGTTGTCGCCGCCAGCACCTCGAAGGTCACGATCGGGACGAACATCCTGAACGTGTACTCCCGCACCCCGGCGGCCATCGCCCAGGAGTTCGCCGCGCTGGAGCAGATCTCGGGCGGACGGATGGCACTCGGCCTCGGCTCCTCCGGCGAGTTCGTGATCGAGCACTTCCACGGCATCCCGTTCCAGAAGCCGCTCCGCCGCCTGCGCGAGTACGTCGAGATCTTCGACACCCTGATCGCCGGACAGCAGCTGAACTACGACGGCGAGATCTTCAAATTGCAGCGCGGGTTCCGCCTCGACTACGACCGCCCGAGGACGAAGGTGCCGGTCTACATTGCCGCCATCACGCCGAAATCGATCCGCCAGACCGGCGCGATCGCCGACGGCATCTTCCCGATCCACTGGCCGAAGGACCACTTCGAGTCGCTGCGCGCCGAACTCCGCACCGGGGCGCAGGAGGCCGGACGGCCGGCCGACTTCCCCTTCACGATCGCCCCGTACACGAAGGTGTCCGTGCTCACCGGTTCCTCCGAGGACGAGGCGCTCTGGCATGAGGCACGTCGCCTCATCCAGTACTACGTGAACCGCATGGGCGTCTTCTACTGGCAGATGCTCGAACGCAACGGCTTCGCGGACGAGGTCGCCCGTTCGCGGGCCGCCTGGGCCGCGCGGGATGCCGAGGGCTCGATCGCTGCGATCTCCGACGACATGGTCCGTGCCTGCCAGGTCATCGGCAGCATCGACGAAGTGCGCGCGCAGTTGAAGGAGCGCTCCGCGCTCGGGGCCGACCTCCAGAACCTCTACATGCCCCCGGGGGACGCGCAGGAAGTCGGGCGCTGGCTGGAGTCGGTATTGAAGTAGGCGCGGCCTCCACGCCCGGGGCACTCCCGCTCTCGGATATCCCGGCGTAGGCTCGTCGGATGAGCACCGACCGCACCGAACGTCTGTTCGAGGAGGGCGCCGACCGCGCCACCTACGTGCAGACGATGTTCAGTGAGATCTCTTCGCGGTATGACCTCATGAACCGCGTCATGACCGTGGGCCAGGACCAGGGCTGGCGGCGACGCGCCGTGCGTGCGGTCGTCCGCCCCGGCGACACCGTCGTCGACGCCGGCACCGGTACCGGCGACCTCGCGCTCGCCTGCATCGATGCCGGGGCGGCACAGGTGATCGGCCTCGACTTCGCCCGGCCCATGCTGATGCGGGCCCGCACCAAGGCACTCCGTGGTGAGGCGCTCCGCGGCGAGTTCGGGCTCACGGGGTTCGCCCTCGGGGATGCCACGCACCTGCCGCTGCCTGACGCAAGCGTTGACGTCTGGTGCTCCGCCTTCGTCGTCCGCAATATCCCCGACCTCGACGCCGCGCTGCGCGAGGCAGCGCGTGTCCTGCGGCCGAGCGGCCGGCTCGTCTTCCTCGAGATCCCGAAGATGGACGCGGGGCCGCTGCGCCCGTTCGCGCGCATTCATTTCAAGCAGATCGTCCCGCGCCTCGGACGGCTGATCTCCGGCCACCGCAGCGCCTACGCGTACCTGCCCGTCTCCGTCGACCACTTCCTCACGCCCCGAGAGTTCACCGCCCGCCTGCGCGCCGCCGGGTTCGAGGTGACACAGGTACGTCGCCTGATGTTCGGGACCGTCGCGATGCACGTCGCCCACAAACCAGAACGTGAGCAGACGGAAGGCTAGGGATCGGAGGATAGCCATGCAGTACGAGCATACGGTCGACATCGCCGCCGTCCCCGAGGTCGTCTGGCGCATCCTCGCGGACATCGAACGCTGGCCGGACTGGACGCCCACCATGACGCCCGTCGAAGCGCTCGACCCGCTCCCGCTCCGTGCCGGCCTGCGTACCCGGGTGGAGCAGCCAGGCCTGCGTCCGTCCGTCCTCACCGTGACCGCCGTCGACGAAGGCCGCCGCTTCTTCTGGGTCGCGAAACAGCCCGGCCTGACCTTCTCAGCCGACCACGTCATCACACCAACGCCCCTGGGCTCGCGCGTCAGACTGTTCGCCGAGTTCAGCGGCCTGCTAGCGCCGATCGTCGGGGCGATCTACGGCAAGAAGACTCGTGCCTACGTGGCGACCGAGGCGGAGTCTTTGAAGGCAAGGGCCGAGTCCTCGAAATCACCGCCGGGTAGCCGTGGCCGGCTACCGCAGGAAAGTCTCCTTCAGCGGCTCCCTCGGCACATCCTCAGATGCGTTCACCATGTGCTTCGCCAGCGGTCCGAGGCCGGCGAACACCTCCTGCATCTCTCGTTCGGGCACACCCGCCGCGCGGAACGCCTCGCCCATGTGGCGCAGCCAGAGGCCAGCCGCGCGCTCGTCGATCACGAACGGAAAGTGACGCGCACGCAGCCTCGGATGGCCGTACTGCTCGGAATAGCGCGGCTCGCCACCCAGCCACTGCTCCAGGAACAGCGCCTGCTTCTCCCGTCCCGCCGTCATCTCCTCCGGGAACAGCCGCCGTAACTCCTCGTCTGCCTCCACGCGGTCATAGAACTCGCGCACGATCCGTTCGACAACCGGACGGCCGCCCATCCGCTCGAACAACCCCGGCTCGCGGGACGCGCGCTCGCGTGGGAGCGGGATCAGCGGCTCGTTCATGGCATGACCTTCGACACGGCCTCGAAACCGTCGCACTCCAGGCGCGGCAGCCGAGGGTATTTCACGAACCGTTGCGGCTCGGCCTCACTCCGGCGGCAGCGCAGGAAAGTGGAACCGCGCCCGCTGCGGATCACATCCGCCCAGACGCACAGCCCGCACAGCCCGGCTTCACCCGCCATCGTTCGCCCTGCCTCGTCGATCGAGTGTAGACAGTACGATGGGCACGAGGTGACACGATGCGAGCGACCGTCCAGGCAGTCATGCCGTTCGACCTGCACGGCACGAGGTACTACCAGGTGATCTACGTCCCGGACGGGGCCGCCGGTGCCCAGCAGGCGCGCCTCTCCCACGACATGGTGGACGCTGACCTCCAGCCGGGCGAGCCAGTCGACGTCCACGCCATCCTCGGTGTCGTCGACGGCATCCGGCGCGTGGCGAAGGGCGGTGCAGCATGACACAGGAGTCCGAGCCGACGCCAACCGAGCCGCCGCCGACGCAGCGGAACCCCACCGATGACCAGTTCCCCACCGGCCCCGAAGTCGGCGACACGTTGCCTGACTTCACGCTGACCGACCAGTACGGGCACGCCGTCAACTTTCGCGAGTCGCGGGGCAATCGACGCGCGCTCGTCCTCTTCCACCGTTCGGCGCGGTGGTGACCGTACTGCCGCACGCAGCTCGTGCAGCTGCAGCGACACCTGGCGGAGTTTGAGGAAGCCGGCGTCGCGGTGTACGCGCTCTCGTACGACGCGTCGGAGACCCTCGCCGCCTTCGCCGAGGAGTTCGGCATCACCTACCCGCTCCTCAGCGACGCGGGCTCCGAGGTCATCCGCCGCTACGGGATCCTCAATACCCTCGTCCGCCCGGACGAGGCGGTGTACGGCATCCCCTATCCCGGCGCCTACCTCACCGACGAGGCTGGTGCGGTCACCGAAAAGTCGTTCTACCGCCAGTACCGCATCCGGCCCGCGACCCGCTCCCTGTTGAAGGATGGGTTCGGCGTCCCGCTCACGCCCGAATCTGGCCCCGTCGCCGAATCGAGCGCGCCCGGCGTCCGCGTCACGGCAGCGCTCGGCGAGGAGGCGCTCGTCTTCCAGCAGCGCGTCCCGCTGTACGTCAGATTCGACCTCGACCCCGGCCTCCACATCTACGCGCCCGACGCGGGGGGCGGCATGCTCGGGACGACCGTCGAGGTACACGCCCCTGAGGGCATCGAGATCGGCAGTCCTGCCTTCCCGACGGCGCACCCGTTCCGAATTGAAGGTGCTGCGGAATCACTCCCGGTGCTCGATGGGACGGTTGAGATCGCCGTCCCTCTGATCTCGACACGCGCGGAGGTGGAACCGGTCATGCTGGATATCCGCCTCCGCTATCAGGCCTGCGACGACCGCCAGTGCTTCCTGCCTCAGGAACAGACCCTCACCCTCCAGGTGCCGCTCCAGGGCCTGAACCGGGCTCGCCCGCGCTCCTAATCGGCGCCCCGCGTAGGATCGACAGGTGACCACGCCCGCCGCCCCTGCGCTGCGTCTGCTCGTCCAGTGCCCCGACGGGCCGGGGATCGTCGCCGCCGTCTCGAAGTTCCTCTTCGAACATGGCGCTAACATCGTGCAGGCCGACCAGTACTCCTCAGCGTTCGAGGGCGACGGCGGCGCGGAGCGGTTCTTCCTCCGCATCGAGTTCGAGACCGCTGGCCTCGACCTGTCGCCCGAGTCCCTGGCCACCCGGTTCGCTGCGGAAGTCGCCGCCCCCTTCGCTATGGAGTGGCGGCTCTCCGGTGGACGCCGGCCGCGCGTCGCGCTGATGGCCAGCCGTACCGACCACTGCCTGCTCGAACTGCTCTGGCGCTGGCGGCGCCGCGAACTGGCTGTCGACATCCCCCTCGTCATCTCCAACCACGACGGCCTGCGCGCCGACGTCGAGGCGTTCGGGCTGCCGTTCCACTTCCTTCCCGTGACGAACGCCACGAAGACGGAGCAGGAGGCCGCCATCCGCACCCTCCTGCGGGCCGCGGAGGTCGACCTCGTGGTCCTCGCCCGCTATATGCAGATCCTCAGCGGCGACTTCATCGCCGAGTTCCCCGCCCGGATCATCAACATCCACCACTCGTTCCTGCCTGCCTTTGCGGGGGCCGACCCGTACGGCCGTGCGTTCGAGCGGGGCGTGAAGATCATCGGCGCCACCGCGCACTACGCAACGCAGGACCTCGACGAGGGCCCGATCATCGAGCAGGACGTCGTGCGTGTCTCGCACCGCGACGCCCGCGACGACCTCGTCCGCCTCGGCCGCGAGGTCGAGCGCAGCGTCCTTGCCCGCGCCGTCCAGTGGCACATCGAGGACCGCGTCTTCGTCCACGGCAACAAGACAGTCGTCTTCCGCTAGCCCGCCGCCGTCACCGTTTCGACCGGCGGACACCCGAAGCGCAGAGCGAGCACCCGTCGCCGGTACTCGAAGATCGCACGCACGCGTGCGCCAACCGCCAGCGCATGTGCCAGATCCCCCAGCGGGCCCAACGGCAACGCGTAGTGGACGACGTCTCGCATCTCGACCCCACCCGCGACCGGCATGAACGTGTGCTCGTGGTGCCACATCGCGTACGGCCCCACCCGCTGCTCGTCCACGAAGCGGGAGCCCTCATCGACATGCGTGATCTCGGTCGCCCACCGCACCGGGAGCCCGAGCAGGGGCCGCAGCGTGTAGGTGATCATCATCCCCTCGTACATCCGCCCGGGGACCTCCGACGTGATCCGGAAGTCCAGGTCGGGCGGTGTGATGCGAGACAGGTTCCGTGGGTCCGAGAAAAACGACCACGCCTCTGCCACGGTCACCGGCAGGATCTGCGTCGCCTCCAGGCGATGGATCGACGTCATCGGGCTGCCGCCATCTCGCGCGTGCCTCGGCCGAGTTCGGCTTCCAGCGCACCCTCGATCGTCGCGTGCCGGAAGCGGAACCCCGCGTCGACCAGCCGACCCGGGACCGCACGCACGCTCCCCAGCAGCATCTCCTCCGCCAGCCCGCGGCCGAACAACAGGCGCAGCGCCGCCGAGGGCACCGGGAACACCGCAGGCCGGTGCAACGCGCGTCCGAGTGCGTGCGTGAACTCGACGTTCGTCGCCGGCTGTGGCGCCGTCACGTTCACCGCCCCCTCGATCTCGTCGCGCGCCAGCAGGAACTCCACGGCCGCTACGGCATCCTCCGTCGCCACCCACGAGAACCACTGACGCCCGCTGCCGAGGCGGCCGCCCAGGCCGAGCCGGAACGGCAGCAGCAGTCGCGTGATCAACTCGCTGTCACGCGCCACCATGGGCGCGAACCGCGCCGTCACCACGCGCGTCCCCAGCGCGGACGCACGCATCGCCTCACGCTCCCAGTCCGCCACGAGCTCGGCGAGGAACCCCTCCCCGGACGGGAATACCTCGGTCAGCACCCGGTCCGCGCTGTCGCCGTAGAACCCCGTCGCGGAGGCCGCGACCAGTACACGCGGCGGCTGCGCCAGACCGCTCAGGTGGTCGACCAGCACCCGCGTGCTCTCGATCCGGCTCGCGCGCAGTTCCGCGCGGCGTCCCGCCGTCCAGCGCTTCGACCCGATCGAGGTACCCGAGAGGTGTACGACGGCGTCCACGCCCTCGAACGTCCCGGGGCGCACCCAGCCGGCCGCTGGATTCCACTGCGCGTTCGCGTCTGAGGCCTTCCCGCGGCGCACCGCGAACGCCTCATGCCCGTGTGCAGTGAGCGCCCGCAGCAGCGCCGACCCCAGATACCCAGTCCCGCCCGTGATCGCGATTCGCATCCCTGTCCTCCTTCATTACAGGGACGAGGCTACGGAGAGCTCCCGACGGCGGCGTCGCGGGAACCATGCACAGAGACATAGCGGAAACCTCGTAGGAGACAGGGACGGGCACCGGCGCGGTGCGTGACGCTCAGGTCAGGCGGTGTTTGATCGCGTACGCGGCGGCCTCGGTGCGGCTTCGGCAGCCGATCTTCGGATAGAGGTTCGTCAGGTGCCGCTCCACCGTGTGGACGCTGAGGCCGAGCGTGGCCGCGATCTCCTTGTTGGCCCGACCCTGCGCCACCAGCCGCAGCACTTCGCTCTCACGCGCCGTCAGCGACCCCTCGCCGGAGACCTCCGCTGCCGCCGTGATCCCCGGGGCATCCGGCGCGTCCGCCACCCCCATGAACCGGGCGATCGCGTCCACACCACCATCGATGTCGCCCGCGAACGGTGACGGCGCCTCGCCTGGCAACACGACCAGCTCCGCGCGCGGCATCCGCGCCGCCAGTTGCTGCGCCACCTCTACCCGCTGTCCGGCCGCGTCGCGTCGATGCAGCACGAGCGCCGGCGCCTCAACCCGCGGGAGATACGACGTGACGTCATACGCGCGGATCGCGGCAAGCGCCGTGAGCGCCGCCTCCGGTGTCACGCACGCCTTGAAATACTCGGCTGTCTGCCGCGCCTCATCACCCGCCCCAGCCGTCCACGCGCGGGCGATGCTGTCGATGACCACCGGCCAGTACATCGCGGCCATCTGCGGGTCCGCCGGCAGAGGCATCGGGTAGATCTCCGCGCCGCGCGCGAAGCCGCCCCACAATACGAGCTCCGTCACCGCCTCCGGATGCTCCGCCGCGTACGCGATCGCCACCGGCGCGGCGTTGAAGAACCCGCAGAGCGCGAACGTCCGCCAGCCCAGGCGCTGCGTCACCGCATCGAGGTCGCGCATCATCTCCGGCAGCCCGAACGCTGACGCACCACGGTCGGACAGGCCGGTGCCCCGACTGTCGTAGATCGCGACCTGCGCATGCCTCGAAAGCCGGTCGAACCAGCGTTGCTGGCCCGGCGCGTCCCACATCGCCTCCAGGTGGCTGAACGGCAACGCGGGCATGAAGACGACCGGGACGCCCTCCCCGACGGCAGTGAAGGCGATGCTCGCGCCGTCTGAGGTTGTCGCATAGCGGATGGTGGGGGCCATGGACACATGCTACCGCTGCGCGCACTCGGTGCCGCGATCGGCTAGCCCGCCGCGTTGCTCCCCGCGCGCGCCAGCGTCGCCTCATACGCTGCCCCACCCGCGAGGCCGCCCACCAGGGGCCCGAGGATGTACACCCAGAACCCGTTGTGCGGCCCGGGAATCGCGACCTCGCCCCACCCCGCGGCGAACGCCACCAGTCGAGGCCCGAAGTCGCGCGCCGGGTTCCACCCGGCCTGCGTCACCGGCGCGAACAGGGAGATCAGCACCGCCACCGTGAAGCCGATCAGCAGCGGGGTCATCGACCCCGCCACCGGTAACCGACGGCCATCCGTCAGCGCGAAGATCACGAATACGAGCACAGCCGTCCCGAACGCCTCGACGCCGGCCGCACGCAGCGGCGATACCAGGTCGGCGTCCACGACGTCGGGAAAGACGGCCGGGTTCGGGAAGTACTCACCGAACACCATCGCCGACGCCTCGCTGCCGGTCTCCCCACGCACGATCTGATGCTCACGTTCGAACCGGTCGAGGAACGGCGAGAACACCGCGAACACGACACACCCCGCGAGCACGGCTCCCAGCAACTGCGCGCCGGCGTACGGCAGCGCGCGCGACCGAGGGAACATGCCGCCTCGGAAGGTCGCCATGGCGAGCGTCACCGCGGGATTGAGGTGCGCGCCCGAGACGCCCGCGGTCGCCGCGATCGCGATCGTGACACCGAAGCCCCACACCACCGCCACCTGCCACAGCCCGACCTGCGCCCCCGTCAGCACCGCCGTCGCCACCACGCCCGTGCCAAACAGCACCAGCAGGAACGTACCGCACAACTCCGCGACCAGCGCGTCACGCAGTCGAGGCACTACGACACGCCCTCGGCCACCGGCACGCCGATCTCCGTCAGCAGCGCGCGCACCAACCCCTCGATCTCGTCGCCGATGCGCCGCACGACCTCGATCGGCTGACCGGCCGGATCGTCCAGCGGCCAGTCGAGATAGCGCTTACCGGGAAAGAACGGGCACGCGTCGCCGCACCCCATCGTCACCACGATGTCCGCCGACTCCACCATCGCCTCGTCGAACGCCTTCGGCTGCTCCTCCGCAACATCGATGCCCCGCTCTCGCATCGACTCCACGACGACGGGGTTCATTCGTGCGCCAGGCTCTGAGCCACCGGAGAGCACTCGCACCCCGGCCCCGCCGAGGTGGGACGCGAACCCAGCGCCCATCTGGGAGCGCCCCGCGTTGTGGATGCAGGCAAACAGGATCGTGATTGGCTCAGGCATACGCGGAACAATAGGTGCGCGACATCATCGGCAGGTAAACCCTCACTGGATTCAGCCTTCACGCCCCCGCCGTCCGCGGAGACCGCCGCGGCCACGACCGCACGGCCCTGGCGGATGTTGTCCACCGTCGCGATCGCGAAGTAGCCGGCGCGTAGCGCCTCAGGCCTCCGGTGCATTGCGCTCAGCGGCTGATGCGACGTCCTCCAGATCCCGCTGCATCGCCTCCCGGGTCGAGGCCATCAATCGATGTCCAAACGGCCGCTGGACGAGCAACCCGATCAGGTTCGTAGCCCTGACCTCGAACCGCACCGTGACGCGAGTAGCCTGGTCGAAGGCTTCAAGCTGATAGATCGTCGAGTAGTGTGCGCCACTCGCCTGGGCCACGGTCTCGAGTCGGTTCGGTGGGCTCCACGCAACGATCCCGAGTACTTGGGCATGCTCACGCCCGAAAACCGTGCGAGTTTGCCGCCACCTTGCATCCAGGCCGCTCGTCTGGGGCGTGAGGTACTCCACGCTCACGTACGACCCGACGGTGTCTGGATAGGCATCGAAGGCCGCGATCTTCGACCAGACCACTTCTATCGGGGCCGCAACGCTACGGCCTACCTCAGCCTGAATCATCGCATCACCCGCCCTGCTTACGTGGGGCGTTCGGTAGATACGCAAGAGATTTCTGCAAGACCAACCTCGGCGCCCCTACTGGATCCGCACCACCTCCTGCGCGCGGCTCCACAACCCTTCGAGGTTGTAGTACGCACGCATCTCCAGCGAGAAGAGATGCACGATCACACCAGCGCCGCAGTCGATCAGGATCCAGCCGTCCTCGCCGGAGCCCTCGGCCTTCACGTCCCCACCGTCCGCGGAGACCGCTGCATCCACGGCGTCAACGACCGCGCGGCCCTGGCGGATGTTGTCCACCGTCGCGATCACGAAGTAGTCGGCGAATGCGGCCAGATTCGACAGGTCGAGCAGCACGACATCCTCGGCCTGCCGGTCCACGAGGACATCCACCAGCATCCGGGCGCGTGCCAACGAGCGTTCGAGGTCGGGGGGCCGCGGCCCGCTGGCGGGCTCAGTACGAGCGTCGAAATCGAGGTCGGACTCGGTGCTCGTTTCAGCGTGGTCAGTCGAGGGGATACGAGACTCCAGGCGGCACCTCCGGCGGCGGGCGCCTGCCGGCGGCCCCGAGATCGAGTATACCCGCCGCCCTCCGTTCCCTATCCGGCTCCCCGTCGCCGTGACCTAACGATGAGGCCGGCGCCCTTCTTGTTCCCCCTGCGCTCCGCCCATGGCAAGGCGAGGGGTGGATCGACCCGCTTCCACATCCCCGCCCTTCCGACCTCCCCCTCGACCCTGAGGGCGAGGGGGCCGGGGGGTGTGGGTGAACCCATCATTCACATCCCCCGCCCCGAGGGGCGGGGGCTTGGGGGTGGGGCCGCTCTCGCGAAGCGAGGCGGTACGGATGCCCCGCCATCGTCAACGCTCGCTCACCCGATGCCACCCCCTCCGTCGAGGGGGAGAACGGGGGAACCCTCCCCCGTACACTGAAATCATGGCCGCACGCGTCCTCGTCGCCATGTCCGGCGGAGTCGACTCCGCCGTCGCCGCCGCCCTGCTCCACGAGCAGGGCTACGACGTCGTGGGCGTCACCCTCCGCCTCTACACCGAGGCCGACGACACCGCGCTCCGCTCCGGCCGCACCTGCTGCGGCATCGAAGACGTCGGCGACGCCCGCGCCGCCGCGCAGGCCATCGGCATCCCGCACTACGTCCTCAACATGGAGCGCGAATTCGAACGCGACGTCGTCGAGCCGTTCGTCGACGCGTACCGCAACGGCCGCACGCCCAACCCCTGCCTCAACTGCAACCAGTACGTGAAATTCGACACCCTGCTCAACCGCGCCCTCGCGGTGGGCGTCGACTACCTCGCCACCGGCCACTACGCCCGCATCGAGCGTGACGGCGACATCGTCCGCCTCCACCGTGCCATCGACGACGAGAAGGACCAGTCCTACGTCCTCTACACCCTCGACCAGGACGCCCTCCGCCGCACCCTCTTCCCCATCGGCGGCCTGACGAAGGCGGAGACCCGCGCCCACGCGAGGCGCTTCAACCTCCCGCTCGCCGACAAACCCGACAGCGTAGACATCTGCTTCGTCCCCGGCGGCGACTACCGCGAATTCCTCGCCCTGCGCGGCGTCACCGGCACACCTGGCGCGATCGAACGCCCGGACGGCGCCCGCGCCGGGACCCACCTCGGCATACCCCTCTACACCGTCGGCCAGCGTCGAGGCGTCCCCGTCACCACGACGCCCGGCGCGGACGGCGCACCCGCACGCCAGTTCGTCACCGCCATCGACCCCACCCGCAACGTCATCACCGTCGGCGACGAGACCGACCTCCTCGCCTCACGCATCGAGGCGAGCGCGCCCCACTGGACCGCCGCCCCGCCCGAGCCCGGCGACGCCGTGACCGCGCGCATCCGCTACCACGCCGCCGACCTCCCCGCCCGCGTCGAGGCGGTCACCGCCGACCGCGTCACGCTGTCCCTCGACACCCCCGCGCGCGCCGTCGCCCCCGGCCAGGCCGTCGTCCTCTACCGCGGCACCGAAGTCCTCGGCGGCGCGACGATCGAGGGAAGCGGGCAGTAGCCACTCACCGTCTCGCTGGCCCCCCTCACCCCCACCCGGCTACGATGGCCCTCGGGGGTACCGCTACATGAGCCTCGCCGACCTGCGCGACGTCGTCGTCATCGTCTATGGCGTCATGGGCATCATCCTCATGCTCGCCCTCACCATCGCCGCCTTCAGCCTCTGGTTCGCCGTCCGCGCCCTCTCCCGCGTCCTCCAGGACACCCTGCAAGAGGTCCAGCAGACCGTCCAGCAGGTCCGCGGCACCACCGAATTCCTCTCCGACACCGCCGTACACCCCGTCGTCCGCGTCGTCGCCATCAGCCGAGGCGTGAAGCGAGGCATCGCCTCCGTCACCGGCTTCCGACGCGGCAAGTAGCCGGCAACCGAGACGCACCCGTGAAGTTCACCACCGCCATCGTCATCAACATCGCCGCCGTCGCCGGCTACCTCGCCGCGCGCACCCTCCTCGAAGACGACACCGACCTCGACCTCCTCCCCACCGCCGCCCGCAACCCCCTCGAGGCCGCCCGAGGCCGCCTCCAGCGCGCCCGTGCCCGCGCCCGCGTCGCCCTCAGCGAAGCCCGGACCGAGCGCGACGACAGCGAACGCCACCTCATGGAGCGCTACCGCGCCCGCACCCGCCGCTAACCCCGCGCCTTTCGCGTCCCAACCTCCCCCTCTCCCGGCGGGAGAGGGGGCCGGGGGGTGAGGGCGATCCTCTTGTTGTTCATCCCCTTCCCCGAGGGAAGGGGGCAGGGGGGTGGGCCGCTCCTCGCGACAGCGAGGGCGGTACGAGCCCCACGCCAAACATCGAGTGCGCCCCTGCCCATCTCCGCGCGGCTCCAACTCCCTCGCCCTTGAGGGCGAGGGGGCCGGGGGGAGTGGGGTGACCCCCTTCTTCAACCCCCTTCCCCATCTGCGCGGGGCCCCCGCGCGGTAGCCCTGGACCGCGTGGGTGCGGTATGGGGGCAGGGGGATGGGCCGCTCTCGGCGCAGCCGAGGCGGTACGAGCCCACCGCCAACCTCGATGCCGCGCCGCCACCGATGGCGACACGCCCCCGCTCCTCGCGGCTACCCGCACCCCTCCACTAGACTCACGAGTGGAGAGGTGGCCGAGCGGTTGAAGGCGCTCGTCTCGAAAACGAGTAAACGCAAGTTTCGCGGGTTCGAATCCCGCCCTCTCCGCCATCGAGTCAGACAGCACACTCCCTGCCTGACACCGCCTCGCACACCGGCCTCACCGCCCCGCGACGCAACCGATGGCCCACCTCGCGGAGAGGTGCTGGAGTGGTTGAACAGGCTCGCCTGGAAAGCGTGTAATGGGGTAACTCATTCGCGGGTTCGAATCCCGCCCTCTCCGCCAGATCGCACACACAGAAGGGCGCCCGCGCGGGCGCCCTTCTCATCCGACTCACCAAGCCATCGAGGGCAGGCGGGAGGCCCGTACCGCCGTCACTCCGCGACGAGCGGCCCCATCCCCTGCCCCTTCCCCTCGGGGGAAGGGGTTGAAGGGACGGATCGCCCTCACCCCCCGGCCCCCTCTCCCTCCGGGAGAGGGGGAGGTCGGAGCGCTCAACGCCCCACGGTGAAACGAGGCCCCCTCGATGGGAGAGCGAAGCCGCCGCCCCTCCCCCGTGGTGTGGGTGAGAAGTCCCTACGACACGAGAGCGAAGCCAAACACCCTCCCCGTGAGGGGAGGGAAGGGGAGGGGGTTCCGAAGCCCCCTCCCTTTCCATAGAGAGGGAGGGGGTTGGGGGTGAGAGTCCCTGAAACAGAGCGAAGCCGGCGCCCCTCCCGTGTCTGCACACCACACCCGCCCGGTCACGTTGGACCGCGTGGGTGTGGTGTGGTGAGAGTCCCGAAAACAGAACGAAGCCAACCCCCCACGAGCCATGAGCCATGAGAGGGGTGCGCCCTTACGACACGAGAGCGAAGCCAACTCCCCTCCCCGTGAGGGGAGGGGTTAGGGGGTGGGGGTTCCGGGAGCCCACTCCCTTTCCATAGAGAGGGAGGGGGTTGGGGGTGAGAGCCTAAAAGTTAGGAGTTACCCCACGCGCTCGGCCCGCACCACCACGCGGTCCGAATACTCCTTCGTGATCGTGTCGAACGGGCCGCCGCAGGTATAGAGGGTGATCGTGTCCTTCGACACCTTGCTCGACCACACGGCCGCCCAGTCCGTGCCGCCGCCGACGTGGTATTGCTTCCGCGACACCACCTGGTAGCGCAGCGTCTTCCCGCCGTACTCGATCTCCACCAGATCACCCGAAGACAGCGCGCTGATCTTCGAGAACACACCCTGGCCGCGATACGGCACTCCCGCGTACGGGATCAGGTAGTCGTAGTCCACGTGCCCGGAGAACACCGCGTTCCCGCCCTCGCCCGGCCGCCCGCCGAGGCCCGGCCAGCCGCTCAGGTCGTACCAGACCACATCCGCCGGGCCCGCCGGGTCCGGCATGATCCCGTCGCCTCCCACCGTCCGCGAGGCCACACGAGCATCGACGCTGATCGCCGGGATCTTGATCCGCGCGAAGTTCGCATCCTTCGGGTAGTCGTACTCCTTCAGGAAATCGTCCAGGTTCCGGAACGGCTGACGTCCCGGGTCCGGCCCCGGCGTCACCTTCGGCGTCGGGATCGACGGTGGTGACTTCTCCTGCGCGGTCGCCGCGACCGTCGCGGTCGCCGTCGCCGTCGCCGTCGCGGGCGTCACCTTCACCCCGCTGTCGCCGCCGCTGCACGCCGCCAGCGCGCCTGCCGCGATCACCGCGCACCCCACGCCCAGCGTGCGCCCGTTGCGGCACGACCAGTCGATGGCATGCGAGACGGCGCGCGCCATCATGCGGAGCGAACCACGCAACAGGCCCCGAGAGGTCATGAGGCAACCTCAATCAGTCGGTCCGCGGGTGGGATGGCTGTGTGCCTACGATACCGAGCCCCGCGCGGCATCGCCACCGCAAGCGCGGGGCGCCATTAGGCTATGCCTTCACGATCGCCAGGGTACCGCTTAAGCCGGTCGGGAACTTCGCGTTGAAGTCAACGTTCACGAAGTCCGGGGCGCCCACCACGAACGTGAGCGCCTTCCCGCCCATCGTCGCCGTCACGGAGACCAACTTCGCGGCCGCGCCGGCCGTGTTCAGCTGCGCCATCGTACCCATGAACGAGACGATCGAGACACCCGAGGGCGCGATCGTCCCGCCCGAGAACGTACCCGCCGTGGCGACCGGGTGGCGCCGGAACAGGCGGAACGCACGCACCGTCAGCGAATTTCACTTCGGTGGACGCAAGGAGCACCGATGCGCCCCCGCTGGACGGCAAGACACGTACCGACACAGTGGCTGTTCCTGCCGTCACCGGCGTCACGACTGGCACCGAGATCGCAGACCCGGCGGACATTGACGGCGCCACGGTGATGATCGCCGATCCATTGACCGCGTTGACGGTCGGCACACCGACCGTCCCGATCATGGTCGGCGCCTGCGCGAACGAGCCAAGGTTCGTTGCAACGGTGAGCACCGCCCCCTGGCCGGAGCCGGTATTCCCCACCGCCGTGTCGGCTGTTGAGGTGAATTTGACTTCGCCCGCGGACCGTCCGCCGACCTCAGTGCAGAACGTGGCGCCAGCGGTCATGCCCCAGATCACAACGCCGCTCCCCGCAGCCATCTCCCCGTCAACACTCGTTGCCAGCTTGAAACCAGACGCCGGTATCGTCGCGGGAGTCGTCGGGTTCGTGATGCCTGCAATCGTGATCGACTGCCGCGGAGGTGCCTCACCACTTGTACAGGCCCCGAGGATTTCGATCACAACCGACTGGTTCGTCGTCACTGCCCGCAACACGGTGCAACGAACGCCCCCAGCCGTCACTGTGACCGTCGGTGTTTGAGGAATCACGAACCCCGCTGGGAAGGTCACCGTCGCCGACGTGCGGTGATTACCAAGAGACCCCTGCCATCCACCAATCGTCCACTCCTCCGTCAAACCGGCCGCTTGGACCGGCGCGGTGAACATCGGAGGCTTGACGAACGCTGCCGCGGTAACCCGCGGTGCGGGAACCAGCGGAATAACAGCCGCTAGCGAAAGTGCGAGGAGCGTTGTGCCGCCTGCCCTGACAGGCCACCTGCTCCGCTTCCGACTGCGTTCCTCGCAGCATCTGGCCATATGGGTCTCCGTCGGGCACGGCAGGAGGTCCGAGCGCCCAGACCGGAGGAGAAAACAGTACCGGTTTAACGGAACCGCACCATGATCAGGTCGCCCGCCGTCAACACCGCGTCCGTGTGCGGTTTCGCCTCGGCGAACACACCTGACACGGGATCGAGGTAATAGACAACCGTCGTGGGCAGCGGCATCGCCGCGAGCGTCTCAGCCAGCGAAACGCTTGGGCCGTCCCAGCGCAACCACGCTTCTTGCCCGATCTCGCCCGACGGGCCGGCCCAGTTCCCCATCACGCTCACCGCCGCCTGCAGGTGCAGCGACCGCACCGTGTCGCCGTCCGTCAGCGTGGCCACCTGCCCCGCCCAGACCCCGTCGTCCACGCGGCCGGCGAGGAGTGCGAACTGGACGACCCCGCCCGGCGCGGGGCATCCGCGCTTCTGCTGGGATGAAGCGACCGAGAGGCGGTACATACCGGCATAATCGGACAGCGACGTTACATCCGCCGTGCCGCACGCCACACCCGTCGGGCCCAGCGCGCGCACATACGCCGGCAGCGTGCCGGCCGTGCTTGTGAACACATACCCGGAGAACACCACACCCCCGGACGCCACCCTGTCCGACACAGAGACGGGCCCCTCCGCCGAAGCAGAGGGCCCCGCCCCCATCGATCCGAGGATCAATGATCCGAGGACCAGGATGAAGTCAAGCGCCATCGCGACCGCTCCACGAGAGAGCGAGCCGGCCACGCTGGACATCATCCGGTACACGGACTACCGCTCGCGCGTCGCAGTGCGGGCGCCGGCCACCAGGGCCGCCGCCGCGATGCCCATCATCAGCACCAGCGCCATCGAGGTGCCCGAGGTGCCCAGCAGGCCGGCGTCGCCGG
>Ga0194132_10004865_pt1 | contig 22458 bp, 17 predicted proteins | sample TA2KigOf80mmetaG_FD_148612 | JGI IMG/M metagenome (GOLD analysis project Ga0194132, IMG submission 148612) | Freshwater microbial communities from Lake Tanganyika, Tanzania - TA2015054 Kigoma Offshore 80m | ecosystem: Environmental > Aquatic > Freshwater > Lake | place: Tanzania: Lake... | reverse complement strand
CAAATTCGGCCTCGGAAGCGAAGAGAATGTAACGTTGCTGGCGCGAGTTCGGCTGCTTCGGCTGTCTCTATTGATGGGAGAGCCACGAGGGGATGTTGGGCTACGCGTTGCAGTTCGGTACTCAAGCGGCGGCGACGGTTGGAACGCTCGTTGAGCTGGGACAAGCCTCCGCCTACACGCTATTGAAAATGATGCAGTGGCCGATCCATGCCATGGAGGTAGCGATTGGGCCAAGGCCGGCCCGGTCCCCAAGCAAACAGGTCCCCCTGGCTCGCGCGCCGCGGGTTTGCATGGATCCCGAAACCTTGGCCGCCTACGCGGACGGTTTCGGCGGTGCGGAGGAGCGGGCACAAATGGAATCCCATCTGGCCGGATGCCGCGCCTGCCGGGCCTCGATCGCCTTGGCCCTGAGCCTGGATCCAGCCGATCCGGGGCCCGGAACCGCCTTCCGGGCCTGACACGATGGGCCGCCCCTTCCAAGCCCTGCGGGGCGAGCCCAAACGCTCCTACGACGCCATTGTCACCGGCGCGGGCATCGGAGGGCTGACCTGCGGACTGTGCCTAGCCAAGGAAGGACTCAAGGTCCTGCTCATCGAGCAGCATTTCATGGTGGGCGGCTATTGCAGCACCTTCCGGCGTAAGGGGTACACGTTCGACGCCGCGACCCACTTCTATCCGCTACTGGGCAACAAGTCGAGCATTACGGGCAGGCTTCTCGACGACCTCGGCGTGCGGACCCGGTGGGTCAAAATGGATCCGGTGGATCACTTCCATTTCCCAGACGGATCCCACTTCCGCGTTCCCGCCGACTTTGACGAGTACCTCCGCGAGGTTAAGGCGATGTTCCCGGACGAGGCGGCGCAGCTCGACGAGTTCTTCAAGCTGGTCCGAAGCACGTATATGCTGGGGCTGCTCGAATACTTCCGCGGCGTGGGCACCGAGCGGTTGGACCCCTACCGGCGGCTGACGGTCCGCGATGTCCTCGACCGGCACTTCCGCGATCCCAAGCTCAAGCTGCTGCTGTCGGCGGACGCCGGTCACTGGGGTTCCCCTCCGTCGCGCACCTCCTTCGTTTTCGATTCAATGCTGCGCCTGTCGTATTTCCTTGGGAACTACTATCCCGAGGGCGGATCGCAGGCTTTCGCCGACGAGCTAGCGCGACGCTTTGTTGAACTTGGCGGTGACGTGCTGATGAGCTCATCTGTCGAGCGGATCCATGTCGAAAACGGGCGTGCCGCTGGTGTGGATGTCCGCATTGGACCGGCGCGCTCGCAATCGCTGATCCGCGTCCGTGCCGGAGCGGTGATCTCGAACTCCGACCTGGTCCACACTCAGACCCGGCTGCTCGATCCGGGCCTCGTTCCGCAAGAGGAAATCGGGGCGCTTCGGCGGATGCGCATTTCCCACCCGTGCTTCCTGACGCATATCGGGCTCCAGGGAATCACCACCGAAGAACTCCAGCGCCACGATGGCTACCATTGGGACTGTTGGGACTCCGACCGCGTCGCTACCAGCGCCTTCAAGGTCTTCGTGCCGACCCTGTACGAGCCTCGCATGGCGCCGCCCGGCGGCCACATCATCATCGTGCAGAAGCTAACCAACGTCGACTATCCGCTGGTCGACGACTGGACCCTGCACAAACTCGGTGTCGAGCGGTACATTCTTTCAAATCTCGAGCGGATCATGCCGGGCTTCTCGCGGAAGGTCGTTGTGGCATTGAGCGCCTCGGCCTTCACCTCCTACCGGTACACATGGAACTATCATGGTTCCATGCTCGGTTGGGAAATGTCCCCGGATCAATTGGGCGACCACCGCCCGGATATCACTGGCGCCATCCGTGATCTCTACTACGTCGGCCACTGGACCCGGCCCGGCGGCGGAATCACTCCGGTCATCGTCTCGGCCATGAAGGCGGCCAAACTCATCACCGCAACGTCACGGGTCGCGGAAGCCGCGAGGATGCTCGCATGAAGACCGCATCCGTCACGGGAACCGGGACGCTCGCGGGCCGCGTTCAGGAACACTTGCGCCAGTCGGGAATCCCCATCGCCCCGGAGGGCGCCGCCGACACAGTGGTCTACCTGCCCCGGCTTCATGGCATTGCGCGCATCGGTCCGGACATGGTGGAGGCGCAGCAGGCCTTCCACCGCTTCGCGAGCAACCCGAGCACGAAGGCGGTCGTGATTTCGAGCGCCGAGATCTATGGTCCGCACCACAGTAATCCGGGGATGATGCTTGAATCGCGGGTCCCCGTGCAGACTGGCAACCGGGTTCAGAAAGCCTGGCAGGAGTACGAAGATCTCGCGCGCAAGCTCTGGACTGGCGAGCGCCTCACGATTCTCCGCTGCGCGCCGGTGATCACCACCGACGGACCGGATTTCTACAGCGCGATGTTCCGGTCGGCGGGGGCATGGGTCCCGCCCGGATGCGCGAGCGTTCTCCAGCTTCTGCATCCGGATGATCTCGCCGAAGCCGTGCGTTGCGCGGTGGCCGAATTCGAATTCGGCACCTACAACATCGCACCGGCGGGCGTGATCCATCTGAACGCCGCGCTGGAGCTTGCGGGCGTCAAGCGGCTGCCGTTCCCGCGCCTTTTGCAATCGGCGGTCCGCGGTCTGCGCGGCGCCTCGGCCTGGCCGCCGGACCAGCTCGAGTACCTGCGTTACCAGTGGACCGTATCGGGCGGCCTGGCCCACCGGGAGCTTGAGTTCAAGCCGCGCTACACCAGCGCGCAAGCTTTGCAGCCCGACTCGCGCGCCACGTTTGACGACTACGGCATGGACCTCCGCTACATCCGCCGCTGGGGTGAAACGGGATTCAAGATCCTGCACAAGTTCTACTGGCGGATCGAGACGCGGGGGCTGTCGAACATTCCCAAGTCCGGCAAAGGCGTCCTAGTGGGCATGCACCGCGGATTCATGCCGTTCGACGCGACGATGATCCTGGACGCCTGCATGAAGGGCGTGGGCCGGGCGCCGCGGTTTCTCATCCATCCGTGCCTGGTCAAGATGCCTCCGCTCAACAACGCCATGACGCGCTGGGGCGGACTTGTCGCCAACCAGGAAAACGCCGACTGGGTGCTTGACCGCGATGAACTGCTTGGCGTTTATCCCGAGGGCATCCGCGGCGCGTTCTCCTACTACAAGACCGCGTACACGCTCGGGAACTTCGGGCGCGCCGATTTCGTCCGCATCGCGCTGCGCAACCGCGCGCCGATTGTTCCGTTCGTCACCGTGGGGCACGCCGAGATCTTTCCCATCTTCGGGCGCATTGATATCGCCGCGTTCAAGCGTTGGACCGAGTGGCCCTTCTGTCCGGTGACGCCCACCTGGCCGTTGCTGCCGTTGCCGCTTCCTTCGAAGTGGCACACCGAGTTCCTGGAGCCGATGCACCTGAAGGAGTGTCCGATTGAGGCGGCCGACGACAACCAGGTGGTCAAGGAGATCAGCAATCAGGTCCGGGCGCGCATGCAGGACGCCGTCAACCGGCTGCTGAGCCAGCGTCCGGGCATCTTCTTCGGCTCGATCTTTCAAGGAGAGCTACGTTAATGGAACCTCGCCATTACGACGTGGTGGTGATCGGCGCTGGACTGGCGGGGCTGTGCCTGTCGCGCCAGCTCCTGTTGAACACCACCAAGACCGTGTTGCTCGTCGAGCGGCGCCCCGAGATCCCGCTCAAGCGCCAAAAGGTCGGCGAATCGTCGGTGCAGGTGAGCGGATATTATCTCGGCAAGGTGCTCGACCTTGAGGAGTACCTCCTCCACGGCCAGTTGCTGAAGTACAACCTCCGGTTCCATTACAAACGCGACCAATGCGGCAACCGCAATTTCGAGGACTACTGCGTTTCCTACATCCGCACATATTCGAACCTTCCCACCTACCAGTTGGACCGCAACACACTCGAAGAGGAGCTGCTAAGGAGAAACGTCCAGTGCGAGCGGTTCCGGTTCGTTGCTCCCGCGGCGGAACTTGAGACTACGCTCTCAGCGACGGATGAAGCGCCGCACCGGGTGAGCTTTCTGAACAACGGAACGCCTGAGACTGTGACGGCGGGATGGGTGGTCGACACGTCGGGCCGGTCCAAGTTCATCGCGCGCCAGCAGGGCCTGAAGCTGGAGAACCCGATCCATCACGGGTCGTCTTTTTTTTGGGTGGAAGGCCTGGTGAACATCGAAAAGCTCAGCGACCGTTCGCACCGCGCATCGCGCCTGGATCCAGCGCGCCAGTCGATCGGCAGCTCTCCTTTCTGGCTGGCGACGAATCACTTCGTCGGCGAGGGATTCTGGTTCTGGGTGATCCCATTACGCCATAAGACCAGCCTCGGGCTGGTGTACGACCGCTCGCGTGTCCGCGAGGATGACGTGAACACGCCCGAGAAGCTCACGCGCTGGATCTGCCGCGAGTTCCCTCTGTTTGAGCGCGACCTGCCCAAGCGCAAGGTCCTTGACTGGGGCTACCTGCGTGACTATTCGTACGACTGCGCGCAGACCATCAGTCCGCGGAAATGGGCATTGTCGGGTGAAGCTGGCCGGTTCTCCGATCCGCTCTATTCGCCCGGCGGCGACCTGATCGCGCTCTACAACACCCTGATCGCCGATGCCATCTGCACCGACGACCCGATCCAGTTGCGCCTCAAGTCGCGGTTCTACGAGGGCATGATGCGGGCCTTCTACGAGGCCTACGTTCCGAGTTTTTCCACCGGCTATGACGCACTCGGCGACCAGGAGTGCTTCGTCATGAAGTACACCTGGGAGCTGGCCGTCTACTTCTCCTTTTACGTGCTGCCGTTCATCAACGACTTCTTTACCGATCTCAAGTTCCTGCCCCACTTCCTGCCCCGGTTTGCACGCCTCGGCCCGGTGAACAAGACCTTGCAGATGTTGATCAACGGTTATTATCACTGGAAGAAGAACGAACGGATGCCGCAAACGGACCGGACGTTCTTCGACTTCTACGAGATCCTGCCGCTACGCAATGCCGAGACGCTGTTCTACCGGATCGGCATCTCGCGCGAGGAAGCCGGCATGATCCTCGAAAAGCAGCTCATGGTGGTGATCGAGTACGCGAAGTTCATCGTGGCCCATATCACGGCCCGGGTTGTGGACGATCCGGCGGTGGTGACCAACCGCGCGTTCATCGAAGGGATCGACCTGGCCAATGCGGCGTTCAACGAGCACCAGATGCGAGCGCGCTGGGCGGCGTGTCCGAAGGGCGGCGAGCCGTATCAGTGGATTTTGGATCCCTGCGTTTTCGACCGGTTCCAGACAGCGCTGCGGCCTGAGCTCATGCTCGCCGCGGGGGACTAGCGCGTGGCATCCGATTACGCCCCGTTCCTCGAACGTGCATTCTCCATCCCGCCCGCCGAGGACTCCTACGCGATGACGCCCTCGTCCGGTGAAGTGCCCCGCTACCTCACGGGGACCTACTACCTGAACGGCCCGTGTCTGTTCTCCCGCTCTGGCCAAACGTACCGCCACTGGCTTGACGGCGACGGCATGGTGACCGCGCTGCGGTTCGGTGACGGCCCAGTCCACTGCACGCATCGTTTCGTACGAAGCAGCAAATTCGTCGAGGAGGAGGCCGCGGGGCGGTTCCTGTACCGCGCATTTGGAACGCCGTTCGAAAAGCTCAAGCGCGGACTCGGCCTGGAGTCGCCCGTCAATGTCAGCGTCTATCCGTTCGGGGGCAAGCTCTACGCGTTCGGGGAACAGGGGCTTCCGTGGGAGATCGACCCGGTGACGCTCGAAACGCGTGGCGAGTCGTCAATGGGCGGGCGGCTGAACGCGGTGACGCCGTTCTCCGCGCACCCGAAGTTCGACCCTCATACCGGAGAGATGTTCAACTTCGGAATCGCCTACGCTGCCGCCGAGCCGCTGCTCAACGTCTACCGGTTCGACGCGCAAGGCGTTCTGCGGAGCCGGGTGCGGCACAAGCTCGAATATCCCTGCTCGGTACACGACTTCGGGCTCAGTCCCAGCTACACGGTCCACTACTTGTCGCCGCACCTGCTGGACATGGCCGGACTGATGCGCGGCGGCAAGTCCCTCATGGAGGCGATGCGGTGGGAGCCGGAGAGTGGAAGCCGGTTGATGATCCTGCGCCGGGACACGGGAGAGCTGGTGACGGCGTTCCACCTGGACGGCAAATACTGCCTGCACCTGATCAACTGCTTCGAGTCCGGGCCGCTGCTGACGGTCGACTTGCTGGAGCTCGACGAGCCTGTCTACGGCCAGTACCAGGTGATTCCCGACCTGTTCACCGATGTCGCCGAGGGGTACCCGGTCCGCATGGTGTTGGATTTGGAACGCCGCAAGGTGGTCGAGCGCTGTGAGCTGCCCTACCGCCTGTCGCCGGACTTCGCTACCATCATCCCGGACCTGTTCATGCGGCGGACCTCCGATTTCTGGATGCTCGGCATCTCAGCGACAGGGAGGCCGGGGCGCAAATTCTTCGACCAGTTGGTCCACGGCAGTTTCGAGTCCGCGCGCGTCGATGACATCTTCCAGGCGCCGCCGGGAGTTTATCTCGGCGGAGAGCCGGTGTTCCTGCCGGATCCCGCGGATCCGCATCATGGATCCGTGATCTGCCAGATCTTCGACGCCAACCGTACGTCGAGCGCGTTCGGGCTGTTTGATCCATTCCATGTCGCGGCCGGACCGAGGGTGGTGCTGCCGCAGCGCCATGCGTCGCCTCCGTGCTTCCATTCCTGCTGGGTGCCAATGAACTGATCCCGCGGTCAGGCGGCGGTTCATGAGGCTCGTGCGCATTGTACATTAGTAGCGAAGAAGGCTCTTGATCATGTCCCACCAAATCACCCGGCGCAACGTGCTTCCGGGCGCCGTGCTGGCAGGCGCCGCGCTTGCGGGAGCGTCCACCGGCATGCGGATGTCACTGTCGGTCCGCGTGGCCGAAGCGTTCGACAACAAGGAGAAGTCCACGCGGACGATCGGCGAGTTGATAGGGCTCGCCAAGTCCTGTGGCTACGAGGCGCTGTGCATGCGGGCATCACAGGCGGGCGTCCATTCGCCGCCGGAGAAGATCCGCGACGTGGCGGCGAAGATTCGGGCCGCCGGCCTGGCGGTGTCGATGATCACAGGCGATTTCGCGGTCCCGTCCAACAACGAGCAGGGGCCGATGTGCTTGCGCAAGATCACGCCGTACCTCGACCTTGCCGATTCGTTCGGCGCCAATCTGATCCGTGTGTGCATGAAGAAGGACGAGGACATCGAATGGGCGCGCCGGGCCGCTGATGAAGCACGCGAGCGCAAGATCCGTCTCGCGCATCAGTCTCATTGCGCGAGCTTGTTTGAGACGGTGGACGGAAGCGAGCGGGTGTTGAAGGCCGTCAACCGCCCCAACTTCGGACTCATCTACGAGCCGGCCAACTGGCTGATTTCCGGACAGGTCTACGGCGGCGCCGCGATCACCCGGCTGAGGCCGTACATCTTCAACTTCTATATCCAGAACCATAGGCTGAATCCGGCGGGCGAAACGTCGCTTGAGACGTGGACGAAGGGCCGGGTTCGCTTGGACCACATCGGGGTGTGGGAGAAGGGCGGCGTCGATTCGGAGGAAGTCTTTGCCGCCCTGCACCGGACCGGCTACTCGGGATCCATCACGGTGCATCAGGCTTTCGGTAATGTGATGCCGGTGGATGAGGCGGTCCGGCGGAGTTATGAGTATTTGAAGCCGCTCACGGCTTCGGTACCAGGCCGGGTCGCTCAGTAGTTGTCGCGGCCGTGGATTCCTGCCCTCCCGGACGCTATGGATGAGCCGGCGCAACGCTGCTGGACTTTCAGGGGTGAACACGAAACATCTCAGTGCCCGTCTGTGCGGGCCTGCCACGGTGGCCTTTGCACTGCTGTCGCAGGTCCAGCCAGCCCTCCTTGAGGGCGTCATTCAGGATCCCACGGGAGCGGCCGTCGCAGGGCCGCTACACCATCCGGGTTGAGTCGCCTGGTTTCACCATCGCCCAGGTGGAGGTTGATCTTCCGCCGGGCAAGCGCATCAAACGGGACATTGTGCTCCAAGTCGGTAGCGTCGCGGAGACCGTAGTTGTGCACTCAGTTCTTGAGCTGGGAGTACAGATCGAGCCGGAAGCCGGCTTCTTTGGTTTAGATAGATAAAGCCTTTGGGCTCGGCGGCACCAGAATTTGATGGTGCGCGTACTGCCAAAGGCTGGATCGCCTTCAATGTACCACGACGCGAACTCCGGGTTTGAGAACCGCATCTTGCCAGACGAGGGTCCGCCGTCTCACCGCCCGGCTAAGCGAGAAGCGAGAGCAGCCGGTCCCTCCTTCCCCGCTCGGACTCGAGCCCAACCCGATTGTCCATCTCGTACGGATCCTTTTCCAGATCAAACAGGTGTGCCGGCTGCCCCTTCTGATCCACAACCAGCTTGGCCCCGCCGTGCACCACCATCCGCCAATGGCCCTGGCCTCCAACCGCTCCTTCAGCAAAGACCGGCTTGGCCGCGGGACGCCGGTTCCGGATCAGCGCTTCCGAGAGGTCCGCGCCTTCCATTCCCCGGAGCGGCTCCAGCCCGCACAGTCGCAGCAGCGTCGGAGCGAGGTCCGCGTTCGACACCGGGGTGCCCTCGATCCGGTTGGGCCGGATCCTGCGTGGATACCGGATCAGCAAGGGGATCCGCACGGACTCCTCGTAGGGCACGTCGAACCCCTCCAATCCGTGCGATCCGAACATCACGCCGTGGTCGGAGGTGAACACTGCAATGGTGTCACGAGCGGTTCCGAGTTGATCGAGCGCACTCAACAGCCGCCCGAGATTGGAATCCACCGCGGAGCACAATCCGTAGTAGCCAGCCAGTTCCCGCCGCGCCTGCGCGTCTGCATCCGGCGAAACGTTCGGGCGGAGCCGCAGATCACCGGCGCGATACCGGTCGTGGCTGGACGGTGGTGTGAAGGGGGCGTGGGGCGGGACCCACGACAGGAAAAGGAAAAATGGCTGCGCGCTTTTCTGGCGCAGGAATTCGATGGCGAGGTCCGTCTGAAAGTCCGCCTCGAAGCCCTTCGCGTGCAGCGGTTCCGGGGAGTCGCGGAAGTACGGTGTGCCGAAGTGTTGATGGGCGACGTTGTAGGCTGCCCAATAATCGAAGCCGCGCCGGCGTCCGGGAGGGACGAACCCGGGATTCTCCCGGCCATCAAGGTGCCACTTGCCGATATAGCCGGTGCGGTAGCCAGCATCCCTCAGTGACTGCGACATCGTCGGCTGATCCAACGGCAGCAACGTGTGGTTCCGCCGGACGCCTACAGTCCACGGATGCTTGCCGGTGATGATTGCCGCGCGGGCGGGACAGCACACCGCATAGCTCGTGTACGCACGGCTGAAGTGCACGCCTTCGCGCGCGAGCCGGGTGAGATTCGGCGCGCCGAGATTGGGATCACCGGCGAATGGCAGCGCCTGGCCACGCCAGGTGTCAGCGATGATGAATAGCACGTTCGGCCGGACAGGCGTTGGTTGAAGCGCGGAGGCAAGCAGCCTGCGCCGCGACATCGCCGCCCGGCCGCTTTGCGAAACTGAGGGGATGCTCGAAATCACGTGGCTTGGCCACTCCTCCTTTCAATTCAAGCTGCCTTCGGGAGAGATCCTGCTCGTGGATCCTTGGACCGGCAATCCGAAGTATCCCGAGGGCCACCAGATCACGCGTGCCGACGCGATCTTGGTGTCGCACGGACATTTCGATCATATCGCCTCGGTGGTGGAACTGGCCGTGAAGCACGGCTCCAAAGTTGTGTCGAACTACGAAATCTGCATGTACCTCAAGTCGCGCGGCGTGGCCAACATCGCGCCGATGAACAAGGGCGGGTCGCAGGAAGTCTGCGGTGTGAAGGCTGTGATGACGCACGCGTTGCACAGCTCCGGGATCGAGGACTCCAATGGCGCGATGATCTACGGCGGCGAAGCCAGTGGCTTCGTGCTACGGTTCAGCGACGGGCGCGCGCTCTACTTCGCCGGTGACACGGCGGTCTTCGGCGACATGGCGCTGATCGGACAAATCTACCGGCCGGGACTCGCGATCCTGCCCATCGGCGACCTGTTCACGATGGGTCCTGAAGAGGCTGCGCACGCATGCCGGATGATCGGCGCCGCGCGGGTGATTCCGATGCATTGGGGCACATTCCCGCCGCTCACCGGCCGGCCGGAGCATCTCGCGCACGGGATTCGCGAGCTCTCCGGGACCCAGGTCTGGACTTTAACGCCGGGACAGGCTGTAGTCTGGTAGGCTTGCTACATGCTGGACCGGCTCTTGCGGCTGCTGCGCGGCACACCTGACAAAGGCACCGTGCTTGGAATCGAGCAGGTCACGGATCCGGAATTGCGCGCTTCGCTCGAGGGGCTGTCCATGCAAACCCACCGGCCGGTGCGCGTGCTGTCGACGGACGGGTCCACCGCCGAGATCAGCCTGGAGAGCCTCTCATCGAGCCAGACCGCGGAAGCTGCTGGACGCTCGAACCTGTTCCCGGGCGTAAGCTTCTTTGAATCCGATGGCCGGACGGTGGTTGATGCCAAGGCGGATCTCGGGGCCGAAGGCGGGATACGGCGGCTGATCTTTGGCGCCGATGGCGTCGGACGGCCCTGGCACTCTTCCAAGATCCTGGGGCTGTCGGGCTCGGACGAGAGTTGATCCTCATCGTCTGGACCGAGTTCCCGCCACGAACCGGCGGGATCCAGGTCCATGGCGCTGAATTCTGCCGGTTCCTGGCGCGCGGCCAGCATCGTTTCGCCGTGCTGACATGGGAGCCGGAATCGCGCCGCGACGCCACGGAATGCCGCGAGTTCGACCGCGCCGCGGGATACGGGATCCGGCGACTGCTTCCCCGCAACAGCCACGCGGAGGCACTTGCCTGCTGCCGCGATACCGCCCGCGAGGTGGGGGCCACCGCAGTGTACACATCGCTGATGACTCTCGCGTCGGCGTTCGGCGTTCCGGTCACGGCGCGGACGGCGGGTAACGACTTTCTGCGGCCCTGGTGCGGAGGCGCCGATGAGGCGCGCGCCGGAGCAATCCACTGCCGCACGGTGATCTGCAACACGCAGTGGACGGCGGACCGTTTGGCCGCGTTCGCGCCCGGGTCCCGCCGGATGGTGCTCACCGGCGGCGTCGACACGAAGCTGTTCGCGCCAATGGACCGGCGCGTGGACCCGGACCGCGTTCTCCTGTTCATCGCCGCGCGGCATGTGCTCAAGAAGGGCATCGATCTCGCCATCCGGGCGCTGGCAGAGATCGGAGATCCGCGGGTGGAGCTGGCGCTGGCGGGCACGGGGCCGGAGACACTGGCGCTGGAGCGGCTGGCCCGCGACCTGGGCGTCGCGGATCGAGTCGACTTCCTCGGGATGATCCCGCATGAGCTGATGCCGCTGTATCTGAACGCCGCCGACCTGGTGCTGTTCCCTAGCCGTGAAGCGTTTGACCCGGGGCGGGGCGGAGTCGACTACGAGTCGATGGGCCGGCTCCCATGCGAAGCCGCGGCCTGCGGCAAGGCGGTGATCGCGGCGGACACGGGCGGCGTCCGCGAAGTGGTGGTGGACGGCGAGACCGGGATCTTGGTGCCGCCGGACGACGTCGCGGCGCTGGTCGCGGCGGTCCGCGGGCTCATGGAGGATCCGGAGCGGAGGGGCCGGTTGGAGTCCGCGGCACGGGAGCGGGCGGAGCTGCTGTTCTCGTTTGATCGCGTGAACCGGACGACTTGGGAAGTTGTACAATCGGATCGGGTAATTGAATGAGCACCGCAACGGTGATTTCGCCGGAGGAGTTTCTGGCGATCGCCGATCAGGAGGAGGCGATCCTTGAATACGATGATGGTCTCGTTCAGGAGGCATCGGACTCGAGCGTTCGACATGGCGCAGTTCAGACGATGATCGGCCACGAAGTGATTCTTTGGAGCAAGGCCAGCGGGGCGGATATCGTGGCGTCGTGTAACCCTGGGTTCTGGCTCACCGGCAAGGTTCTCCGGAAGCCCGATCTCGCGATCATCCGGCCGGATGTTCTCGCATTGATGCCACCCTATCGGGGACATGTTCTGGGCTGTCCTGAAATCGCTGTCGAAGTGATCTCGGACAATGAAAGCGTTGGACGGATCGAGAGGAAGACACGGCAGTACCTGGAATCCGGCGCGATCGCGGTCTGGAACATTTACCCTGAATCGCAAATCGTAGTGGTCTGGCGGCAACGAGGCGCACCGTATGTAGCCTCCCGGACCGGGTTCCTGGAAGGTCCTGAACTGCTCCCAGGACTGCGGATTCCCGTCGCCGGGCTGTTCACCGGCCGGTGAGCATCAGCGCCGACTTCCAGCCTCCCGCCCGCTGAATCCCCGGCACAAAGAACTGATCCTCCATCTCGGCATCCGTCCCCCCAAACTGTGCCGAACCCGTCAGCTTCACGCCAACCGGTGCCACCGCCGCGGCGAACCGGCACCACACCGCCGCCTTGCCTGTCCCCGCCACTTCGATCTGCCCTGGAGCCTTGCCACCCAGCCACCGGACTGCCGTGAGGATATCCTGGGCGCGAGCCTGATCATCGCTCCTGTTGAACGTCAGGAAGTGCGACGCGCGCCGGTTCCGCGGCGCCTCCGCCCGCCCCGTCTGGAACGCGTCGATCAGCAGCACGGGACGGCCAGCGGCAATCGCCCGCGCGGCCTCCGGCATCTTGCGCGCCGCTGCGGCGCCCTCCGGATGCACCGCCAGCAGCGGGTCTCCCTTCCCGGCGATCCAGACCGCCGGAATCCGGTCCCCAACCGCCGGACGGCTCAGGGCAAGCGATTCTCCCTCGCCCGCGCTCGACACCTGATCCGGCCACTCCGCGCCGATCGCTGCCCGCAGCAGCCTGCGCCGCTCGTCGCGCGAAGAGATCGCATTCACCTTCGCCTCCGAATCACGCTTCCACTGCGCGAACAGCGCGTCGTACTTGAGCGCGCCGGTCGGCAGTGACCGGTTGTGGAGCGCCAGCATGTCCTGGAGCTTCTCCAGCCGGATGTTCTGCTCCTTGTAGGTGGCCCAGTCCGGATCCTTCTTCACGTGTTTGGCGAAGAAGCGGTAGACCGCCTCGCGCGAGTCCTTGTTGTAGTTATGCGGTGCGTCGATGCGGACCGCCTCCACCAGACTCGCCCGGTCAAACAGCTCGTAGATTCCGCGTGTAGCGGGAAACTCCTGCTCGAGCGTGTTCTTTGTCCAGTCGCCCGTTGCCGACACCATCAGCATCGGCCGCGGCGCCATCATCGCGCCGAACTCGACGTTAATCGCGTCCACACGCAGACCTGGAGCGTTCTCGCACACCGAGCCGCCCTGCATGATGCCGGAGATCATGTTCACCGGCGCCGCTACCTTCACGCGATCATCAATGGCCGCGAGCAGGAACGTTTGCGTTCCGCCGCCTGAGGCGCCGGTGGCGGCAATGTTGTCCGGATCGACGTCCGGCAGCGACTGCACGAAGTCAACCGCGCGGATAGAGTTCCAGGTCTGTAGTCCAAGCGGGTGGAACGACCACAGCGCCTCCGCCTTGCCTCCGAATCCGTGCCCGGTCTGGACCGTATCGTTGTATCCCACCATGTCGTAGGCGAACACGACGTAACCCTGGCGCGCGAGATTAATGCACCGGGCCGGAATCGAGCCCTGCGCCGCATGCTCCAGCCGGCCGTACACCCAATGTCCATGCGGTGAGACGACACCTGGAAAGCGTCCGCTCTTGCCCAACGGGCGGTACAGGTTCCCGCCCAAATAGTATCCGGGCAGGGTCTGGATCAGCACCTTCTCGATCGAGTAGTCTTTGTTCTCGATCCGGCCAAAGATCTCGGCATTGAGCGGCGAGCGTGTGGGCATCGGATCCAGTCCCGCCGCCGTCAGAATCTGCTCGCGGAGCTGCTTCTTCCGCGCCTCCCATTGCGCGAGGCTTGTGAACTTTGGCATCGCGAAGGCAGTATTGGTGTCGGGGATCCTGGTGTTGCGCGAATCCGCCGCGGGCACCTGCCCCCCGGCAAGTCCGGCGAGGAGAACCGCCGCCCAGCGCATCACTTGGTCCAGGGTGGAGCGGCGTGGCCGCGGTCGCGTCCCTCCACCCGGTCGTACAGGTGGAGGTCGTTGGTGGTTCCCAGACCTTCGTTGTAAAGGCTGGTGGATCCCAATGCTTCGCGCAGATCCTCGACGAACGCGTGGATCAGCTTCAAGTGTTCCGCCTGCGCCGCAATCCGCTTGCCCGAGGGCGTCAGGAAGATCTTCTGATATCCGAGGTCCGTCAACTGGCCGATCTCATTGCCGACCACCATTCCGGTGTGTCCGATCCGCACCTTTCCCTCGCCCGCGTCGTGGAGTTCGGCGGCGACCCCTTTCCGGATCGCGCGGGTGGAGTTGCCCACGCTCTTGATCTCGAATCCCGCGCTGCTGGCGTCGGCGGTGCGGGTGGCAAAGGTATGTGTCTTCGGTTTCTCGCGGCGAAAGAACATGCTGAAATCCCATTCTATAATGCGGAGGTGCCATTCGTGCTTTCCCTGGATGAAGGGACCACCTCCGCGCGCGCCGCCCTCTACGGGCAGGACGGCGTGCGGACCGCCATGGAGTCCAACGCCTTCGCCTGCCACTATCCCCAACAAGGCTGGGTGGAACAGGACGCCAACGAGATCTGGAACGCCCAGTTGGACGCTGCACGCCGCACGCTCGCCGCCGCTGGAGCCAAACCCACGGACATCGCCGCCATCGGCATCACCAACCAGCGTGAGACGACGATCGTCTGGGACCGCCGCACGGGCGAGCCCGTGGCGCCAGCCATCGTGTGGCAGTGCCGCCGGACAGCGGACCTCTGCGAGTCACTGAAATCCCGAGGGGCTTCGGGAGACGTGGCGGAGCGTACGGGACTGGTGATCGACGCCTACTTCTCCGGCAGCAAGATCCGGTGGATCCTCGACCATGTGCCGGACGCCCGCGCGCGCGCACGTGATGGAGAACTGCTTTTCGGCAACGTCGACACCTGGCTCATCTGGAAGCTGACGGGCGGCGCGGCGCACGTCACCGACCCTTCCAACGCGTCGCGCACGATGCTGATGAACCTCGAAACCGGCGAGTGGGACGAGGAGATGCTGCGGTTGTTCGATGTTCCCGCGGCGATGCTGCCCCGTATTGTCGGCTCCTCGGGCGTGGTGGGTGTGGCTCAGGCGGAGCACCTCGGTGCCGGGATCCCGGTCGCGGGCATCGCCGGAGACCAGCAGGCCGCCCTCTTCGGACAGGCGTGCTTCCGGCCGGGCTTGTCCAAGAACACATACGGGACCGGATGCTTCGCGCTGCTCCACACCGGATCCGCGCGGCCGGTGTCAAAGAACCGGCTCCTCGCCACACGTGCGGCCTCCACGAATGGCTCTGCGCAGTTCGCCGTCGAGGGCAGTGTGTTCATCGCCGGCGCGGCAGTGCAGTGGCTGCGCGACCAGTTGGGGATCATCAAAACGGCGGAGGAGAGCGAGTCCGCTGCGGAGAGCGTTTCCGGCAACGGTGGCGTGTATTTCGTGCCCGCCTTCACTGGACTGGGCGCGCCCTATTGGGACATGGGCGCGCGCGGGACCATCACCGGGCTCACGCGCGGATCGAGTCCGGCGCACATTGTCCGCGCGGCGCTGGAGTCGATCGCCTATCAGACGCGCGATCTCGTGGAAGCGATGGAAGCCGACTCGGGCGAGCGCCTCACCGAATTGCGTGTCGACGGCGGCGCTACCGCGAACAACTTCCTGATGCAGTTCCAGGCCGACATCCTCGGGCGCAGGATCGTTCGCCCCGCCGACATCGAGACCACGGCGCTGGGCGCTGCCTACCTGGCCGGACTTGCCACGGGTGTCTGGAAGTCGGCGGCGGAGCTTGAGTCGTTCTGGCGGGTGGGCCGCGTGTTCGAGCCGCGAATCTCAGGCAACGAGCAGGACACGCTGTATGCGGGATGGAAGGATGCGGTCCGGCGCGCGCGCGGTGTATAGATCGCTGTGGCTGGCCGCGGTGTCCGCCGCCGCGCTGCGCGCCGAGGTGTCGCACTACCGGGCCGAACCGGCAGGTGCGCCGGTGGAGCGATTCACCCTGGCAACAGGCGGCGGATGGCAATACTTACGCGCGCTGAAGCCCGATGGCACTGAGTTCCGCGTCTGGACCCAGGGCACCAGCCGCTATATCCTGCAGGAGGGCGGAGAGCGGCCGCGCGAGTTTCGCCATGCAGGAACGGGCGCGGCAGTGTTTCCACTGCATGGAGAATGGCGGCAGTTGATGCCGGAGCCAGCCGCGCGAGCGAACCTGTTGGGGCGATCGTATCGACGCGAGTCCGCGCACCAGGGTGAACCGCCGCGGCCTGACGATCCATTCGTCGTACTCCTGAATCCGGATCTGCTGATCGGCCCCGCCACAAACCGGCGCGTGAAAGGCCCGCGCCGCTACGACACCACCGACTACCCGATGGAGCATCTCACCGCGGACGAGTACCGGGAGATGGCCGCCGCCGGAATCAACTGGGTGATGGTGAATGCGGACCAGCTTCCGCACGCGGCCGAGGCCGGCATGTTCTATTGGGGTCCGGCGGGCGTGGCGTCACAGCCGTTCCCCGAGATCCTCTACCGCAGCCAGTATCTCGGTCCCGCGCAGTATCTCGACGAACCCGCGGTCGGCACGCGCGACCACGTGTTGCGCCCGCGTCTGGAAAAGGATCCGGCGTTCCGCAAGGCGATCACCCCGAAGATCGCGTTCGACGCCTTCCGGGAACACTTCGCTCACGCGTTGTCCGCACGGAAGGAGAGCGATGTAGGTGGCGTGAAGATCCGGCAGCGGAACCTGTTCACGTGGGAAACAATGCCAGCCACGGCGGCATACCAGTTGTCGCAGGACCCCGACGCTCCCGCTGCGTTCGTCTTCGAGCCGCCCGGCCGGATTGGGACCCGGCGGACGCTGCCCGAGATCAACATGTCCTACGGCGTGCAGATCCCGCCAACGAATCCGAAAGCACTCACCGCGATCCTGTTCGGATTCCTGCGCGGCGCCGCACGGCTCACCGGCAAACAATGGGGCGTGAGCATCTATGGCGCGGTGGAGCGGTCCGATACCTTCTTCTGGCTCACCCACGCATACGACCTGGGCGCGACCCGGTTCCACTACTGGGACAACTACCAGCTCGCCGCGGTGCCGTATCCCGAGTACCTGGCTCTCTCGCGGCACCTGCACGGCCACGCCGCGCAACATCCCGCGCGGGACCTGGTGAAGCTGCGCGACGCCGCCGAAGTGCTGATTCTGCTGCCTGCTGGCTACAACCTCGGGCACGTCCAGATGGGCAAGGGCAACCTGTGGGGTGTCGGCGAGTTGAACCTCGAGCGGCGTAACTCCCGGGGCGTGGCCTACCGCACCGTGATGCGGAACTTCTTCACGGAGATCGAGCGCTGCATCCGGCTCGGCGTCGAGTTTGACACCCTGTGGGACCTTCCCGGAATTCAACCCGTTGGATATCGCGAGACGGTTCGCATTCGTGATGACGGAAAAGTCGAGATTCGCGAGGGGGCGCGCGTCCTGGCGCTGCCATCCGCACGCGTGCCCGTACGGCCGGCGGGTGCGCCACCAGGATTGTCGGTCCAGTTGTCGCGCAACGGTCTGGACATCGCCGCGGCCGCCGTGGTCAAAGAGACGAGTGCACCGGTGTTCTACACCACGGGTGCGGGGCGGGACGGAGTCTACCGGAACGCGCGTGTCGCGTGGGAACTGTACGGTCCGGGCGAGGAGGACTACCAGTTCCTGCCCGGCGACCCGGCCACGCTGCAAGTGAAGTTCCGGCTGCCCAGGCCAGGGAGTTATCGTCTTCGCGCGGCGACGGCCGACACCGCGGGGCGTACGGCCGTGGTCTGGACGGAGATCCGGTAAAATGAGTCCGGATGCTGGTTTTCGCCCGCCATCTCGCCGTAATTCTTTCGCCCGCGCTGCTCCCGGCGGTCGAATTCAGCCGCGACATCCGGCCCATCCTCTCCGACCGGTGCTTCCGCTGCCACGGACCGGATGAATCCACCCGGATGGCGAAGCTGCGGCTCGACGTCGAGTCCGCGGCACGCGCTGTCCTGGTTCCCGGAAAGCCGGAATCGAGCAAGCTCTATCAACGGATCAACGCGCCGAAGCCGGCGTTGCGCATGCCGCCCCAGCACTCGGGAAAAACGCTGGCACCGCGGGAAATCGCGATGATCCGGACTTGGATCGAGCAAGGCGCGAAGTGGCAATCGCACTGGGCGTTTGAACCTGTCGTCCGGCCGCAAGTCCCCGCCGTAAAGCATCCTGGATGGGCCCGCAACGAAATCGACCGGTTCGTGCTCGCCCGGCTCGGCCGCGAAGGACTAACGCCATCACCCGAGGCCACGCGCGAGCAGTGGATCCGGCGCGTGTCGTTCGACCTTACCGGACTTCCGCCTACGCTCCCCGAGGTTAGCGCCTTCCTCGCCGACACATCGCCTTCGGCCCATGAAACCGTGGTGGACCGCCTGCTCGCTTCCCAGTCCCACGGCGAGCATCTGGCCACTGGCTGGCTCGACGCCGCGCGCTATGCCGACACGCACGGCTACCAGGTGGATCCTGAAAAGCAGATGTGGGCCTGGCGCGATTGGGTGATCCAGGTGTTCAACCGCAACCTGCCGTTCGACCAGTTCACCATCGAGCAGATCGCGGGGGACCTGCTTCCCAACGCGACCCTCGACCAGCGGACCGCCACCGGGTTCAACCGCAACCATCGGGTGAATACCGAAGCGGGCAGTATCGCCGAGGAGTTCCATGTCGAGAACGTGATCGACCGCGTGAGCACCACCGGCACCGTCTGGCTCGGGCTCTCAGCGGGATGCGCGCGGTGTCACGATCACAAGTTCGATCCCATCACGATGCGCGATTTCTACGGGCTGTTCGCGATCTTCAACAACGTTCCGGAGATTGGCACCGGTGGACCCCGGGATGGCCGTGGCAACATCCGCCCAGTGATGAAGCTGCCCGCGCCGGAAATCGAGGAGCAGCTCGCCGGACTCGCCGCCAAGATTAAGACTCAGCAGGCCAGGCTCAAGCAGGTGGAGGAGAGCGCCGGTGCTGGGCACGAGAGTTGGGAGGCCAATCGCACCGCACCGGAATGGACTGTGCTCCGGCCGGTGTCCCTCAGCTCGGAAAACGGGGTGACGCTCACCGCGCTTCCCGACGGATCGGTGCTGGCGTCCGGGGCGCATCCGGAGCGCGACGTCTACACGCTTACCGCCAGCGCTGCCGGAAAGGGAATCACGGGGTTTCGCATTGAACTGCTGCCGGATGCCAGTCTGCCCGGCGGCGGGTCGGGCCGCGGCGCGGATGGCCGCTCCATGCTGACCCAGTTCGAGGTCAAGCTCGATGGCCGCGAGGTGGCGATGAACAAGGCCAACGCCGATTTCGCGTCACCCGAATCGATCCTTGACCGCGTGATCCGGCCACGGCAGCAGTTGCCGCTGGGCTGGGCGGTGGATCCCCAACAGTCCCAAGCCCACTACCTTGTGGTCGAGCCGCGGCTGCCATTGGATACCGCCCCCGGACAGCAGTTCAGCATGCGGATCTCGAGCCATCAGGGCGCCGGGCGGCTGATCGGGCGGTTTCGCGTCTCTGTGACGAGTTCGGAGTTCCCCGAGCCCCTGCCCTCGAAGCCGCTCTCACTCCGCGAGTACGCCGCGCACAAGACCGAATACCGGATGGAGGCAGCCAAACTGCTCCTGCTACAGGACCAGCGCACAGCGGCCGAGAACCGCATCCCGTCCACGATGGTCATGCAGGAAATGGAGTCGCCGCGCGACGCCTTCATTCTGGCCCGCGGCCAGTACGACAAGCCGGGCGGCAAGATCGCGCCTGCTGTTCCAGCCTTCCTTCCCCCGCTGCCGGAGGGCGCGCCACGCAACCGTCTGGGATTCGCGCGCTGGCTGGTGGATCCGGAGAATCCGCTGACGGCGCGGGTAGCGGTGAACCGGATGTGGCAGTCGTTCTTCGGATCCGGACTGGTGGCCACGGCCGAGGACTTCGGCTCCCAGGGCTCCGCGCCTTCGCACCCGGAACTGCTCGACTGGCTCGCCTCGGAGTTTGTCCGCGCGGGTTGGGACATGAAGCGGATGCACAAGCTGATCGCGCTCAGCGCGGTCTACCGGCAGTCGTCCAAGGCCGCGCCGGCGCTGCTCCAGCGCGACCCGGACAACCGGCTGCTCGCGCGAGGTCCGCGATTCCGGCTTTCGGCGGAAATGATCCGTGACCAGGCGCTCGCCGTGTCGGGACTGTTGACAGAGCGCATCGGCGGCCCTTCAGTGAAGCCCTATCAGCCAGCGGGACTCTGGGAGCAGCTCTCGGTGATCGACGACCGCGTGCTGTACCAGCGGTCGGCCGGCCCCGACCTTTGGCGGCGCAGTCTGTACACCTACTGGAAGCGAACCGTGCCGCCTCCCTCATTGACCACGTTCGACGCGCCGACACGCGAGTTCTGCGTGGTGAAGCGTCCGCTGTCGTCCACTCCGCTCCAGGCGCTCGCGCTGTTGAACGACGAGACCTACATCGAAGCCGCGCGCAAGCTCGCCGAACGGATGATCCGGGAGGGGGGCGGCGCGCCGGGTCCACGCATCGCGCATGGATTCCGGCTGGCCGCGTCGAGGCCGCCTTCCGCGCGGGAGCTGGCCCTGCTCACCGCTGGATTTGAGCGGCGGCTGACGCAGTACCAGCGCGAGCCCGCGGCCGCGGAGAAATTTCTGGCGGCGGGCGAGTCCGCGCGCGACCGCACGATCGCCGCACCGGAGCTTGCGGCGTACGCGACGGCGGCGAGCGTGATTCTGAATCTCGACGAAGTGGTGACCAAGCAATGAACCCGCTCCGCGAACGCGAGTTGATGCTGACGCGCCGGCAACTGTTCGGCAAGGGCGCTTCCGCAGTGGGTCTGGCGGCGCTCGGGAGCCTGTCCGCCGCGCCTGCGGTTCACCACCGTCCGCCCAGGGCCAAGCGGATTATCTATCTCCACCAATCCGGCGCGCCTTCGCAAATGGACCTTTTCGATCCCAAACCGGCCCTGGCCGCGCGGTTCGACGAGGACCTTCCGGATTCGATCCGCAAGGGACAGCGCCTCACTGGAATGACATCCAAGCAGACGCGGTTTCCGGTGGCTCCTTCACAGTTCAAGTTCCATCGCCGTGGCCAGAGCGGCATGGAACTGAGCGAGCTGCTGCCCTATACCGGACGCTTGGCCGACGAAATCAGCTTGATCCGGTCGATGCACACCGAGGCGATCAATCATGATCCGGCGATCACGTTCATCCAAACCGGAAGCCAGATCGCGGGACGGCCGTGTATGGGCTCGTGGGTGTCGTATGGGCTCGGCAGCGAGAACCGGGACCTTCCCGCCTTTGTGGTGATGATCTCGCGCGGGACCGGACGGCGGGTCGACCAGCCGCTGTACGACCGGCTTTGGGCGAGCGGGTTCCTGCCGTCAAAGTACCAGGGCGTCAAGTTCCGCTCGGGCGGTGATCCGGTGCTCTACCTCTCGAACCCCGAAGGAATGGACCGCGGAATGCGCCGGTCGATGCTCGACGATATCGCGCAGCTCAACGAGATCAACGCGAAAGATTTCGCCGACCCGGAGATCCAAACCCGCATCGCCCAGTATGAGATGGCCTACCGCATGCAGGCCTCGGTTCCGGAACTGACTGACCTCTCCAAGGAGCCGGATGCCGTGTTCCGGCTGTACGGCCCGGACTCCCGCAAGCCGGGCACATACGCCTCGAACTGTATCCTCGCGCGGCGCCTGGCCGAGCGTGGGGTGCGGTTCATCCAGCTTTATCACATGGGCTGGGACCATCACGAGTCCGTTCCCAGGCAGCTTCCGCCTCAGTGCCTGGACACGGATCAGCCGTCGGCGGCGCTGCTGCTCGACCTCAAGCAACGCGGAATGCTCGACGACACGCTGGTGATGTGGGGCGGGGAGTTCGGCCGTACCGTGTACTGCCAGGGGACTCTGACACCGCAGACTTACGGACGCGATCATCATCCCCGCTGCTATTCGGTGTGGCTTGCGGGGGGAGGGATCCGAGGCGGTGTTGTACACGGGGCGACCGACGAGTATTCATACAATATCGTCGAAAATCCGGTGGATGTGCATGATCTCAACGCGACAATGCTGCATTGCCTGGGGATCGATCACACACGGCTGACTTACCGGTACCAGGGAAGAGACTTCCGTCTCACGGACGTACATGGCGAGCTAGTCCGGCCCATCCTCCTATAGTGGAGAACTCCACACCCGCAAATTAAATTTGCGCCGGGGTGAAATTCGCACCGGGTTTCTACCATTAATGGGCGGAATCTCTCGGAGGTGCACATGACGAAGTCTGTTAGCCCAAGTTCGTCACCTGAAGGGGTAAGAAGGCGGCAAGCCCTTTAGAATCAGTCTAGGCAGTGGCCGAGTCTACACTACATTCGCCGTGGGCTC